>ENA-OQIC01000084-OQIC01000084.1-human-gut-metagenome-genome-assembly--contig:-NODE-84-length-39569-cov-2.749937_pt1 | contig 39569 bp, 40 predicted proteins | sample MGYA00242572_ERZ504736 | MGnify/ENA primary metagenome ERZ504736 (study PRJEB26092, sample SAMD00036201) | human gut metagenome | host: Homo sapiens | study: EMG produced TPA metagenomics assembly of...
ATTTAAAAGAATATATGGACCCGTTCACGGGTGAGCAGGTAAAGTAGGCAAAAATAAAAGCCCCCGAGTAGGGGGCAGCCAGTGGTAATAGAGTGGTTGTCAGATTACTCAAAGCCCTCTTTAGAGGCAACCACTAGAGAAAGACCCTTATAGGGTCAGAGCAAACCACCCGTTCTACGGTGGTTATGATTTATAATATATAATCAAGAAAAATGAAAAAGAGGTTTAAATTTAATAGGGTAATGGTGTATAATAAAATAAATTGAGAATAGATAATACAGTATTTAATAGTAGGAAATCATAAATTGAGATTGATATTCGATTAAGTGATTTTATACATGCGCTAAACAGATAAATTGATGATAAGCAGATGATAAGTGAGACGACATATGAGACAGAGTAAAGCAAAACGATGGCGCATAGAGCCCGGTGATGAAACAATTGAACAAGAATTAGTGCGAGACCTTAAAGTATACCCGGTTGTAGCTAAATTATTGGTGAACCGCGGTATTACGACGGCAGAGGCGGGTCGTGATTTTTTATATGGCAATGTAGGGGATTTATTGGATCCTTACTTGTTAAAAGGCATGAAAGAAGCGGTGCCGCTTATTCAAGATGCGATTGCAACGCAGAAACGGATTGTTATTTACGGTGACTATGATGTGGATGGCATTACGGCTACCTCATTGATGTATCGTTTTTTGAAACGGTGCGGTGCCAATGTAAGTTATTACATTCCGGAGCGGCAAAGCGAAGGCTATGGCCTCAATGAGGAGGCTTTGGAGCATATCATTCAGCAGGGCACGGAGCTTGTCATTACGGTGGACTGCGGCATCAGCTCCTACGATATTGTGGAAGGTGTGCGGGACCGTTTGAACATGATTATTACGGACCATCATACGGCACCGCCCGATATACCGCGAGCGGCGGCCGTTATCAATCATAAGCAGCCCGACTGCCCGTATCCTGACAAGAACTTATCCGGCGTAGGCGTGGCGTTTAAAGTTTGCCAAGCGTTTGGCAGGAACGAACCGGCGCAGAATATTTGGATGATATGGATATTGTGGCTTGGGGACAGTGGCTGACGTGGTGCCGCTAGTCGGTGAAAACCGCATTATTGTTCGCGAAGGGCTTAAGAAGATGATGACCTCGCCCAATATGGGGATTGATGCCCTCGTAGCGGTAGCGGGCCTTCAAGGTCGTAAATTAACAACCGGTCACATCGGTTTTACCTTGGCACCGCGCTCAATGCGGCAGGCCGTGTAACTCATGCGACGCGGGCGGTGGAATTATTGACCGCTGCCGATATGGCAACAGCCAATACCATTGCGGAAGAACTGCAAGAAACTAATTTGGAGCGCCAAACCATTGAGCGGGGCATTCACGAAGCGGCCCGGCAGGACGTAATCAATCAGGGGGAAGCGGCTCATAAGGTTATCGTCGTAGCCGGTGAAGGTTGGCATCCCGGCGTTATCGGTATCGTGGCGTCGCGCCTGGTGGAAGAATTTTATCGGCCATCTATGGTTATCAGTATTCATGACGGTGTGGGCAAAGGATCCTGCCGCAGTATAGATAATTGCAATATTTATGATGCTTTAAAATCGGCAGAAGATTTACTCTTGCAATTCGGCGGTCATAAACAGGCGGCCGGTTTCAGTATTGAAGCGGATAAAATCCCCGCTTTGCGGGAGCGCTTGGCCGCCTATTGCGAAGCGAATTTGACGGCGGAAGATTATGTGCCGATTATCGATATCGACTCGGAGTTGGAACCGGGTGAAGTAACGGTAGAATTGGTGGACCAGATTGAAACCTTAGAGCCCTACGGCATGGGGAACAGTACTCCGGTATTTGCCATCAATCCGATTGCCGTACAGGACGTGTACTTATTGGGGCAGCAGAAGAATCATTGTAAGATTATTTTGCAATCTCAAATAGGCCCGTTGGATGCGATTATTTGGCACGGCGCCGACTATCATCGGGAAGTATTTCCTGATGAACGGGTTAAAGTCGCGTTTTCTTTGCAAAAGAATGAGTGGCAAGGGCGCATTTCGCCACAATTGATGGTGCAGGATTTGGCGCTTTTGGATGAACAGCCATCAAACTGACGGCAGAGGGCTTGCGCGAAATGTATGTCATCGTGCGCAGTATTTTCAGAAGTGCTACGGCGCCGCGTTATATTGTGGAATCGGAAGTATTGCACCGCCATCCGGACAATCAGACGAATAAGGAAGCTATGCTGTCCTTGGATGTTTTCAAAGAGCTTGGGATTTTGCAGGAAGAAGCCACGGATGACGGCATGGCGCTTTATCGTTGGTGCCATGTAAAAGAAAAATTAGAGTTAATTACATCACTGACATTTTTAAAATACAGTGCCTAAGGAGGTGGAAATTATGGCTGAAAATGAAGAAGGCAAGGTTATCGTCGATCAACCGGCTTTTAATAAAGAAGTGGAATTGGCACATCTGATGGAGATTGTTCACTCCTATTTGGATGATAAAGATTGTGACGACATTATGCGGGCTTTTAAAGTAGCGGATAAAGCTCACGCACCGCAAAAAAGAGCGTCCGGCGAACCGTACATCTTACATCCTTTAGCCGTAGCCACCATTTTGGCCAATTTACAAATCGATGCGACTACCGTTATTGCCGCACTGCTCCATGATGTTGTGGAGGATACGGAGTATACGTTGCCGCAGATTGAAGAGTTATTTGGGAAAGAAGTGGCTTTTTTAGTCGATGGTGTTACGAAATTAAATCAATTTCAGTATCATACCAAAGAAGATCAGCAGCTGGAGAACTATCGCAAGATGATTCTGGCTATGGCTAAGGACGTGCGCGTGGTGGTTATTAAATTAGGTGACCGCCTCCATAATATGCGTACCTTGAAGCATATGCGCAGCGATAAGCAAAAGCGCATTGCTCAGGAAACCTTGGAAATCTTTGCACCGTTGGCTCATCGGTTGGGGATTTTTAACATTAAATGGGAATTGGAAGACTTGTCCTTCCGTTATTTGGAACCGGACAAATACTACGACTTGGTAGAGCAAATGCGTGAAAAGCGCCATGTACGCGAAGAAATTGTTGACGATACCATGGAACAGCTGAAAAAGGCATTGGATGATGCTCATATTAAGGCGGATGTTAAAGGTCGACCAAAACATTTTTACAGTATTTATAAAAAAATGAAAAAGGACAATCGTGATTTGTCGCAGATTTACGACCTGTATGCAGTGCGCGTTATCGTGGATACGATTCCGGATTGTTATGCCGTACTGGGTATCGTTCATAATCTGTGGAAACCGTTGCCGTATCGTTTTAAAGATTATATTGCCATGCCGAAGTCGAATATGTATCAGTCCCTACATACCACGATCATCGGGACCATGGGGCATTCCGTAGAAATTCAGATTCGAACCTGGGAAATGCACCGCGTTTCCGAATACGGCGTAGCCGCTCATTGGCGCTACAAAGAAGGCAATAAGGGCGGCGATAAAGACTTTGACCAGAAGGTCGGTTGGCTTCGCCAAGTCCTTGAATGGCAGGATGCCAGCAATCCGAAGGAACTGGTTAATGCGTTAAAACTGGATGTGTTTTCCGGGGAAGTGTTCGTTTTCACGCCGCGCGGTGACGTATTGAAGCTCCCTAAAGGGGCAGTACCGCTTGATTTTGCGTATCGTATTCATACCGATGTAGGCCATCGTTGTGTAGGGGCTAAGGTAAACGGTAAAATCGTATCCCTTGATTACACCTTACAAAACGGCGATATCGTCGATATTATTACGTCGAAAACGGGCAAACCGAGCCTTGATTGGCTTAATATCGTAGGCTCTACGGAAAGCCGGAGTAAGATTCGCAACTGGTTTAAAAAGGAAAATAAAGAAGAAAACATCGTTAAAGGACGTGAACTTCTCGAAAAAGAAGCGAAACGACTCAATTATGATTGGAAAGAGCTCAATAAGCCGGGCCGCATGGAACAAATTGCGAAAGCTTGAATGCAGGCAGTGAAACTGAACTCTTATCGGCTGTCGGTTACGGCGGCATTCCGGTCAATTCCGTATTGTTACGTTTTGTTGATTTATATAAACGTGATTTGGCAAAAGAAGACAATCGTCGCGATACGATGGCTCTGTTGGAAAAACTCAAAACCCACGAACCGGTGCATCGTAAGAGCAGTACGGGGATTCTTGTCAACGGCGAACCGGACGTAATGGTTCGTATGGCTCGTTGCTGTAATCCGGTACCGGGCGATGAAGTGGTAGGCTATATTACCCGCGGTCGCGGGGTATCCGTTCATCGGGCGGATTGTCCGAATATCGGTCATACGCCGGAAGACGTGGACCGCATGATTGAAGTATCGTGGGATGCAGGCACGTCGGAAAACTTCCACGTAGCCATTGAAATTACCGCCTACGATCGCGGTGGTTTACTCATGGAAATCATGGCCACGCTGTCGGAGATGAAAATTAACATTGTTAATATTAATGCCAAAGTAGACGATACGAAGAATGCGAACATCAACTTAGTTATTGAAATTCGCGACGTATCGGAACTTGATTTTGTTATGACTAAATTACGGCGTATTCGCGATGTGTATACCGTGCAACGCGCCAATGGAGGTAGTTGATGCGGGCAGTAGTGCAAAGAGTAAGCGAAGCAGCCGTAACCGTAGCCGGAGAAACAACCGGTGCCATTCCTAAGGGACTTGTAGTCCTCTTAGGTGTGGGCAAAGGTGACACGGATGCAGATGCCGTTTATTTGGCTGACAAGATTGTTAACTTACGCATCTTTGAAGATGCCGAGGAAAAGATGAATCTGTCCGTAGCCGATGTGAATGGTGAGATTTTGGCTGTGTCGCAGTTTACACTGTATGGTGATGTGCGTAAAGGCCGTCGCCCCGGTTTTGATCAAGCGGCACCGCCGGACGAAGCGGAGCGCTTATATGAAGTATTTATCAATCGCTGTCGCGAAGCGGGCGTTAATGTTGAAACCGGTCGTTTTAGAACGCACATGATGGTGAGCCTCACTAATGATGGGCCGGTGACCATCTTGTTAGACAGTCAGAAGCTATTTTGATGCCAGTGCTTTAGCAGTTAAGAATTTATAGAATGAATCCGGTAGCTAATGTTATCGGCAAGTTCGAATGATGACGTTTTAGTCTATTTCGCGTAATACATTGTGGAGAGTGATGCGTATGAAATTATATCGGATGCCCTTAGGGGCGTTGGGGACGAATTGTTACATCGTCGTTGATGAAAGCAATCAGCATTGTTTGGTCGTAGATCCGGGCGGTGAAGGCGAGCGTCTTGTTGCGCTTTTGAAAGAAAAAGGGCTGCAACCGGAAGCCGTTATTCTCACCCATGGTCACGGTGACCATATCGGTGGGGTACAGGCCGTGGTGGATGCATTCAAAGTGCCCGTTTACATCAATAAGGGCGATGAAGAATTTTTGACAAACAGCAATCTTAACTTGAGTGGTGCCATCGGTCAGCCCGTGAAGGTGACCGGCGATATTCATTTTATCAAAGAAGATGATGTGATTCATCTCGGTGAGTACTCCTTTAAGATTATTGAAACACCGGGCATACGCCGGGCGGTGTTTGCTTCTACGGTGAAGGCATGGTTCTGGCAGGGGACAGCCTCTTTTTGGAATCCATCGGCCGTACCGATTTCCCGGGGAGCAGCTACGAAGATCTGATTGATTCAGTTCGCCATAAACTCTTTACTTTGCCGGAAGAAACTGTCGTTTATCCGGGCCATGGGCCGGAGACGACCATCGGTCATGAAAAGACTTATAATCCGTTTGTTCGTTAGGCGGTGACCGAATATGTTAAAAAAATCAACACAGTATTGGCTCAGAGTCGTGTTGATTGTGCTGGCCGTGATTTTTCTGTGGGCCATTATTCCGGTGCTCTGGCCGCTTATCGTATCGTTAATCTGTACGCTCATTTTGCTACCCGTAGTGAATGGCATCCAGGATTACATGCGGCATCGGGTGGGGCTTACGTGGTTCCCGCGCTGGCTGGCCATCATACCGGCATTTCTGTTGGTAGCACTCATTTTACTATTGGTAATTCAGTTTATTATCTTACCGTTTATTGCTGAATTTACCCGTTTGCTCAATAATTTACCGGTCTTGATGTCACAACTCATTGTGTTGTGGCAAGATATCACGTCCGGTGAATGGTTGAAGTTACCGCCACAGATTGATGCCATCGTCATGACTACTTTGGCCCGTATCAGTTCGTACGGCGTCGAGTTGGCGCAGCGCGGCATTTTCGCTATTTTTTCATTGGCAACGACTGTTTTGGAATGTTTACTCGTACCGATTATGACCTTCTATTTATTGAAGGACGGACGGCAAATTAAGGGCAAAGTCATTTCGATTTTCCAGCCGCCGCACAATCGGTATTTAATGGACGTGGTGAATCAGATTCACCGCACCATGGGGCGCTATTTGCGGGGACAGCTTCTTTTGGCAACCAATATGTTCTGCATAACGCTGGTCATAGCCTATTTTTTGAATTGCCTTATCCCTTGGTATTGGCTTTGTTCGCGGCTATCGCGGAATGGGTTCCTATTATCGGACCTATTGTTGCAGCCATACCGGCTATTATATTGGCCTCCTTGGTGGGGCCTGCATTGGTAGTGAAAATTATCATTACCTATGCCATTATTCAGTTAATTGACGGGCAGATTGTGATGCCTAAAATCTTAGGTCACGTTATCAAGCTGCATCCGTTAGTTATATTAACCGTAATTTTTGTAGGCGGTTATTTCTATGGCATCATCGGTATGATGACGGCAGTGCCGATCACAGCGATGTTACAAATCGTGCTTACAAAACTTTGGTATTTTAACTCGTTTTACAAGAAGGATGGAACTGTATGAACACGACATTAGAAAAATTGAAAGAACGTATTAAAGACAAAAAGTATAAGTTGACGACGCAACGCCAGACAATTTTACAAGCGTTTATTGATGCGGAAGAAAAGCATCTCTGCGCTGAAGACGTATATGTATTGGTTAAAGCCGTAGCCCCTGATATCGGTTTGGCTACCATTTACCGTACCCTTGATTTATTCACTGAACTTGATTTATTAAAACGCCTTGACTTCGGTGACGGTCGTAATCGTTACGAATTAAATGATGAAGAATTTGCTCATTTCCATCATCATTTGATTTGTGTAAAATGCGGTTGCGTCAAAGAATTTGAAGACGATATGCTCGAAACTTTGGAGTCCATCATTGCCAAAAAACTTAACTTTAAGACAATTGACCATCAGTTGAAAGTCTATGGCTATTGCGGCGACTGTCAGGAAAAAATGAAAGCGGAAGAAGCGGAAGCAGCTGCTCAAAAGGGTGAGTAATTTGACCTATCGTTATACGGGACCGTTGCCTTTGGGCAGTGTGGTGGCGCATTATTGCGGCGCCGCCGTCTTACGACGACTAAAGGGCCCCGTTTGGCGCCTGGAAGGGCTGGGTGCTGAAGAGGGCTATACCTTGACGGTGTATCATAATGACGTGCCGGTAGCAGTGTTTAAAGGGGCTCTTTCCAATGAAGGACGCCTCGAGATAGGTGGGCAATTACTTAAATTAATTCGCACTACCCAGGGACGACCGGCTCTGGGTGAGTGGGGCACTTTGGTAGGTGTTCGGCCAACAAAAATGTTCCATAAATTATGGGACATTGACGAAAATAGCGATACACCACCAGCCGCTGAACCATCGAATCCCGATGAGCCCGGTACTGTCATAAACGGTTGTGACACGGCGGTACAAGTCTTGCGGAAACGTTTTGACGTCAGCGAGCCGAAGATTGAGCTGTTAAAAGCGGTAGCTACGCTGCAACGTCCTTTTGTGGCGCCTCATGAAACGGCGGATCGGGAAGTGAGCGTTTATGGGGGCATTCCGTTTTGCCAAACGCACTGCACGTATTGTTCGTTCCCGTACGGACTGATTCAGGATTACCGGCGCATTCCGGAGTTTTTGGGCGCTTTTGTAAACGATGCAACGCAGCTTAAGGGGCTTATTGAGACATATGGCTTACAAGTTGCCACGGTGTACATGGGTGGCGGCACACCGACGAGCTTAGGTGATGAGGATTTTGCCACAGCCTTGGCGGCCTTGGCCAAGCTTCATCGTGAAAACAGTGAATTTACGGTGGAAGCGGGGCGGCCTGATTCGGTGACGCCTCATAAACTTGCAACTATGGCTAAACTCGGGGTTAACCGAATCAGTATCAACCCGCAGAGTATGCACGATGATATTTTAAAAGCCGTCGGGCGCGGTCATACGGCTGCGGCTATTAAAGAATTATATGCCTATGTGCGTTCTTATACGAATTTTGCGGTGAATATGGACTTTATTGCAGGTTTACCGTATCAGACTCTTTCGCACATGGAAGAAAATCTAGATTATGTTTGTCAGGCACGGCCTGAAAATGTTACAATTCATACATTGGCATTGAAGCGGGGTAGTCCGCTTTATGACGGTGTAGGTCGCGAGGCCATGCCGGAAGCCGCAGCCGTGGAAGAAATGGTGGCGCGCAGTAAAGAGCGCCTTGAGGCGGCCGGTTATGTGCCTTATTATGTGTATCGTCAACAATATATGACGAGCCAGACTGAAAATATCGGCTATACTTTGCCGGGGTATATTTGTGAATATAATATTCGGATTATGGAAGAACGGCAGAGCATATTATCCGTTGGTCCGGGTAGCTCCTCTAAATGGATGCGCGCTCCGGAATATCGGCAATTACAACAGCATATGCCTAAAGATGTGTCCGTTTATATTGATACCTTATCAGCACTGCTTGAAAAGCGCAGTCGATTATGCAAAAAGTTTTGGGAGGGATAAAATATGGGAATTCAAAAGCCTAGAGGTACACAAGACTTATTACCTAATGTAATTGGTAATTGGCGCTATGTGGAAGACAAAATTCGCCGTATTTGCGCAGCGTATGGATTTGACGAGATTCGTACACCTATGTTTGAAGAAACAGGGTTGTTTTTGCGTGGTATCGGTGAAACAACGACGTAGTACAGAAGGAAATGTACACATTCCCGACAGGCGACAAAAAAGAACAGACGTATACTTTGCGCCCTGAAAATACGGCATCCGCCGTACGTGCGTATTTAGAAAACAAAGTATACGGCCAGGAAAACTTGACGAAATGGTTCTACATCGGACCGATGTTCCGTCATGATAAACCACAGGCCGGTCGTTATCGCCAGTTCCACCAATTCGGTGTGGAAGTATTGGGTACGCAGGCTCCGGCAACTGACGCCGAAGTGATTTTGATGGTATTGCAATTATTTAACGACTTCGGCCTTAAGGACTTAAGCGTACAGGTTAACTCCGTAGGTTGCCCGAACTGTCGTCCGGCGTACCGTGAAAAATTAATTGCTTTCTTCGAACCTAAAAAAGATCAACTTTGCCCGGATTGCCAACTCGTTTATATAAGAACCCACTTCGCATTTTGGACTGCAAAGAAGAAACTTGTAAAGCTTTATCCGTCGGCGCCCCTGAAATTCATGAAAATCTTTGCCAGGAATGTTCCGACCACTTCGATCAGCTCCAGAAATTCTTGACCGCAGCGAATGTTAATTATGTAGTAAACCCTCGTTTGGTACGCGGTTTGGATTACTACACGAAGACAGCTTTCGAAGTACAGTACGCACCGCTTGGTTCTCAAAGTGCCGTAGCCGGTGGCGGTCGTTATGACGGCCTTGTAGAAGAATTGGATGGTCCGCATACGCCGGCCGTCGGTTTTGCCATGGGCATCGAACGTCTTTTGTTGGCCCTTGAAAAGCAAGGCTTATTACCGGAAGAAACGATTGATCCGTCCGTATTTGTAGTTGCTTTAGGCGAAGAAGCACAGGTTGCCGGTTTTAAATTGGTTAACGACCTTCATAAAGCCTATATTAAGGCGGCTATGGACGGCGAAGGTAAAAGTATGAAGAGCCAGTTAAAACATGCTAACAAAATTAATGCAAAATATGTTATTATAGTGGGTGATGATGAATTAGCTCGCGGCGAAGCAATTATTCGCGACATGGAAAGCAGCGAGCAGGAAACCGTAGCCTTTACGGATGTATTGGCACGAGTAACTTCACTAGTGAAGGATGACAAGAATGGAAACAATGCAAGGATTGCACCGCACACATGGTTGCGGTACTATCAGCGAAGAACAAGTAGGTAAGGAGGTTGTCCTTTGCGGTTGGGTAGAACGCCGTCGTGACCATGGCGGATTGATTTTTATCGACCTTCGCGACCGCTCCGGCGTAGTTCAGGTCGTAGCATCCCCTGATCATAATTTAGAATCTTTCCACAAAGCGGAAGATGTACGTAGTGAATATGTACTTTGTGTTCGCGGTAAAATTACGGAACGTGATGCAGATGCCATCAACCTAATTTGGCAACCGGTCGTTATGAAATGTACTGCGAAGAACTTCGCGTACTCAATGCGTCCAAAACACCACCGTTCTATATTCAAGACAATATCGACGTTGATGAAACATCCGCTTAAAATATCGTTATTTGGATCTTCGCCGTCCTGAAATGCAACGTAACTTAATCCTTCGTCACCGCGTGACTAAGGCTATGCGTGACTTCTTGGATTCCCGCGATTTCCTCGAAATTGAAACACCAATGCTTACGAAGAGTACACCGGAAGGGGCTCGTGACTACTTGGTACCGTCCCGCGTGAACCCTGGTTCTTTCTATGCATTGCCACAGTCTCCTCAGATTTTTAAACAAATCTTGATGGTAGCGGGCTATGAAAAATACTTTCAAATCGTTCGTTGTTTCCGTGACGAAGACTTACGTGCCGACCGTCAGCCTGAATTTACCCAGCTCGACTTGGAAATGAGCTTCATTGACCAGGAACAGATTTTGGAAACCTTGGAAGGTTTGATTCACCACGTATTCAAAACAACGATGGACATTGATGTTCAGATTCCGATGGCGCGCATCACTTGGGATGAAGCCATGGATAAATACGGTTCCGACAAACCGGATCTTCGTTTCGGTATGGAATTCACCGATGTAACCGACTTGGTTCGCACAACTGAATTCAAAGTGTTCCGCTCCGTAATCGACAATGGCGGCATGGTTAAAGGTATCGTAGTACCTGGCGACGCCGGCATTCCGCGTCGTGAACTTGATGACCTCGTAAACTATGTTGGTCAATACGGTGCGAAAGGTCTTGCTTGGGCATGCTTCAACGAAGACGGCACTATCAAATCCCAGATTATGAAATTCTTGGGTGAAGATACTATCCGTGCCATCGGTGAAAAAATGCAGGCTAAACCTGGCGACTTGGTACTCATGATTGCGGACAAACCGGCTGTGGTAGCTAAAGCTTTGGGTGAACTTCGTCTTGAAATGGGTCGTCGTATGAACCTTATCGACGAAAACAAATTGGCCTTCACTTGGGTAACCGATTTCCCAATGTTCGAATACGATGAAGAAGAAAAACGTTATGTGGCTATGCACCATCCGTTCACTTCACCGCGTGCCGAAGATATGGATAAATTGGAATCCGATCCTGCATCCGTTAAAGCCATCGCCTATGACATGGTATTAAACGGCGTTGAAATCGGCGGCGGCAGTATCCGTATTTACCAATCCGATGTACAGGAAAAAGTATTCAAAGCTATCGGCCTTACGGAAGAAGAAAGCCGCAGCAAATTCGGCTTCATGTTGGATGCCTTCCAGTTCGGGGCACCTCCACACGGCGGCTGTGCCTTCGGTCTTGACCGTTTGGTAATGCTCATGGCTAAACGCCAATCCATCCGTGACGTAATTGCGTTCCCTAAGACACAGAGTGCGGCCGACCTCATGAGCCAGGCTCCGTCTACGGTAGCACTAAAACAGTTGCGTGAACTTCACATTAAAACCGATACGGAAAAAGAAAAGTTAGTGTAAAATCAAGTTTCTTGTTAAAAAAAGTATGACCGCTAGTACTTTTTGGTCTACTTCTGCTTGATATATGCTAAATCTATATCAGTCGTTTGTTTCAAGACCTTGAAATAAACGGCTGATTTTGTTAATATAATAGTAAAGAATCCCCCTGCTGTGTGCGTGTGTATCGTAGTTTTGAGCCAACACTATTACATCGGGAGCCTGGACTCTTGTATTGGCACTATGCCTGATGAAGGACAGTAAGATTACGAGGAGGGCACCCACCTGCTATCGCAGGATCAAAACACGGTACATATACGGCATGGTGGGGCTCTTATAAGCCGCCTTAGGGCGGCTTATTTTTTATCTTGAATTAGGTAATAGAGGACCTAGAGGACCGTTTTTGCGGCCGATAATTATAAATTTAAGGTCAAATAATCCTCAAATTAAGGCAAGATAATCCCAAATAAAAAGAGGATATAGGGTATAATAAATATAAGTGCAAAGTAAGACGTTACATATTGTCTTTACACTTTGAACGCGAGCTTTTAACGGTAAATTTAAATTAGCAGTTATAGATGGTAAGCCTTTAACGGTAAATTTGAATAGGCAGTTATAGAAGATAAGCCTTTAGCATATATTTTAGGAGAGAAATTTATGGACAGTTTATTTGCTGAATATGAACCGAAACGGTTTGAACCGTTGGCCGTGAGACTGCGTCCTACCTCATTGGATCACTTTTACGGACAGGAAAAAAGCAGTGGGGAAGGACAGTTTTTTACGGGCTATGATAGAGCGCGATACAATTCCGTCTTTGTTGTTTTACGGGCCGTCCGGCACCGGTAAGACTACCTTGGCCGGTATTATAGCCGCTATGACCCATAGTCAATTTGTGGTTTTGAACGCTACCAATGCGGGCATTGGTGAACTGCGGGCTATTATTGAAAAAGCACGCAAAACGATTCAGAATTTGCAACAGCGTACGATTTTATTCCTCGATGAAATTCATCGTTTTAACAAGAGTCAACAGGATGTGCTTTTACCATGTGTGGAAGACGGGACTATTATATTAATCGGCGCTACCACGGAAAATCCTTTTTTTGAAGTAAACCGACCACTCTTATCGCGTTTGCGTTTGATTACCTTGGAAACATTGACGCCGGATGCGATTGTCAAAGTATTGCAACGGGCACTTACCGATGAAGATAAGGGGCTTGGTAAGCAACAACTTAAAGCAGAAGAATCTGTATTGCGCGAAGTGGGCATGTTTGTAAATGGTGATGCCCGTATGGCCCTTAATATTTTAGAACAGGCCGCCGCCATGGTTGAAAACGGCGGCGAATTGACCTTGGAAATTTTAGAGCGCGTAGTGGGTCGTCGCATTTACAGTTATGATAAAAAGGGTGATAACCACTATGATACGATTTCCGCTTTTATTAAAAGTATGCGTGGTTCCGACCCGCAGGCAGCGGTATATTATTTGGCGCGCATGATTGAAGCGGGGGAAGATCCTAATTTCATTGCCCGGCGCATTGTGATTTGTGCGGCCGAAGATGTAGGGCTCGCCGATCCGCAGGCCCTCGTAATAGCGAATGCAGCGGCTCAGGCGGCGCACTTAGTGGGCTTTCCGGAAGCACGTATCATTTTGTCCGAAGCTGTTTTATATGTACCTTAGCGCCTAAGAGCAATAGTGCGTATATGGCTGTTGATGCGGCTATTCAAGATGTACGTCATTACGAACATGGGGAAGTACCGGAGCATTTGCGGGACGCTCATTACAGCGGCGCGGCTAAATTAGGTCATGGCGTTTCCTATAAATATGCCCATAATTATCCGAACGGGTATGTGAAGCAGCAATACTTGCCGACCCCGTTGGTGGGACGCACCTATTATGAAGGCATTGAGCGCGGCAAAGAAAAAGAATTACTGACTCTTTGGAACGAACGTACAAGCGGTAAAACTTCTAAAAAGTAGTCAATCTGTGGTATAATAAAATGCTAACGAGTTTATAGTTTAATCGGATTGATATGTATAGAGGTGTGTAGATAGATTATGGCGGAACAAAAGAAGGAGCGAGCGAAGGCGGCGCCGCGTAAAACGGCAACAAAGCGCAAGACGACCACTTCCTCGCGGACTGTTAAAACGAATAAAAGCGATAAGGCCCCTAAAATTCGTAAAGAAGTGCGAGGCCTTTTTACCATGCTCTTTGCTGTGGTAGCTTTGCTGGGGATATTTAACATTACATCCGGTACGGTAGTTGATATAATAGCCGGTATTTTTAAATACGGTTTCGGTATTGGCGGTTTGATCCCTTGCCTCTATGTAGGTTATGTGGGCTGGCGTATTTTGTATGCCGACAAAGGGTTTTCAATCACCCGTCGGGGGCTTTTGTTGAGTTTGGTATACTTGTTTGCCATTACGCTCGTAACCCTTCTTATGGCCGGCAATGGGGAAGAATTAATGACCACTAAAGTTGCTGCTCAAGGCGGCGTTTTAGGTGGTATGATAGCCAGCCTGCTACGCAGTTTGCTTGGCAATGTGGGGGCCATCCTGGTGACTATCGTTGTGGAATTAGGTTTAATCCTATTGATTTATCAGATTTCCTTGCGTACCGGTCTTCATAAGGCAAAGGCTAAAACCGATGTAGGTTTGGAAAAAGCGCGCGTGCTTACGGAAGAAACCGTGCAGCATGCGAAAGAACGCTATGCGGATTGGAAAGAAGAACAAACTGAAAAACGCCGCATTTATAATCAAGAAAAAGATACGCGTTTTCACCGAGTGCGGCCGTAGAAGTACTGACCAATGCAGCACAAGTATCGGCTGAAGCTAAGGCTAAAGCGCAGGAAGAAGCGGCCCGTATAGCGACCGAAGAACAGCGGGTGGCAGCGGAGGCTGAGGCGAAGGCTAACCTTGTGGCAATGGGAGAACAAGTAGATCTTACTAAAGCCAGGCTGAACGTATTGATGCGGCCCAAGCCGAAGCGGCTGAATTCTATGCCACTGTTGCTTCTGAGACAAGCAATACTACCGCAGCTACTAATTATAATGAGCCTGCTTCAAATGACGAAGATGATGAATTGGAAGTGCCGCCGTTTTTACGCGGTCGTGGCGCCGGCACAACGCCGACTACGACAATAACGAGTGGGGCTACAAGCACGGCAGTTGCTGCCGATACGGCTATGCCTATGGAGGCTAATCCGGCTACCGTTGGTGTAGCAACTGACGGTGATGACGCTTCCGGTACGGTAGCAACCGATTCAGTTGAAACGGAGGCCGTAGCTGCTGATGCAAGTACAATTAATAATACAGAATCTGAGACGGACGTAATTCCGGTAGCGGCCGACACGTTGGCTACCTCTAATATGCACCCCGTACCGACGTTAAAAGGTACGGAAGAAGATACGGCGGCGGTGGCCGTTACTGTTGACGGTAAACCGAAACCGCGCCGCATTGAATTACCGTATCATTTTCCGCCATTGGCGATGCTTGCCAAAGGCCAGCCTAATCAGGTGACCAGTCAAGAAGTTACTCATAATGTAACGGTATTGGAAGAAACATTAAAAAGCTTCGGCGTAATAGCCATGTAGTAAATGCTACACAGGGACCAACGGTAACCCGCTATGAATTGGAACCGGCGCCGGGCACTAAAGTAAGCAAGATTTTGAACCTTACCGATGACCTTAAGATGGCATTGGCGGCTATTGATATTCGTATTGAAGCACCAATTCCGGGAAAATCGGCAGTGGGTATCGAAGTACCGAATAAAAATACCTCGGCCGTTCATTTGCGGGACGTATTGGAATCTGAGAAATTCCAAAAAGCACGGGGTGGTATTCCAGTAGGTCTCGGCAAAGACATTGCAGGCGAAGCGGTTATTACCGACCTTGCTAAAATGCCGCATTTACTCGTGGCCGGTTCTACCGGTTCCGGTAAGTCTGTGTGCGTAAATACGCTGATTTCCAGTATTTTGTTCAGTCGTAAACCGAGCGAAGTACAGTTAATCTTAGTGGATCCGAAGATGGTAGAATTATCTGTTTATAACGGTATTCCTCATTTAAAAGTACCGGTTGTAACGGATATGAAAAAAGCGGCTGCGTGTTACGTTGGGCCGTTCGCGAAATGGAAGCCCGTTATCTCACCATGGCTACGTCCGGGGTGCGTAATATCAGCGGTTATAATGAACAATATCCGGAATCGGCTATGCCGCTTATTTTGATTATTATCGACGAATTGGCAGACCTTATGTTGGTGGCACCGGATGTGGAAGAATCCATTAACCGTTTGGCCGCTAAAGCGCGTGCTGCCGGCATCCATATGGTATTGGCAACGCAGCGTCCATCGGTTAACGTTATTACCGGTACCATTAAAGCCAATGTACCGAGTCGTATTTCCTTTGCCGTGGCAACGCAAATCGACTCCCGTACCATTCTGGATATGGCAGGGCTGAAAAACTCCTCGGTAAAGGGATATGCTCTTTAATCCAATCGGGGCTAGCAAGCCGATTCGTATTCAAGGGGCCTTCATTTCCGATGAAGAAGTGGAAGAATTGGTGGCCTTTGTTAAACAGCAGGGACGACCTGATTATGACGAATCCATAACGGAAGAAACGGAACAAGGCACTTCGGAAGAAGCGGCCGCGCCGGCGGAAGAGCGGGATGAACTCTTAGAACGGGCGATTGAGCGCGTTATGAGTGAAGGTCAGGCTTCTACGTCCATGTTGCAACGTCGCTTCCGAATCGGTTATTCCAGGGCGGCTCGCTTAGTGGATACGATGGAAGAAATGAAAATCATCGGGCCTGCTAACGGCAGTAAACCGCGCGATATTTTAATGACACCGGAAGAAGTGAAAACGCGTTATTTCTCATAGGATTTTATGAGTTAAAAACTAGAAGCATTGGTAGAATTAGAAAGTTAAAATGATGTTAGAATTTAAAGGAGGCCGAACTTGTCAACGATAGGCGAAGAATTACGTCGAGAACGTACACGGCGAGGTCTGACTATTAAAGATATTGAACAGGCTTTACACATCCGCTCCGCGTATTTGGAAGCGATTGAAGAGGACAATTATAAGATTATCCCCGGTGATGTGTATGTAAAAGGCTTTATCGGCAATTATGCGGATTTAATGGGCCTTGAACGACATCGCATGATTGATCGTTATAAAAGTTTAATCGGTGAGCCCTTGGGCGTACCTTTGCGGCGAGTAAAACCGCGTAAACTTGTTCATCATGAAGATGTTGAACGGGAAGTGGACATTGTAGTACCTCATTCCAAGCGCTTGAGCTATACGTCACGGCAGCAACGTCGTCAGAAGACGTTGGCTCAGGAGCGATTAGCCGTATCTGTTATTGTTATTTGTATAGTTGTATTTTTAGGCTGGTTATTTTTTGTGTAAATACAGTATAAATTAAGGAGATATGTGTAGTGAGCGACTTTTTAATTACGGAACGGGCGGAGATGGAAGCACGCGGTTGGCTGAACTCGATTTCGTGTTGATTACCGGTGATGCCTATGTGGATCACCCCTCTTTTGCCGGTAGTGTGATTGGCCGACTGTTGGAGCACCACGGTTATCGGGTGGGGCTCATTGCACAGCCCGACTGGCAAGATGTAAATGCCTTTAAAGTGCTGGGCAAACCTCGATTGGCTTCGTTGGTAACAGCCGGTAATCTTGATTCTATGCTTAATAAATTTACGGCGGCTAAAAAATTCCGCCACAATGATGATTATTCACCGGGCGGTGAAAGCGGTCATCGGCCGGATCGGGCGACACTGGTATATGCGAACCGCATGCGTGAAGCATTCCGTGATGTGCCCGTAATCATCGGTGGGATTGAAGCGAGTTTGCGCCGTTTTGCCCATTATGATTACTGGTCCGATACGGTGCGCCGTTCGCTCTTGGTTGATAGTAAAGCGGACGTACTCATCTACGGTATGGGTGAAAAACAGATTTTAGAATTGGCGAAAGCTTGGATGAAAATCGTCTGATCGAGCAATTGCCAACCATTAAAGGGATTTGCTACATGTCAAAGACTTTGCCGGAAGGAAAAATCAAGGAATGTCCGTCTTATGAAATAGTGAAAGAAGATAAGAAGCAATTTGCTGAAGCTTTTCGCATTCAATATTATGAACAAGATCCGTTTATCGGCAAAACCGTGGCTCAGCTTCACGGGGACCGTTATGTGATTCAAAACAGTCCCGCTTTGCCGCTCACGCAGGCTGAAATGGATGAAGTATACAGTTTGCCGTTCACGCGGCGTTGGCATCCTCGTTATGATGCGAAGGGCGGCGTGCCGGCACTTAGGGAAGTGCAGTTTAGTCTGGTAAGCCATCGCGGCTGTTTCGGCAGCTGCTCCTTCTGTGCCATTACGAGCCATCAGGGACGCATTATTCAGAACCGTAGTCATGAATCGCTCATCGCTGAAGCGGAACGTATGATAGCCATGCCTGATTTTAAGGGCTATATTCATGACGTAGGTGGTCCGACGGCAAATTTCCGCCACACGGCTTGTGAGAAACAGGGAACTAAAGGTGCGTGCCCCGGTAAGAACTGTGCGGCCCCTCATGCCTGTGAAAATCTCGACACCAGTCATGATGATTATTTAGCAATATTGCGTAAATTGCGTAAGCTCAAAGGCGTTAAGAAGGTCTTTGTGCGCTCCGGTTTACGCTATGACTATGTATTGGAAGATAATAACCGCGAATTTGTGAAAGAATTATGCGAACATCATGTAAGCGGTCAGCTGAAAGTGGCACCGGAACATGTGTCGGAAGCGGTTACGGAAATCATGGGGAAAGCGGACAAAACCGTTTTCCTCAAATTTAAAGATTGGTTTGAAACGCTAATCGCCAATTAGGTAAGAAACAATTCTTAGTTCCTTACTTTATGAGTTCTCATCGGTTGTACCTTGCTTGACGCCGTTGAACTGGCGGAGTTTTTACGGGATCAGAAGATGACGCCGGAACAGGTGCAGGACTTTATTCCTACGCCGGGCAGTTTATCCACCGCCATGTATTATACGGGTATTAATCCGCTCACCGGCGAAGCGTCTATGTGGCCAAAAAAGGGCGCGACAAAGCGATGCAGCGGCACTTATGCAATATAAGAATCCCGATAACTATGACTTAGTCCGCGAAGCTTGGTAAAGGCAGGGCGTACCGATTTAATCGGCTTCGGACCTTTGTGCTTAATTCCGCCTCGTCCAATCGGACGTAATAAGGCCGGTAATCAGCATAGAAAGCAGACCGGTAATCAGCCGCCAAATCGACGGACTCAAGGTGGTCGGTCCGGCTCCGGCAGAAGTCAGGGGTCAAAGTCGAACGACCGTGGCAAAATCAGTATAAGTAAACAGTCAAAACGAGGTGGTTTGGCTGGCAATAGACGACCTTAGTGTGTCATAATGGAGGCGGGCATGAGCATGAAACGATTTTGGCCTATCGCATTATTAATAGCCTTTGTTCTCGGCATGTTTGCAGCGGGAACATATTTTGAAAAAACTGAAGAAAAAGAGCGTACGGCCATTCCGGTTAAAGCGGAGCTGACGATTTATACGGACCTGCCTTCCAACTTGACCACTTTGTTGGCGCAACAGTATGAAATGCAGTACCATGTACGCCTCACCATGTTGCCGATTACGGAAGAACAGATGGCAACGCGTATGACCTTGCCCGCATCCGATCAAAAGGGCGATTTGGTCATCATGACCCGAGATAATTTAGACATCGGTGTTAAATATAATCAATTAAAACCGGTCCTTACCGAAGGGGTAGACGAAATATCCGATCGTTTTAAAAATAACGATGCCCTTTGGGTCGGCATTTGGTATGACCCGGTTGTATTTGCCCAGAGCGATGCCTTTTATAATCGCATGGGCGCTATGTAACGGCCTGGCAATCATTAATTCTTCCCGGCGATTGGCGCATCATTATGACAGACTTTGTAGCTTCGCGCAGTGCGGCGAATATTTTATACAGCTTTGTCGAAATGAACGGGGAAGAACAGGGTTTGCATTTTTTTGTGGAATTAAAACCGCATGTGGTGCAATACGCGAAATTTTTATCGACACCGATTCGCTTGGCCGCCTTGGGTGAAACTGATTTGGGTATCGGTAACTATTCTGACGGTCAGCAATATGTGAACCATAAATATCCGGTGAAAATTATTTTCCCCGCTGACGGTACACCGTATTACTTGACCGGTGTGGGTATGTTAAAAGGCACAACCCATGAAGAAGAGGCGACCCAAGTTATTAAATGGTTATTGTCAAAACAAGTGTCGCATTTTTTGCAAGACAATGGCTTTTATTATGTGTACACCAATCCGGAATTGCCAAATCCGGTGGATTCTTTAGGCCGTGAATTGGTTCTTTGGGATACCAAGGGTGGTTACACGGAAGACGGCAAAAAAGTATTGTTGGATAAATGGATTAGCCAAGTGCGCTTTAGAAAGGATATACAATGAGTAAAAAATTAGGCTATGTGAGTTTAGGCTGTGCCAAAAACCTGGTGGATACGGAGATTATGCTGGGGGCCCTCAAGGATAACGGCTATGAAATCACGGAAACCTTGGATGAAGCAGAAATTATCATCGTTAATACCTGTACGTTTATTGAAAAAGCTAAACAAGAATCGATTAATACGATTTTAGAAATGAGTGAATATAAGCAATTCGGCGCTTGTCGCGGCTTGATTGTGGCCGGTTGTTTAAGTCAGCAGTATCAGGAAGAGCTATTTGCGGAAATTCCTGAAATCGACGCCCTCATCGGTACCGGTTCATGGAATCGTATCATGGAAGCTATCGAAGCGATTGATGATGGCAAACGTATCTGCATTATGGACTCGATTACCAATATTTATAATGAACGCATGCCGCGTATGCAGACTACACCGACGTACAGTGCCTATGTAAAAATTGCCGAAGGTTGTGACAATGGTTGTACTTTCTGTATTATTCCAAAAGTACGTGGTGCTTACCGCAGCCGTACAATTGAATCCATCGTAGAAGAGGTGGAGCGTTTAGCCGCTATGGGCGTTAAAGAAATTAATCTCATTGCTCAGGATACAACGAGTTACGGCTCCGATCTTAACAATGGTAAACCGATGTTGGCGGAACTCTTAAAAGCCCTCGTAAAAGTGGAAGGTATAGAGTGGTACCGTTTATTGTACTTATATCCTAAATATTTCACCGATGAGCTTTTGGATCTTATTGTAGCGGAACCTAAGATTTGTAATTATATCGACTTGCCGTTGCAACATATTAATGACGATATTTTGCGTCGCATGAATCGTAAAGACCGTAAAGCGGATATTGTGAATTTATTGCAAAAAGTTCGCAGCAAAGCGAGTCACGTAACGCTTCGTACATCCCTTATTGTAGGTTTCCCCGGTGAAACGGACGAACAGTTTGAAGAACTTTGCGAATTTGTCAAAGACGTTCGCTTCGATAATATGGGCGTATTTACTTACTCTCAGGAAGACGGTACACCGGCAGGCGCTATGAATGACCAAGTTCCGGAAGAGGTCAAGGAAGAACGTTATCATGCGTTGATGGCCATTCAGGCGGCCATTTCAGAGGAAAATAACCGTGACTTAGAAGGCACGGAGCACGAAGCGATTATCGAAGAAATCAGCGAAGACGAACATGGTCATTTATTGGCTAAAGGCCGCTTGGAAACGCAGGCGCCTGATGTAGACGGCAATATGTACATTGAAGATGTGGCAGGCCTTGAAGTGGGGCAAATCGTGCCGGTTACAGTGGCCCAAGGCTTTGCTTATGACGTGGTAGCCGAAGTGCGCACTAAGTAATTTCTGAGAAGTAATTCCCAAGAAGTAATTCCCAAGAAGTAACGCGCTTTCAGGCGAACTGACGGAATTTGAAGTAACAAAGAAATCGGTATCCGTAATCCCGAATGGGAGAATTGAGGCAAATGATGATAGTAGAATTGATTTCAACAGGTTCAGAATTGTTATTAGGCGATACCATTAATACCAATGTGGCGTGGTTGGCGCGTGAGCTCAATAAGCTCGGTTATACCGTAGCGTTTCAAAGCACAATTGGCGATAATCCGACGCGAATGGAAGACTGTTTTAAATTGGCCGGCAGCGTGCCGATTTAGTGGTTTGTACCGGTGGTTTGGGACCGACTCAGGGGGATATTACCCGTCCATCCTTGGCAAAAGCCATTGGTCTTGAATTGGAGCTCAATGCTGATGCAGAACGCATGGTAAAAGCCTTTTTTGCCAACAAAGGGCGGGAAATGCCGGATCCGAGCCGTCGGGAAATGATGTTGCCCGTTGGCAGCCAAGCGCTCATGAATAGTTGCGGCGTAGCGCCCGGCGTAGCGTTCAAGCTGAAGGCACGACGTATATACTTTTGCCGGGACCGCCGGCAGAAATGAAAGCCGTATTTGATGAATCGGTGCGCCCGTATTTGATGGAACATTTTGGCGGTCAAGGTGTTGTTCAATCTCATCGCTATGCGGTGTATGGTATGCGCGAACTGGAGTTGGAATCAGCTCTCATGGATTTAGTCAAAGCACAGCAGAATCCGACCATTGCTTTTTTAATTAAAAACGGCTATATCGAATTACGGATTACGGCAAAAGCTATGACGCCGGAAGAGGCGGAAGCTTTATTGGCTCCATGGGATGCTATCTTGCGGGAACGCCTCGGCGATTCCTTAGGGCGCCGTTTAGAAAAATCCATGCTGGAACTGGTAACGGATGCCTTATTGGAGGCTGAAGCTACGGTGGCTACCGCCGAATCCTGTACAGGTGGTTGGTGGGGAAAAAGCTCACTGAAATGCCGGGCAGCAGTGCTTATGTACAGGGCGGAGTCATTTCCTACTCCAATGAAGTAAAACACAAAGTACTCGGCGTGCCGCAAGAAGAATTGGATACTTATGGCGCTGTCAGTGAAGAAGTGGCCAAGTCCATGGCGGAAGGTACGCGTAAACTGTTAGGGACAACGTATGGCGTATCTACGACCGGTATTGCCGGACCGGGCGGCGGAACGGCAACAAAACCGGTAGGCCTTGTATATATCGGGGTTTCCGGGCCTAACGGTACGGTAGCCTATCGCAATGATTTTATCGGTGACCGTGAAAGTATTCGTCAGAGTACGGCGGAACGAGCCTTATATCTCTTGTATCAGGCTATAACCGGTAAACGATAAGGTGTTACTTATACTTTTAGAAGTTCTACGTTTACGTTGTGAGCGGAAGGCTTGTTGCAAAAGTATGCTTATCAATTTTAAAGATTAATATATTTATTAAGTCATGTATGATATGACAAAGAAAGGATTATATCATGGAAGGTAGAGAACAAGCCTTAGACAATGCGTTGAAGAAAATCGAGAAAGATTATGGTAAAGGTGCTATTATGCGCCTTGGCGATATTACGGACCGCATGAATATTGAAGTTATTTCCACCGGCTGTTTGGCTATTGACCTTGCTGTAGGTGTAGGTGGTTTTCCCCGCGGCCGTGTTATTGAAATTTATGGCCCTGAATCCTCCGGTAAAACAACCGTAGCTTTGCATGCTATTGCAGAAGCACAAAAGGGTGGCGGCATTGCGGCCTTTATTGATGCGGAACATGCGCTCGATCCTGTATATGCCCGTCATTTGGGTGTCGATATTAATAACTTATTAGTATCTCAGCCGGATAATGGTGAACAGGCTCTTGAAATTACAGAGTCCCTCGTTCGCAGTGGTGCTGTTGATATCATCGTTGTCGACTCCGTAGCAGCGTTGGTACCGAAAGCCGAAATCGAAGGTGAAATGGGCGATGCTCACGTAGGTTTGCAGGCTCGTTTAATGAGTAAAGCGCTTCGTAAATTAACAGGTATTATCAGCAAATCTCGTACGGTTGTAATTTTTATCAACCAGTTGCGTGAAAAAGTTGGCGTTATGTTCGGTAATCCGGAAACAACGACCGGTGGCCGTGCCTTAAAATTCTATTCCACCATTCGCCTCGATGTGCGTAAAGGGGAAGTTATTAAACAAAATAATGAAAACGTAGGTAACCGAACTAAAGTAAAAGTTGTTAAGAATAAAGTGGCACCGCCATTTAAAACTGCTGAATTTGATTTGATGTATGGCAGTGGCGTTTCCTATGAAGGTACTTTAATTGATATCGGTACCAACATGGAAATTATTAAAAAATCCGGTGCTTGGTACTCTTACAATGATGAACGTATGGGCCAAGGTAAGGAAGCGGCTAAAGAATACTTACGTTCTAATCCGGAAATCGCTCATGAAATCGATACTATCATTCGTGATACTTTGATGGCGGAACCGGAAACTTTTGATGTAGTCGGCGAAGAAACGACGGAAGAATAATTCGATGGCTTTGACCAAAGAATATACGCTTACAACGGCCATAGACCAGGCGATGCGCTTTTTGGCGCCTCGCTTCCTGAGCCGCTTGGAGCTGACGCAAAAACTTCAGCGTAAAGGCGTGCCGGCCGATTTAATACATCAAGTATTGGAGCGTCTGGAAGACCTTGATTACATCAACGACGAACGTTTAGCTCATGATGCATTACAATTATACATAAGTGAAGCTAAATACAGTGTTCAGTTCATTCGTAATAAGCTTTATCAACGAGGCTTGCCAATTGGGAATGAACTTTCGCAGTATGATGAAACTGAGCCGGCCCTTAAGTTGGTGGTTCGTCATTTTATCGGTGTTGATGCGGCAGCAGAGGCCGAGTGGTTTGATAACACTTGGCCTCTGGAGGCCCGCGTTGAATACAAGAAAGTTTTTAACTATTTGAAAAACCGTGGTTTTAGCGCCGGAACAATCCGGAATATCTGTGACCGGGTTGCTCGCTATGAGTAGTCTATATAGAGTTTACCTTGACAGGGGATTGATGACAGACTACAATTATAGTAGTCTCACAGTAGTGGGCAAATTTCAAATATGTATGAAACAGACGGCAATTTAGGAGAAGACGAAAGCGCTTCTTACTTTTATATGAGGAGGTGAACATTATTTTAGAGTTATAGTATTATTGCCGTTGTAATGGTGCTTATCGGTCTTGGTGTAGGCTATATGATGCGTAAGAACATCGCTGAAGGGAAGCTTAACCGTGCTGAAACTGAAGCGGCTCGTATTGTAGCTGATGCTGAGCGATTGGCTGAGTCTAAGAAAAAAGAAGCCTTAGTAGAAGCTAAGGAAGAAATTCATAAACTTCGCAGTGAAGCGGATAAAGAAAACCGAGATCGACGCAATGAATTACAACGTTTAGAACGACGTATTCTTCAGAAAGAAGAACATCTCGACGGTAAATTGGAATCCTTAGAGAAAAAAGAAGATGCGTTGCATCGTAAAGAACAAGAAACAAAAACTTTAAAAGAACGTACAGAAGCTCTGTACGACCAACAAATGGCGGAATTAGAACGTATTTCCGGCATGACATTTGAGGAAGCGAAAGGAATTTTACTTTCCAATGTAGAACAAGAAATTCGTCACGAAACGGCGGTTCTTGTTAAAGATTTAGAGCAACAAGCCAAGGAAGAGGCTGAAAAGAACGCCCGAGAAATTATTGCATCCGCAATTCAACGTTGTGCTGCGGATCATGTTGCAGAGTCTACCGTATCGGTAGTAGCTCTTCCAAATGATGAAATGAAAGGGCGAATTATCGGTCGTGAAGGCCGAAACATTCGTGCCCTAGAAACCTTAACAGGTATAGATCTTATCATTGATGATACCCCTGAAGCAGTTATTCTCTCCGGCTTTGACCCGATTCGCCGTGAGGTAGCGCGTATTGCCCTTGAGAAATTGATTGTTGACGGCCGTATTCATCCGGCTCGCATCGAAGAAATGGTTGGTAAAGCTCGTAAAGAGGTTGACCAAGTTATTAAAGATGCGGGGGAACAGGCAACTTTTGAAGCCGATGTACATGGCTTACATCCTGAAATTATCCGTATTTTAGGTCGCTTAAAATATCGTACCAGCTACGGTCAAAATGTATTGAAACACTCCGTTGAAGTGGCTCATTTGGCCGGCATGATGGCAGCCGAATTAGGTTGTGACGTAACCCTTGCTAAACGCGGTGGTTTACTCCATGACTTAGGGAAAGCGCTTGACCACGATATGGAAGGCTCCCACGTACAGATTGGTGTGGATGTAGCTAAGAAATACCATGAAAGTGTATTGGTACAGAACTGTATCGGTGCTCATCATGGGGATGAAGAATTCAAATCGGTTGAAGCCGTATTGGTGGCAGCTGCTGACGCTATTTCGGCGGCTCGTCCGGGCGCACGTCGCGAAACCCTTGAAAACTACTTGAAACGTTTGACTAAGTTAGAGGAAATTGCCGAGTCCTTTGATGGCGTTGAAAAATGTTTCGCAATTCAAGCGGGTCGCGAAATTCGAGTTATGGTTAAACCTGAAAAGATTGACGAAGCGGAAGCAACCTTATTGGTACGCGAAATGGTTAAACGTATTGAGTCTGAATTGGAATATCCGGGTCAGATTAAAGTCGTTATCATTCGTGAAACCCGCGTTGTTGATTACGCTAAATAATTAAAGAGAACGGAAACGGACTCTTTATAAAAGATTAATAACCAAAAGACTATAATTACCACTCCCTTTGGCGGACGTCACGAGGGAGTGGACAATTATAGTCTTTTTTTCGTCTTGTTTTTAATTGAGAAAAGAAGTATAATAATAGTCCTTGTGAACAAAATAAATTATAATGGCTTATTTCATACCCTAAAAGCAATTGCATAAATTGCATAAAAATTTTGCAGATAAAAAATGAATATATTTAAAAAAATCTTCTTGACATAAGAAGGAAAAACATTATCTTTTGTAGAAATATATATACAGTGAAGTTTATTAAGGGATGTGAGGAAATGAGTAGACACTTCGATGCTGAACTGATTGAACAGATAAAAGATGCAAATGACATTGTGTCAGTGATTTCTGAGCATATGACATTGAAGAAGAAGGGGAGGAATTACTGGGGCTGTTGTCCCTTTCATAATGAGAAAACGCCTTCATTCAGTGTAAACCCAGAAAAGGGCTTTTTTTATTGTTTCGGATGTCACGAATCAGGCAATGCGATTGGCTTTTTAATGAAATATGCTGGACTGTCATTCCCCGAAGCCTTGGAAAGGTTGGCGAATCGTGCGGGCATTGCGTTACCTCAGCGCGATTTAACCAAAGAAGAATTACATCGGCAGGCACACAGGGAAAGTTTGTACAAGGTGAATGCCTTGGCGGCTACATTTTTTCATAATTGCCTGACGCAGACTGAAATGGGTAAAGCAGGGCTTGCTTATTTGGAGAAACGGGGTCTCACTAAAGACACCATTGAAAAATTCCAGCTTGCTTTGCGCCCGACAATTGGGACAAACTATATCGCTCATTCAGAGAGCGAGGCATAGATGAACGCATATTAATTGAAACCGGTCTTTGCCGTAAAAGTAATGGTAAAACGTATGATTATTTTCGTAATCGTGTAATGTTTCCCATTATGGACGGAAAAGGGCGTGTGGTTGCGTTCGGTGGCCGTGTGCTGGATGACAGCAAGCCTAAATATTTAAACTCACCGGAATATGAATTATTCAATAAAGGCCATATGCTCTTTGCTTTTGACAAAGCATACCGAACTATTCGGGAGAAAAAACAGGTCATTTTAGTAGAAGGGTATATGGATGTTATAAGTGCTCATAATCGAGGGGTTACCAATGTAGTGGCCTCTTTAGGCACGGCTTATACCAAAGATCACGGGCGCTTATTAGTGCGTCAAGCTGATGAAGTCGTATTGGCCTATGATATGGACGGAGCCGGGCAACAAGCAGCGCGCAGGGCTATTGAGCTTTTACAAGATACGGAATTTAAAGTGCGCGTGGTAGCTATGCCGGACGGCAAAGATCCGGATGATTATGTGCGCAACCATGGGCCGGAAGCATTCTTAAAACTCGTAGATGAGGCCGTGCGGCCATTTGATTTTTACTTGAACAGTGCCATGATTCGGCACGACAGTAATACGATGGCCGGCAAACAGGCTATTTTAGAAGAAGTGTTTCCCCTCATAGGTGCTACAAGCAGTCAGATAGAGCGCGAAAATTATCTGAAAGCACTGGCATTGCCATTGTGGTTGGATAATAGTCAGATTTTTCGCATGTTTCGCCAATACTTGGCCAAAGGTGGGGTAGAATTACCAACCGATACGGCTAGTGCGGTTGTGCCGGAAAATGTGACGACCGAAGAAGACCGATTACTGGCCGCGGCCGTAGTTTGGCCGGCGGCTTGGGAACGGGTCCATCAATATTTACCGTTGGAGGATATAACCAATCCTTTGTACCGTGCTTTGTTTAACAAAGCCGGAGAACTTCTAAGTAAGACCGGTGCGCTTTCGACAGTGGCGCTGGAAGAAATGCTTACTGACGATGAAAAGACCGCTTATGGTCGCTTAATGGTGCTTGGTGAAGGCGAGTATAAGGAAGCACAAGTGATGGCTATATACGAGCAGTGCGCTTGAAGTCATTACGAGAACAGTATAAACAACATAGTGTGTTAGCAGATCAACTGAACCGGGCAGGTAATCCTAAATTTATTGAGGAATTACGTATTTGCAGGAATTACAAAAATTGATTAAGGAATGGTCTCGATAAACTATGAAAGAAAGGAAGAGCATTGTGGCTAAGAAGCAAACTAAATCACGGTTAGAAGAAATAATAGAACAATTACTGGCAAAAGGTCGTAAGGCAGGGGCATTAACGAGTAAAGAAATTACGGATGCTCTTCACGAAGAAGTAGAACTTACGGCTGAGCAGTTAGACGATATGTATGAAGTATTACAGAAAAGTAATATAGACGTTATCACCGATGATGCTGAAGTGGCAGCTGAAGAAGATGACATCATCGAAGATGAAGAAGAAAGCGACGAAGTTCGCGAAGCGAAAGAAGTAAGCCTTGACCTTAGTATTCCGGAAGGCGTTAACATTGACGATCCTGTTCGCATGTACTTAAAAGAAATCGGTCGCGTACCTTTGTTGTCCGCTGACGAAGAAATTCTTTTGGCTCAGCAGATTGAAGCGGGTGCCAAGGATGATGCGTCGTATAAAGAAATGAAAGCCGGCGAAAGAGCGAAACAGAAATTGATTGACGCCAACTTGCGTTTGGTAGTTAGTATCGCTAAACGTTACGTAGGTCGCGGCATGTTGTTCTTGGATCTAATTCAGGAAGGTAACTTGGGCCTCATTAAAGCGGTTGATAAATTCGACTATACGAAAGGTTATAAATTCTCCACTTATGCAACATGGTGGATTCGCCAGGCCATTACCCGTGCCATCGCCGACCAGGCACGTACCATTCGTATTCCGGTACATATGGTAGAAACAATTAATAAATTGATTCGTATTTCCCGTCAACTCTTGCAGGATAAAGGTCGCGAACCATTGCCTGAAGAAATTGCGGAAGGTATGGGCATCAGTGTAGAACGTGTTCGTGAGATCCAGAAAATCGCACAGGAACCGGTTTCTTTGGAAACGCCAATCGGGGAAGAAGAAGACTCCCATTTGGGCGATTTCATCGAAGATCAGGATGCTATTGCACCGGATGATGCAGCCAGCTACATCTTACTTAAAGAACAAATCGAAGATGTATTCTCTTGCTTAACCGATCGTGAACAGCAAGTCTTGGTATTGCGTTTCGGTTTGAAAGACGGCAAACCTCGTACCTTGGAAGAAGTAGGTCAGCACTTCAGCGTTACCCGTGAACGTATTCGTCAGATTGAAGGTAAAGCCTTGACGAAACTTCGTAATCGTGGCAAACGCGATAAGATCAAAGACTTCTTATAAGATTAAACATTGGTAGTGACGCACTCTGAAAATTTGAGATTAACGTTGACTATCGCTGGTGTATTGATGTGAATTACACTTTAAGTGTAGATTTTCGGCGTTATATTGACGTGAATCACACTTATTGTGTATAATATTTTGGTGGAATACTGCAGTATTCCCCTATGGGCCTATAGCTCAGGGGTAGAGCAACCGGCTCATAACCGGTCGGTCCCTGGTTCGAACCCAGTGGGCCCACCATGATTTGAAAGAAAAACCGCTTGTATCAAATTGATGATACAAGCGGTTTTTGTAGTTATAATGAGGTTCTTGTGCTATAAGACTAAATTAACCTGGCCGGTTTCTATGGCTAACTTAAGAGCATACATTGCTTCTGGATAGGCTGGATATTCCGGCCCCAGCACCACTTTTTTAGGATTCTTATAAATTGTTTTACTGACTACTTTACCATTTCTGCCATTAATCAAATATATCTGCTCTGTAGCTAATATAATTTTTTTAGTATTTAAGTCATAGTAATAATGGCACAGTAGTTCAGATACTGCATAACTGCGATGTGATGTCGAGATAACATATAGCTTCATTTTAATTTCTGGTGTTTCTGTTAATCCGTTTATTACTTCTATATTGTTATCGGCGTAGGTTGTCATGATCTCATCTTTTTCAATTACTGTATAATTCCCTATAGTGAGGTCATTTAAAGTAACAGCATGAGTTGTAGAAACAGGAAAGAACAACAAACCAATTAACATAACCCCTAAAATAAACTTTTTCACAATATCATTCCTTAACTTCAATGGCACATAATAAAAAATATATAATCGCATCAATTCTCTCCAGTGTTCTCTCTGTTACAGCAAAAACTTCCTGTTTAAATAAAGGCAGAATAAGATCCTTCATTATCGCACAACTTTGTATTATTACGGGTCGCTTTTACGGCAGCTCCTGAAAATGACGCGTATTGGATTCGGTACCGACAATGATGATTAGTAGATTTATCTTACGAGTTCAACCGATTAATATACTCAATCTTTTCCGGTGTAAACACAATCCTTGTCACGCCGTTAGCGTAATAAGAGATTTCATACGGCTGATAGAGCATAGCGATTTGCCCTCGCCGAGCAAAACATAGTTATTGTTACGAATCGGAATTTTTTTATCGAGAATTTGGAATTCATTGCACTGCAATTGATGTTCGCGAGAGCTGAAAACCGGCAGCATACCTTCCATAACTAATTTATACAATTGCTCATCGTCTTTGAGATGGACATAGTTGGTGGCCGGGATGAGATTTCCTGTATGCTTGTCAAAAACGAGACCTTGCGATGTGTAGTAGCCGTGCGCACTTTGACCGTTATACCAACCGCTTGTGATGATAAGCGATATATAATCATCATCTTCATAGGTGGTTTCGTAGTTTAAATTAACCGTGTACATTTTTTCTTTGTAATAGAGGTCGCGCATTTTATCCACATAAATGGCAATTTCAGTGTTAACTTTAGTTTGCGCTGCTTCATTGTACAGATAAACCAGCGGGTAGGTGAGGTTCATATTCACATCTGTTTGGTGCATTAGAACAGTATAGGCGTCGCTTGTAAATTGGGGACAACTAAGACAGGCCAGAAGACCGGATGAAATAAGAATTTTTTTCCACATACCATACCTCCGTTTACAATTAATATATTTAACACTAAACAGCTTACTTGTTGCTTCTTTCGACAGTGACATGAAAAACTCCTGCTATATCAAGTATTCAACTTATAAAAGGATGTTTTATGATACAATAATAATAGAAATAAATATAATTACTAAGCACGGAGTTTGTTTATATTATTATATAGAAAGCATATTACAATAGATTTATAGAAAGATTGCGAGGAATGTGAGTGTGACAATGAAAAAGATGACCGATAGGTAGAAGCGGTGTTTACCTTGATTCCCAAGGCTGAAGTCATTGCCGATATCGGTACCGATCACGGTTATTTGGCGGTAGATTGGTGCGACGCGGACGTGCTGACAAAGCGATTGCCGGTGATGTAAATAAAGGCCCCTTAGCATCGGCCAAAGCCTATGTGGCGTCAACGGACGTGGCCCAATTTATCAATTGTCGTTTGGGCAATGGTTTGCAAGTGGTAAAAAAGGCGAATTACAGGGCGCTGTCATTTGCGGTATGGGTGGTTTTTTAATGAGAGACATTATTGAAGCAGGTCCGGAATTATTGGACTTTTATGTACTCCAACCGCAGAATGGCCAAGCGGAACTGCGGCAGTATATGGTGCAACAGGGCTATCGCATTGTGCGCGAAGTGATTATGACGGACATGGGTAAACATTACCAAGCATTCTTAGCCCTTAAAAAAGGCCGAGAATCGGTCTATGTTACGGCTGATGGACCGGTTACACAAGCAACAATTGATGCAAAAGACCCTTATGACGCTCTGCCGGATACATCCCTATTGTGGCTGATAGGAGCGCTGGTTCAACGCGAAAAGCCGCCTTTGTGGCAAGATCACATGGCGCATTTACTTCATATTCGTGAATCGGCTTGGCAGGTATGACGGATGCTATGGCGCATACGGAAAAATATCAAGCGTTAGCAGCTGAAGTTAAAGAGTTAAAAGAATTAATATAAGCTGATTTGCTAGATGAGTCCAGACAAATGGGCCAATCAATCGATTAATGAATCGACTAATGAATCGGCTAATGAAAATGAATAACAACTTTTATAAAATAAAGGAGGCAACTATGGCAACAGTGCAGGATATCGCCAAAATCGTAGAAAAATTGGCACCAAAGCATTTAAAAGAAGATTGGGATAATGTAGGCCTTTTGGTAGGCGAACGCAACATGGAAGTCAAGGGTGTTTTGACAACCCTTGACGTGACGCCTGAAGTGGTTGCCGAAGCAGAAGCGAAAGGTTGCAACCTGATTGTGAGCCATCATCCGGTTATTTTTAAGGGGATGAAACAGATTACCGATGAGTCTGCTTGGGCCGTTTGGTTATTGAATTAATCTCCAAGAAAATCGCCGTATACAGTGCCCATACGAATTTAGACATCGCACCGGGTGGCTTGAATGACTTGGCGGCGGCACAAATCGGCTTAGGTAATGTGAAAGGACTTGAGACTGTTCACGAACAAGGTTTTTGCAAAATTATTACCTTTGTACCGGCTACTCACCGTGATGCGGTAATGCAAGCCATGGGTGATGCGGGAGCCGGTCAAATTGGCAACTACAGTCATTGTGCTTTTTATACGGAAGGCACCGGAACCTTTAAGCCGTTGGACGGAGCTAATCCATATATCGGCGAAGTAGGGGAAGCAACTACGGTGCAAGAAAATCGCCTTGAAGCTATTGTGCCGCAGATTTTGGTAAATGCCGTTATCGAAGCACTGAAAGCCGCGCACCCTTATGAAGTGCCGGCCTATGAAGTGCATCAATTGGTGACACCGAGTGAAGAAGCGACCATCGGCCGCATCGGTGAATTAGCTGATACGTTAGACACGGAAGGCTTTATAGAACTCATTAAAGCTTGTTTCCCACGGGGACGAGCGCGTTTTGGCGGGGCTAAAGTGGACGCTATTACTAAAGTGGCCCTTTGCACAGGCAGTGGCGCCGAATTTATTAAAGTGGCTGCTAAAATGGGGCACAAGCCTATGTAACGGGTGACGTGAAGTATCACGATATGCAACTTGCCAAAGAACTGGGCATCTTGGTTGCTGATGTTGGTCATTTTGGTACTGAAATTGGTGCGGCTGCTTTATTGGCTGCTCATATCGGTATCCAATTACAAGAACAAAAATGACTGACGTGCCGGTTGTTATCAGTGATGTACATGAAGATTTTTTCTTCGCGTAAACGAATTAGGCTAAAATAAATTAGGCTTAAATAAATATTGATTAGATAGTTTTTTTAGGTAAATAGATTTTTTAAGTAACAAACTATGCTAATTTGATTAGAGTGGGATATCTGGCATAAACAGTGTTGAAGGTCAATCTCAATTAGATGGTTATAAGCTTATTCGATACCTTTAGATGTGCTGTTAGTTCATACAATTATTGAGAAAAAGATAATTGACCTACTTCGCTGTATCTGCTAGACTTTAAGTAGCAAGTATGAAAGGTGATTGCGAGCGTAAGTTCGAGGAAAGTCCGAGCTCCATAGGGCAGGATGCCGGATAACGTCCGGCGTGGGTGACCATAGGGAATAGTGCCACAGAAAAGTAAACCGCCGCTTATGCGGTAAGGGTGGAACGGTGTCGGTAAGAGCGCACCAGCAATATAGTAATATATTGGCTCGGTAAACCCCATCCGGAGCAAGGCCGAATAGGGAAGGGATAAGGGTGGCCCGCCTACCTTTCGGGTTGTGCCGCTTGAGCCTATAAGCAATTATAGGCCTAGAAAGATAATCACCGCTGTGCAAACAGAACAGAACTCGGCTTATTGATTGCTTGCTTAAAACCGCTCTTCGGGGCGGTTTTATTTTAGTCCAAAATTGATTGGCAGATGAGTATAATTAAAACTAGAATGTAGAAAAATATAATACATTTTTTGACTAAACATTGTCACCACATACGTATAATAAAACAATACTAAGAGGATTAGGTATTAAGGAGGGATTGTAATGTCTGTTACAAAAATTGAAAGCTTAGAAGCATTGGAAAAAGTAGTAAAAGAATCATCTAAAGTGGTAGTTGCCGATTTTTGGGCCACTTGGTGCAAACCTTGTGAATTAATGAATCCCGAAATGGAAACATTAGCTGAAGACATGAAAGATGACATTGAAGTAGTTACCATTGATGTGGAAGCCTAAAAGATGTTGCCTTGAAATATGAAATCCAAGGTATTCCTACCCTTATTTGCTTCAAAAACGGCAAAGAAAAAGATCGCATTGCAGGTTACAAAACGGCAGCTGTTGTAGAAGGCTTAATTCGTTCTATTATTAAATAATGTGTATTAAGTTATAGTTAAGTTTTGCCTGTAATACAGCAATTTCATGTAATATTCTATAGAAAATCTGAATACAACATGATATACTTACTATAATAATTAATATAAAAATTTAGATATTTTCCAAAGGACAGTAAAGTTATTGCAAGCGAGGGGGGTCCACCTGTGAAAGAGAAGACAAACAGTCTGTGGAAATTATTCCAGGAACGTAAACTCAGCCGCCGCACATTTATGAAAACATGTGTGGCTTTGACCGCCATTTTAGGCATGCCACCGACCTTTTTAAATAAAGTGGTGGAAGCGGCCGATACAAAAGAATTACCAACCGTAATTTGGTTACATGGCCATGAATGTACGGGATGTGATGAATCCTTCATCCGTTCTACGTCACCATTCGCTTCCGATGTGGTATTAAACATGATTGCGTTGGAATACGATGATACCTTATCTGCAGCGGCAGGTGCTCCTTTTGAAGCTCACCTACATAAATTATTAAACGATAAAAAAGGGCAGTATGTATTAGCCGTTGAAGGCGGTGTACCGCTTGACGATAACGGTACATACTGTATGGTTGGCGGACGTCCGTTCGTTGACGTGCTTAAAGAATGTGCCGCCGGCGCCGCTTTTATCATTGAATACGGTTCCTGTGCCGCTTGGGGCGGTGTTCAAGCAGCGAACCCTAACCCTACCAATACTGTATCGGTTTCCGAAGTAGTATCGGGTAAGAAAATCATTAAAGTACCGGGTTGTCCACCGATTCCTGAAGTTATGACCGGCGTTATCATGCACTATGCCTTGTTTGGTGAAATTCCGCCTCTCGATGTGGAAGGTCGTCCAAAACAATTCTATGGCAACCGCATTCACGATACATGCTATCGTCGTCCGTTCTTTGACTCCGGACTTTTTGTTGAAAAATACGATGATGAAGGGGCTAAAGCCGGTTGGTGTCTTTATAAAATGGGTTGCCGTGGTCCGGTAACATATAACTCCTGCGGTAACTTACGTTGGTGGAATGGTTTATCCTATCCGATTCAGTCCGGTTCGGGCTGTATCGGTTGCAGTGAAAAAGGCTTCTGGGATAACGGTGTTTTCACACAACGCTTGCCGCAAGTACAAGTGGCCAATACCGTTACCACCGCTGATACCATCGGTACTATTGCCGGTCTTACCGCTTTCGGTGCCGTTGTAGCTCATGGTGGTGTAACGTTGGCTAAACATAAATATGATACAATTCAGCTGGAAAAGAAAATGATAGCTGAACAGGAAGCAAAAAAAGCAGCGTCTGAGCAGACGAATAACGAAGGAGGTAACCACTAATGAAACGTGTAGTAGTTGATCCGATTACTCGTATTGAAGGTCATTTGCGGGTTGAGGTGAATGTAGATGAAGCAACCGGTAAGGTAGAAGACGCGTTGTCCAGTGGTACTGCTTGGCGTGGTATTGAATTGGTAGCTAAAGGTCGCGATCCTCGTGATGTGTGGGCTTTTGTGCAGCGTATTTGCGGTGTTTGTACATCTACGCATGCCATTGCATCCTTGCGTTCCGTCGAAGATGCTTTAGGCATTCAAATTCCTAAAAATGCGAACTATATTCGTAACATCATGCATAGTTGTTAGATGCGCATGACCATATCGTTCACTTTTATCATTTGCATGCTCTCGACTGGGTTAGTCCAATCGAAGCGTTAAAAGCCAATCCGGCGCAAACAGCAGCCCTTCAGGAAACCGTGCTTAAAAACTACAACTTGAGCGGTTTAGAACCGGCTGAAACACAAAGTACTTCATCGGCGTATCCGAAAGAATTCCCTAAAGGCAATGCAACTTACTATGCCGCTATTCAAGCGAAAGTTAAAAAAATCGTAGACAGCGGTCAATTGGGTATTTTTGCCGCTCAGTGGTGGGATCATCCTGATTATCAATTATTGCCGCCGGAAGTTCATTTGATGGGCGTAGCTCATTACCTCAATATTTTGGACCGTCAGCGTGATATTGTAACACCGCATGTTGTATTTGGCGGTAAAAACCCACATCCGCATTTCTGTATCGGCGGTATGCCTTGCTCCATCTCCATGGATGACATGAATGCACCGGTTAATGCGGCGCGCCTCGCAACAGTTGATGAATCCATTTCGTTGGCTAAGGATTTGGTAAATTACTTCTATGTACCTGACGTGTTGGCTATCGGTCAGATTTACGCCAAAGCGGGTATGGTTGATGGCGGCGGTTTATCCAAGAAACGCGCCATGGCTTACGGTGACTATCCGGATGAACCATACAGCGGTATTTCCAACGGCGATTATTTCAAAAAAATCTTAGTCCGTGCCAACGGTGTAGTTGAAGATTTCGGCCTCGGCGTAGATAAAGCTAAATTTATCCCAATGGATGGTCCTGATTTGATGAATCCTGACTTCTTATCAGAAGAAGTTGAACACTCTTGGTATGAATATCCAAACGGTACTAAGACAGCCCATCCGTCTGAAGGGATTACCAAACCTAACTATACCGGTCCTAAGACAGGTACGAAGGAACATTGGGAATTCCTCGATGAAACTAAGAAATATTCGTGGATTAAATCCCCAACATTTAAAGGCAAAGCCTGCGAAGTGGGTCCATTGGCAAAATATATCGTAGTGTATACGAAAGTTAAACAAGGCATCATCAGTAACCCATCTTGGGCAGAACAGATGATTGTAAAACAAATTGATACCGTTTCTTCCGTATTGGGCGTTCCGGCTCATGTATGGATGTGTAGTACGGTAGGCCGTACCGCTTGTCGTGCCCTCGATGCACAGGTTGCGGTTAATATGAGCCAATACATGTTCAATAAACTCGTAGCCAATATTAAAGGCGGCGACGAAGTAGTAGCCGATATGAGCAAATTCGATCCTAACTCTTGGCCAAAAGAAGCCAAAGGCGTTGGTGTTCTTGATGCGCCTCGTGGTGCCCTCGGTCACTGGAGCGTTATTAAAGATGCAAAAATCGACAACTATCAGTGTATCGTACCATCCACTTGGAATGCATGTCCTAAGACAATGGCCAATGAACATGGTGCTTACGAATCTAACATGATTGATACGCACGTTAAAATTGCGGATAAACCGCTCGAAATTTTGAAAGGGATTCACTCGTTTGACCCTTGCCTTGCTTGTGCAACCCACTTGTACAATAAGAAAGGTGAAAAAATCGTCTCTGTTAATACGGATGCTTTGTGCAAATAATAGGGGGATTCATATGTTAGAACAACCGGAAAAAAAGCCGTATCGTGTATTTAGTCTGTGGTTGCGTATTTTTCACTGGACCATGGTGCTTTGCGTTACGTTCCTGTTCTGGACCGGTCTCTATATTGGTGATCCCGGTTTCAGCATGTTCGTAGGAAAAGAACCGGCAGAAGCTATTAACAGCTGGTTTTCCATGGAAATGATTCGACGCGTTCATTTCGGATTTGCATTTATCCTCATTTTTGCCTTTATATTCCGCATTTATGGGGCTATTCGCTATCGCGGTGACCGTTTATTACCTAAGTTCCGTAAACGCTTATATTGGGACGGTTTAAAACAAACCACGTTACACTATTTGATGTTGCCACGTCAGGAAGAACACCGTGTGCTTCGTAACTCCTTAGCACGTACCAGTTATTTAATTGTGTATATTATGATGTTCTTCGAAATCTGCACGGGTCTGGCTATGTATTCGCAGATTCGTCCGGAAAGCTGGCTGGCCATTGTATTTAATCCGATTAATTTACTGTTCAATGAATATCAGATCCATATCATTCATCATTATATTGCTTGGTTCTTCTTGTTGTTCACGGTGGCCCATGTATACTTGGCTTTCCGCGAAGACGTAATGGAAGAATCCGGGGAAGTATCCAGTATGGTATCGGGGATGAAATTCTATCCGCAGGATCCGGAAGATATTGAGGATTTATATGGTAAACGAGAATAGTATTACCGTGTTGGGCGTAGGTAATATTTTGCTTACCGATGAAGGGTTGGGCGTACATGTCGTACATCAATTAGAAAAAGAGTACGAATTTAGCCCGGCCGTAAATATAATTGACGGCGGCACCATGGGGATGGAGCTCCTCAGCTATATGCGAGGCATGAAAAACTGCTCTTGGTGGATGCTGTTAACGGTGGTGAAAAGCCCGGTACAATTTATGAGTTTCCCCATCAGGAAACAGAAAACTACTTCACCGGGAATATTTCGGTTCACGAAGTGGGCATGCAGGATATTTTGCGCATTCGTGCGTTGCAAGAAGATCCCCTGGAAGATGCTATGGTTATAGGCGTAGAGCCGGCCAGTCTTGAAGTAGGTTTTGAGCTTCTGAAATTGTACAGGCGGCCTTGCCGGACGTGATACAGCGTGTTATTCGGCAACTAAACGCTTGGGGAATTGAGTATGTAAGAATGATAGAAAATTATGGCAATGTGCAGGCCATTTTAAGAGAATTGCAATTGGCGTTAAAACGACTTCGTGAAACGGGGGAGACTCATACAATCTATATTGAAAAACGGGTCTTACCATGGAAGAACAAGTTGAAGTCATGGAAACGCTGGGGCGTGGTAACATTACCATTAATTTTACGGAAACCGATCAGCCCGTAGAGTGGTATGAAACACAATTCTCCGGTATTTGGCTCGGTACATTTCGCAATGCTCGTGATGAAGCCATTGTGTACACGCTTGAAGTAGGTCGTTATCCAAGCCTCTGTGGCGCTTTTGACGAAGATATTGAAGCTGCTGAAGAGGAACTTCAGACGTGGATTGACGCTGCCGATATGATGTACAGCTACGTACGTCTGAGCATCGATCGATGTACAGCTACGTACGTCTGAGCATCGATCGATGTACAGCTACGTACGTCTGAGCATCGATCGATGTACAGCTACGTACGTCTGAGCAT
>ENA-OQIC01000085-OQIC01000085.1-human-gut-metagenome-genome-assembly--contig:-NODE-85-length-39452-cov-4.256631_pt1 | contig 39452 bp, 45 predicted proteins | sample MGYA00242572_ERZ504736 | MGnify/ENA primary metagenome ERZ504736 (study PRJEB26092, sample SAMD00036201) | human gut metagenome | host: Homo sapiens | study: EMG produced TPA metagenomics assembly of...
TAAATATTGTAAATTTAGAGTGTGTCTATCGATTTGAATAAACTCTTATAAATGCTGATATAACGGTGTTACCTAAGGTTTTTTATTTTTAACAAAAAGAAAAAAAGATTGAAGAAAAATATCCAAAATGGACTTTTTCTTCAATCTGAGCCAGCAAAGCTGACTTTTTATTATTTATTACCAACACTGATACGGTTCAAAGCACGACGAAGCGCAACTTGTGCACGGCGTACTTCGTCAATATCGTGAGTACTTTGAGCTTGTTCCAATTTGCGTTCTGCGCGAATCTTAGCACGTTCTGCACGGCTAACATCAATATCACGTTCACGTTCTGCAGAGTCTGCAACAATTGTCACAAGATTGTCTTTCACTTCAATAATACCACCGTTGATAGCCACCCAATCCACGTGATTCTCATAATCAATACGACGAATCTTCATTTCGTGGACAGTAAGCGGAGCAATGAGGTTAATGTGTTCTGGCAAAATCCCCATTTCACCATCCGGTGTTTTTACTGAAATAAAATTAGCATGGTGATCATAGCGGATACCATCTGGTGTTACTACCTGAACAGTCATATATGTCATGGTATCACCTCATTAGTAATTCATTTTCTTAGCTTTTTCAACTACATCCTCGATTGGACCTACGTTACGGAAAGCATCTTCTGGAAAATCATCGTATTTTCCTTCCAAGATTTCTTTAAAGCCACGAACAGTTTCAGCAACTGGTACGTATGAACCAGGCATACCTGTAAATTGTTCGGCAACGTTGAAGTTTTGTGACAAGAAGAATTGGATACGACGGGCACGTCCAACCAATGTTTTTTCTTCGTCAGACAATTCATCCATACCAAGGATTGCAATGATATCTTGCAATTCACGGTAACGTTGAAGGACGCGTTGTACTTCTGTTGCCACTTCATAGTGTTCTTGACCAACAATTTCTGGTGCAAGGGCACGTGAGCTTGAAGCAAGAGGATCAACAGCTGGGTAGATACCCATTTGAGTCAACTTACGTTCAAGGTTAGTTGTTGAATCCAAGTGAGCGAATGCTGTTGCTGGCGCTGGGTCAGTGTAGTCATCGGCTGGCACATAGATGGCTTGGATTGATGTAACAGAACCTTTTTTAGTTGATGTGATACGTTCTTGCAATTGCCCCATTTCAGTTGCCAATGTAGGTTGGTAACCAACGGCTGACGGCATACGACCAAGAAGGGCTGATACTTCAGAACCCGCTTGAGTGAAACGAAAGATGTTATCAATGAAGAGAAGCACGTCTTGTCCTTCAACATCACGGAAATACTCAGCAATAGTCAAACCAGTAAGGGCAACACGCATACGTGCTCCAGGTGGTTCATTCATTTGGCCAAAGACCATGCTGTTTTTCGATAACGCCAGATTCTTTCATTTCCCAGTAAAGGTCATTACCTTCACGTGTACGTTCCCCAACACCAGTAAACACTGAAATACCACCGTGTTCTTGGGCAATGTTGTGAATCAATTCTTGGATAAGAACGGTTTTACCAACACCGGCACCACCGAAAAGTCCGACTTTACCACCTTTTAAGTACGGTGCAAGAAGGTCAATAACTTTGATACCTGTTTCAAGGATTTCTGATGATGTTGATAATTCATCAAAAGCTGGTGCTTTTTTGTGGATTGGTTCACGTGGTGCGTCTTCAGCAAATGGTTCATCAAGGTCAATAGTCTCCCCAAGAACGTTGAACACACGCCCCAAAGTTTCTTTACCAACTGGTACACTAATCGCACGACCAGTATCAAAAACTTCTAATCCACGTGTAAGCCCATCAGTTGATTCCATAGCAATAGTACGTACAAGACCGTCACCAAGTTCAAGAGCAACTTCAAGAACGATCTTTTGAGATTTATCGCTATCTTTATAAACAATCAATGCATTATTAATCTCAGGTAATTTTTCCCCAGCTGCAAACGCAACGTCAACAACTGGACCAACAACCTGAGCAATTTTGCCTGAGCTCATGTTTTTCTCCTTTTAGATTTTTTAGGAATTCAATCCTGTTTTAGTGAGTAAACGAAATACTCACTTTTATTCTAGTGCGTTAGCACCTGCTACAATTTCAATAATTTCATTTGTGATGGTTGCTTGACGAGCACGGTTATATTGTGTCGTTAAGTCAGCGATAATGTTTTTAGCATTATCAGTCGCTGTCTGCATAGCTGTCATACCAGCTGCATGTTCAGCGGTTTTCGCATCAACAATGGCACCATAAATGAGACTTTCAGTATATTGTGGTAAGAGTTGTTCCAAAATCAATTCACGACTTGGTTCTAACTCAAAACCAGTTGTCCCTTCTTCTGCCGCTTCATCAGCATCTAATTCTGCAATTGGAAGCATTTGTTGGACACGAACTTGACTTGTCAAGCTGTTCACATGGTGATTGTAACATACATATAATTCATCAAACAATTCGTTTTTATACATTTCAACAGATTTTGAAATGATATTTCCGACTTGTTCAAATGATGGCTGATCTTCCAAACCACGCAATTCAAATACAACATTCATACCACGTGCTTTAAAGAAATCTGCTCCGATACCACCGATGGCAATAATAGCATAATTATCATCTTCAGCATGATATTCTTGAATAAGATCCATCATAGCTTTCAAGATTTTAGAATTATACCCACCAACAAGTCCTTTATCAGATGTAATCACAATGTAACCTGTTTTTTTAACTGGACGTGCGGCTAACATTGGATTTTTTGAACCGTTAATAAGTTCTGATTTCAATAAATCCGTAGTAATTTGGCGAATTTTTGAAGCATAGATTTGGAAATCTTGTGCTGCTTGCTCAGATTTAGTCAATTTTGCAGCTGATACCATTTGCATGGCACCAGTGATATGACTTGTTTTCTGAGTTGAAATAATTTTCCCTTTGATTTCACTAAGAGAGCCTGCCATATGCTACCTCCCTCTTATTTGAATTCTGACTGATCTTTAAAGGCTTTAATAGCTGCATCTAAGACAGATTCTTCTGGTAAATCTTTGGTTGTACGGATAGTTTCAAAGATTAATTCGTAATGTGCATCAAAGTAATCATACAAAGCTTCTTCAAATGCTAAAATGTCATTAACTGGCACATCATCCAAGAAACCATGAGTAAGTGCATAAAGAATCACAACTTGTTTTTCAACAGGAAGTGGTTTGTGAACAGGTTGTTTAAGCACTTCAACTGTACGACGTCCACGATTAAGTTTAGCTTGTGTTGCTGCATCCAAATCAGAACCGAATTGTGTAAAGGCTTCAAGTTCACGGTAAGAAGCCAAGTCAAGACGAAGGGTACCAGCAACTTTCTTCATTGCTTTGATTTGTGCTGAACCACCAACACGTGACACTGAAGAACCAGCATCAATCGCAGGACGAATACCTGAGTTAAAAAGATTTTCTTGCAAGAAGATTTGTCCATCAGTGATAGAAATCACGTTTGTTGCGATGTAAGCTGAAATATCACCAGCTTGTGTTTCAATAAATGGAAGGGCTGTGATAGAACCACCACCAAGTGCATCAGAAACTTTAGCTGAACGTTCAAGTAAGCGGCTGTGAAGATAGAAAACATCACCTGGGTAAGCTTCACGTCCTGGTGGACGACGAAGAAGAAGTGAGAGTTCACGATAAGCTACCGCTTGTTTTGATAAATCATCATAAACGATCAAAACGTGTTTTCCGTTATACATAAATTCTTCTGCCATTGCCACACCAGCATAAGGAGCGATGTAAAGTAATGGAGAAGGTTGTGAAGCTGAGGCTGTCACAACGATTGTATAATCAAGAGCACCGTACTTACGAAGTGTTTCAACTTGTGTACGAACAGTTGATTCTTTTTGACCAATAGCAACATAGATACAAATCATATCTTGTCCTTTTTGGTTCAAAATTGCATCAATCGCAACAGATGTTTTACCTGTTTGACGGTCACCAATGATTAATTCACGTTGACCACGTCCAATTGGGACCAAAGCATCAATCGCTTTAAGACCAGTTTGGAGTGGTTCAGAAACTGATTTACGTTGCATAACGCCTGGTGCAGGTGTTTCAACTGGACGAGTTGCAGTTGTCTTGATATCTCCAAGACCATCCACTGGTTGACCAAGTGGGTTTACGACACGACCAATAAGAGCTTCACCTACTGGCACTTCCATGATTTTACCAGTACGTTTAACTTCATCACCTTCACGAATTGTAGAAAAATCTCCAAGAATAATGATACCAACGTCATTAGACTCAAGGTTTTGAGCCATACCGAAGGCACCATTTGAAAATTCGAGAAGTTCTCCACTCATGGCATTATCAAGTCCACGAGCACGGGCAATACCATCACCGATATAAGTGACTACACCAGTTTCTGTGACGTCAAAATTTGGCTGGAAGTTTTCAATTTGCTTTTTAATTAAAGCGCTAATTTCTTGTGCATTAATTGCCAAAAGTCACACCACTTTCTATTTCAAATTCATTTTAAATGTTTGTAATTGACGACGAATGCTTGTGTCGATTACTTTATTGTTAACATTAATGATAAATCCACCGAGGATTGATTCGTCAATGTTTTCAACGAGTTTTCCAGCTTTAACACCGAATTTTTCAGCAACCAAAGCTAAAATACGTTCTTTTTGTTCATCTGTTAAAGTTACTGCAGTTGTCACAACAATGTCATGTTGATTAGTTGCAATAACAAAATCTTTTTGAACACCTTCTAAAATGTCTTTTAGGAACACTTCTCGTTCGTTTTGTAAAATTACCTCAAGAAAATTGTTCATATATACTGAACTAGACTCTTGAAGTAACCTAACAAGTTTTACTTTTTCATCACGTGAAACGACTAAACTTGACAAAAAGTTAGCTAAGTTTGTCTCTTCAAAAACAGACAACAAGGCTTCTGTTTCTGATTGGAGTTCAGCTAAACTGTCTTTTTCAATAGCAATTTCTACGAGACTTTTCGCATATTGCTCAACAAGAGCTTGTGTCTTTTTATCCATTAGGCATCTCCTAGCTTGTCAAGATAGCTATCAATGAGATTGCTTTGAGCTTCTTTGTCAAGGTTGGTTGTCATGATTTTTTCTGCTAAAAGAACAGTCAAATCAGCAACATCACTCTTAACACTTGAAAGAGCTTCTGCTTTACTTTGTTCAATATCTTGATTAGCTTTAGCTTTCAAGCGGCTTGCTTCTTCACGTGCTTCTGCAACGATTTTAGCCTCTTGATTTTTACCTGTTTCTTTGGCATCATCAATAATTTGTGTTGCTCTGTACGAGCGCCAGCTAACTCTTCTTGGCGTTTAGCAGCTAATGCTTCTGCTTTTTCACGAGCAGCTTCTGCGCCATCAATATCGTTAGAGATTTTTTCTTCACGAGCTTTGAAAACTCCTGTTAATTGTTCCCAAGCAAAAATTTTAATGAGAACAAGCAAGAGAAGAAAAGAGCCAGTTACGATAATAATGTTACCAAGACTTGTACTATTGATAAGAGTTGACATAATATACTTCTCCTTTCTTATTATTCTTCTTCGTGATTTACTTTTTTACCAACATAAGTTGATGACAACATTACAAATACGTAAGCTTGGATTGCTGAGATGAAAATTGAGAACCCTGTCCAAAGCATATTTAAAATAAATGCAAATGGTACAGCTACGATATTGTAGTGTGCAAATTGCACAAGCAAGCTCAACACAATTTCACCCGCAAAAATATTACCATACAAACGTAATGTTAATGAGATAACATTGGTAAATTCTTCGAGAATGTTCATCGGCAACATTACTGGTGTTGGAGATAAATATTCTTTTAGGTATTCTTTGATACCATTCTTACGAATACCTTCAACATGGACAACAACAGCAATCAGCAATGCTAATCCAAAGTTGTAGGCAGCGTTTGAAGTTGGAGATGACCAAAGGTTATAGTCACCGACTTCAAGTTTTGTAAGTAAACCTATGTTATTGGCAATCAATAAGAAAAAGAACAATCCAAAGAAGAGGAGACTGTAATTGCTAGTATAACGTCCAAGATTAGGTCTAATGATTCCTTGAACAAACTCATATACCCACTCTAAAACATTTTGTTTTCCTTTTGGTTTTAGTTGCATATTGCGGCTGAACCAAAAAATAAGAACAAAGGCTACTAGCACCGTCAAGAGAGACATCGCGAGAATGGTCAAGTCGAACTCAATACCAAAGAATTGCGCTGTTGGATTTACAGATGTTTCCAACTCTACCCCTCCTTCTTTTTATAGATTCTTTGTTAGGTTTAACCAACGAAGAATGTTGATGCAAGAAGAACGAAGAAAGTACCTTCAATAAAGGCTACCCCCATGATCATAAGGGTTTGCAATTTGCTGTACATTTCTGGTTGACGTGCAGCAGATTTAGCGATGTTGGCAACGAGGATACCTTCACCAAGACTAACCCCTAGTACGGCGATACCAAGTGCTAAGATTTTTAAATTCAACATGATTTGAATCTCCTTTTAAAATTTTTTACCTCGTTATTTTAGTCCTATTTTAGGAAATTGTCAATGAAATCGTAAATTTTGGAAACGTTTTTCTATTTCATTCTTAACCTTTGTTTAGTTTTTTAAAATAAAAATAAAGAAACGAGCAAAATCGCTTCTTTATTAGGTTTTTCTTCCTATTCTAGTGTGATGAAAATCATTTAAAACCTCTGGATTGTTGACAAGACCATTAAGCTTACGCAGTTCATGGATATCACTCTGCCAATCCATTTATCAATGGTTTTAGAAAGTGATTGGTCTGTGATTTGTTTCCAACGGCATTGAGCAATACCATTGGTTTTATTATTGAATTTTTCAGAACAGAGATTTCTTCACAGTTCATGTAAACTGTTTGGTCACTGCTAGAGCGTTTCTGGTAAGTCAAAACTTATTCATAGTAATCTTTGTCTACAAATTTACTATCATTACTATTATTGTAAAATCCTAGGAAATAGTGGCTTAACAAGGAATTAATTCCCCATTCACGACTACTTCTGATAGGGGCAAAAACAAAACGAATATTTTGACCACAGAAAATCGCATAAATGCTACTTAATTAACGTTGACATATCATGATATCCCACTGCATTTCCCAAAATCGCAGTACATTTATTAATTTTCATTTGGCCCCCACAGCATAACCAACAACTTATACTTCTTTACCTATACCATTAATTTCAATATCATCACCGATTGCACATTTTATCTTAGTCCCTTCACCAATAATTACGCCACTTATGATTAAAAAACAGGTATTTCAGCATCTTTCTTAACCTGAATATTCGTTGAGAGGATAGAATGATTAACTTTTTCTGAGACAAAGCAGCTATTAACAACAAGAGAAGTTTTTACGCTGGCTTCTTCAGTGATAAAGTTTGATAGTACAATATTGTCTTCACCAATATATTCCATATTAGCTTTCCAAAGATGCTTTAGTAGATTTTGAATGTTCTGGTTTTTCTTCAAATCAACAATCCGATCGTTTGAGTCTGTGTTCATAATACCAAAACAATTTGCTTCTTTAAGCGCTGCCTCAATAACCGCAACGGTCAAACTGACTAAATTATCTTTATGTGTCCGAAGCATATCATCATAGTCAATCTTGTAAATATGGTCACCAAATAGAATAAGGACATATTCTGGGTCAACAGAATCAATATAATCAATAGCTGCTGTTAGTGCCTAGAGAGGAAACTCCGTTTTTTTAGTACTGATAATTCATTGCCATCTCAAAAGTACGGCTATCACGATGACTATAATAATGGCTGGTGATTGCCATTTGACGTGAACAATAAAGCGTATCATCACTCTCCACAATCCATAACTTTTAGGAACTCCACTATTGCGTTGAATTCTAAAGTCTCTTGCCTTGATAAAACAATTATCATTTTTGACAATTACATACAATGTGTTCCAAAAAGAACGGACTATCGATTGTTAAATTTCCCACTAAACCAAAATTATTAAATCCTGAGAATTGACTGTCTGTCCCTTTATAAAAGTCAATCCATTTCCACAAACTATAGTCAAAATAATTGCCATATTAGCTATGATAATGAACGATAACTGTATTTTTCAGAGGTTCGCACTCAATTTCTATTCCTCTGAATTAAGCTCATCGACTTCCTGTGTGAATTTTTGGGCAATAGCTTCCAAAGCTAAATCTTCTTGATTCCAAACGAGTGCATCATCTGAAATTTCATCTGTATTAGCAAAAAATGTGATGTGATTTTTGAGATTACGGAGTTTAATTGGGGCATCACCACCGTATTCACCGTCCAAATTAATCATCATCTTCTTATCAGATAACGGTTCGATTTCCAAGAAATCAGTCTTAATATACTCGATACGTTTGTCACCAATGTGTTTTCCACCGTCTAATACCAAACGAATCAAACGCAAAATTTCAATCAAGTTAGCTGTTTTAATCAAAATCAAAGTAAATTTTCCGTCGTCTAGCTTAGCATCTGGCGCAATTTGTTCAAAACCACCAACTGAATTGGTAATAGCAGCGAAAATCATTGAAACTTCGCCTTCAAAAGTGCCTTTTTCGTGTTTAATACGAACAGGAACTGTACGAATTCCTGGTAGCAATTCAACACCTTTTGCCAAATAAGCCAAATAACCAAACATTGTCTTTAATTGGCTTGGCACACTATATGTTAATTCTGTGAATGAGCCTGCAGCAGCAATATTGATGAAATACGTATCTTCACGCGCTTGTCCAATATCCATTTGAATAATTTGATTTTTACCAATAATCTTAGCGGCTTCAACTGGATTACCACGTGGAATTTTAAGAGCACGCGCGAAATCATTGGTCGTTCCTGTCGGAATAATAGCCATTTGAGGTCGATTAGAAAGCGGAGCAATCCCATTGACAACTTCGTTGATTGTACCGTCACCACCAGCAGCAATCACTAAATCAAATCCAGCTTTCGCGGCACGTTTAGCCTCATCACGAGCAGAATTTGGCTCTGATGTTGTCTGAAAAGCTGATGTTTCATAACCAAAACCTTCTAAAACATCTAGCACTTCTGCCACGTTTTTCTTCATGATTTCCTGACCTGAAGTCGGATTGTAGATTAAACGTGCACGTTTTTGTTTCTTAGCCATAAAGATACCTCAACTTATTTATAAACTTTCTAACCAAGCTTCATCGCGGACATCAATTCCTAAAGCTTGGGCTTTGGTCAATTTTGAACCTGCATCTGTACCTGCGACAACAATGTCCGTTTTTTTGGACACGCTGTTGGTCACTTTTGCTCCTAAATCTTGCAGTTTTTCTTTTGCTTCGTTTCGCGTTAAACGTTCCAATTTTCCAGTCAAAACAACTGTTAAACCTGCTAATTGAGCATCTTTTGAAACTTTCTTACCAAGATAAGCAAAGTTGACACCTGCATTTTCCAATTCATGCAAGAGCTCTGTCGCTTCTTCTTTGGCAAAATAGCTACGCAATGAGTTAGCAATAACTGTTCCCAAACCGTCGATACTAGCAATGCTGTCAGCATCCGCAGCAACCAACTGATCAATCGTTTCAAAAACTTCCAACAATTGACGACTAGCCTTGGCACCGACATGACGAATTCCCAGTCCAAAAAGCAATTTATCAGCTGAATTTTCCTTAGAAACCTGAATGGCATTGTAAAGTTTCTCAGCAGATTTTTCCTTAAAGCCATCCAAGCTTAGCAAATCTTCCACCGTTAATTGGTAAATGTCTGCGACATCATGAACCAATTCTGCTTTGAAAAGTTTCTTAACGATAGAAGGTCCTAAACCTGTGATATTCATGGCATCACGGCTAGCAAAATGCGTTAAACGTTCTTGAATTTGACTTGGGCAAAGCGGATTGATACAACGTAAAGCCACTTCATCTTCATAATGAATCAGCTCACTACCACAAGACGGACAGTTTTCAGGAATCGGCATTGGTACTTGCTTACCACGTTTGCTATCAACAACATGTAGCACTGCTGGAATAATATCTCCCGCCTTATAGACGATGACCGTATCGCCAATGCGAATATCTTTTCAGCAATGTAATCCACATTATGCAAAGTCGCACGGCTAACCGTTGTTCCTGCTAACTGAACAGGGCTAAGATTAGCGGTTGGTGTCACCACCCCAGTACGTCCAACAGTCCAATCAACCGAAAGAATTTCTGCTTCTTTTTCCTCAGCTGGAAATTTATAAGCAATTGCCCAACGGGGCGCCTTAACCGTAAAACCAAGTTCTTCTTGCATAGCAAGACTATTGACCTTAATAACAATACCGTCAATATCGTATGGTAAATTATCACGCTCAGCGGCTACTTCTTGAATAAATTTCCAGATGTCTGCCATTGAAGATGTCGTGATACGTCGCGGATTAACCGAAAAACCATAGCGAGACAATTCTTCCAAAACATCATTTTGCGTTATCATGCTAGTTGATGCCACTTCTTGATAAAGAAATGTTGCCAAATTTCGCTTAGCAACAACTACTGTATTTAACTGACGTAATGTCCCTGCAGCCGCATTTCTCGGATTCGCAAATTCTGTCTGACCACTATCACGACGTTCCTCATTGATTTTATCAAATGACGTCTTTGGCAAATAAGCTTCACCACGAACTGTAATGTTAAGTGGCTGTGCCAACTTATGAGGAATGTCCTTGATACGTTTGACATTTTCAGTGATATTTTCACCAACTGAGCCGTCACCACGAGTGGCACCGACTTGCAACACACCATCAACATAAACTAGTGAAATTGACAAACCATCAATTTTCAGCTCTGCCATGTAAGAGGCATTGGGAAATTCAGCTTTCACACGACGGTCAAAATCCTCTAATTCCTCACGTGAAAAAGCATCTTGCAAGCTATAAAGCGGCGTTTCATGCTGATATTTTTCAAAACCATCTAAAACAAGCCCACCCACTTCTTGCGTTGGACTATTTGGCAAAATCAACTCTGGATGAGCTTTTTCAAGCTCGACTAACTCGCGATAAAGCTTGTCATATTCGCTATCTGAGACCGTTGGTTGGTCCTCTGTGTAATACTCTTTTCGGTACTGGTTGAGCTCATCAACCAATTCTTGAATACGTTTTTTCATATTACTATTTTAACATATCTGGTAAAAAATGCTCTCTAAAAAAGCTAACTATTTTTTAAGAATTTTACTAAATAAAAAACTCCCTAAAAAGGAAGTTTTTAATCTATCATACGGTTAAATCAATACGTTTTCCAAGTTTGTCCATGATAATAGCACCAATCAATAGCGAAGCAAGTTCGCCTACTGCTGATGTAAACCAAGTCATCAAAAATGGTGAGCCACCAACATAATATAATTCTAGCGCAATAGTAAACATTGAAGCCGAAAACAATAATGAAAAGTAAAAGAATGCTTTGTTAAATAAGCCGTTAAATAAATATTGCTCCTTATAACGGTCAAATAAAACAACACCTAATGTTAGAAAAACAAACGTTTGGCTACCACCAACAAAGACATCAATTAAACCAAAGCTGTACAAATTGGCAATCATACAACCAAGCGTCAGCCCAACAATATACTTACGATTGTAAAATGCCATAAACGCTAACATTTCCGAAACACGGAACTGATAAGCACCATAAGAAATGGCATTTAAAGGCGGTGTGACTGTCAACACAATATAAAGTGCAGTAACAAGCGCTACTTGCGCAAAATCACGAATAGTAAAATGTTTCATAAAAATTCTTTCTCCTTTAACGTTAAAGAGCAACAACTCTTCACGTCTATAATATGCTTGACGAAAGGGAACTAAGCGTCAAGGGTTGTTTACACAACGCTTAAAAGTATAGCACAAATTGTTAAAATTTGGTATAGTAGTTCTATGAAAAAGTTATTATCTAGTGAAGTTTTTAAATACTTATTTTTCGGTGTTCTTGCCACACTCGTTTACATGGGAACACGCTTAGTCATTTTTGCCCTAACGCAATCGGCAACGACTTCCGCAGTTATCGCTAACGTCATTGCTATCATGTTTGCCTTCTTTACAAACGACTACTTCGTCTTTAATCAAGTTCGAACAGGATGGTTTAACCGTTTTGTCAAATTTTTTGTAGCGCGTCTATCAACACTTGCCCTAGACTTGATTTTAGCCTACCTTTTAGTCACAAAATTCCCTCACATTATCGGACAATTTGTCAATGATAATATTTCATTAGTCAACATGATTGAGACTGTTTTCTCACAAGTCCTTATTATCATTTTAAACTATGTGTTTAGTAAATTACTAATTTTTAAAGATAAAAAATAACACCCCCACAGGTGTTATTTTTATCTTTATCTTGTTTGCGGTGTGTTAAGATGGAAAGAATATCACCACGTCTGCTTTCCATTTTTCCTTGGCGCAATTCTTGATAGGTTGCATTAAAAATAGCTCCCAAAATCAAAATATGCGCTAAGAAAATAAACCATAACATCAAAACAAAAATCACAACCGAACCAAACGTTTTAATGTCAACCATGCGTTCAAAGGTTCTCAAAATATAATTGCTAAACAAATTATTCAAGAACACAATGACGAAAGAAGTGAAAATTGTTCCTGGTAAAATATAACGAAAACGTCTGATTTTGACATTTGGTAGAATGAAATACAATAACATCAACCCAAATACAATCGTCAAAACAGTTACCGGCTGGGATAAATTCAGAACGACTGTTGCAACCGTATCACTCAAATCATAGTGAGTACTGATAATTTGCAAAGCAGCCTTTGAAAAAGTAGAAAAGATTAACACAAACGTCAGTAGGAAAAGAATGAGCAAGCTTGCCAAAACCCCAATCAAACGCCCAATCACAAAATCTCTGTGTTGTGAAACGCCATAAGCTTTGTTAATAGCTTTTTGTAGAGAGGTCAGCGATTTAGACATTGTCCAGAAAGCCGTTAAAGTCGCAACTCCCAAAATACTACCAGAAGGTTTTGAAAAAATATCTGTCGTAATTGCCGAAACAGAAGGGTAAAGATTGGTCGGTAAATTTTTTCCATGAAAGACAATAACACTGAAATATCAATGTTAAGATAAGGAAAAATATTTGCCGCAATCACAATCAATGGGAATGCTGTCAGCAATAAATAATAAGCGACAGCAATCGCTGATAGATCAATCTCTGCACTTTGGTAATGTTTTAAATAAACCTGTAGCGGTTGCCACTTTAATCTAGACACTAGTTTGTCTATAAGCTGCTTACGATTCATCCTAGTAAGTTCTTTCTTCTCCTTGACTTGTTAAAATAACAGGTCCATCTTTAGTGATAACAAATTGATGTTCGTATTGGCATGACAAACCGCCGTCAAGTGTCTTATGAGCCCAACCAGTTTTCATATCCGTATCAATTTCCCAAGTTCCTGTATTAATCATTGGCTCGATAGTCAACACCATACCTTCACGCAAACGAAGACCACGACCTGCTTTACCATAGTGTGGTACCATTGGTTCTTCATGCATTGTTGGACCAACACCATGTCCTACTAAATCACGAACAACACCATATCCACGGCTTTCAGCGTATTCTTGAATAGCTGCACCAATGTCACCGATACGGTTACCAACAACAGCTTTTTCAATTCCGATATAAAGGCATTCTTTGGTAACATCCATCAGATTTTTGACTTCGTCAGACACCTCACCAACAGCATATGCCCAGCATGAGTCTGCCAATCCACCAGAGTATGATTCAGTATATTTTTTAACTTGTGCAACATTGTCAAAGTTTAATTTTGAAACGTCAACAACTGATTTATCCAGCGGTTCACTCAAAACCATATCAACCTTAAGCAAATCTCCTTCTTTTAAAATGTAATGGCGAGGAAAAGCGTGTGCTACTTCGTCATTAAGTCCGCAACATGTGGCATAAGGATAGTCCATGATAGAACCATCAACCCCAATTTGGAGTGGAAGAACATTTGCTTCTTTACAGCGACGACGCACGTACTCTTCGACTTCCCACATATCAAGACCTGGTTTAATCAATTCACGTAAACCAATGTGAATTGAAGCTAGAAAATCTCCAGCGCGGTCCATTGCTTCAATTTCACGAGCCGATTTTAATGTAATCATATCAATAATGTACTCCTATTAGTAATCTCTAAAAATGCATCAATAACACTAATTATACACTTATAGTCACCAAACTGTCAAAAATGGAATGATTTTGTCATTTAAGTTAACCACTATGTATTAGTTAATTTTCGTCGTTACCAAGGCTTTAGCAACAATTTGATCCTCTAAAAGAATTTCAAAGTCAATCACCGAACTACGACGTTTTTCAGTAATGACACGGGGATGAATCACCAAACAATCGTCAATCTGAACTGCTTGTACAAAATAAAGCATCAGTTGTTCAATGATGATATTTTTTTGATGTTTTTTGGTCAAAACACGAACGCTAATGTCCTTGATAAATTCTGTCAAGACACCTTGGGCAAAATTACCAGCATTATCAATCATCGTAGGTTCAACCACAAATTTATAAACACCATCTTCGTATTGCAAATTTGATAAAATCTGGTCGCTATATGTATAAAGGTTAGAATGTTGTAAATTTGGTAGATTTTCAACCGCCTGGCGGCGTGTAATAACTCCTAGCAAGGTCAAATCCTCTGCTACAACAGGAAGCATATTCAAATCTTCAAAAATCATTTTCTGACTGATGTTAGCAAGACTGGCTTGCGGTTTTGCCACAATCAGATTACGCGACATGATACTCTTGATATCAATATGATTTTCCTTGCCAACAACATCTAGCATACTAACAACGCCAACAACCACATTTTTACTATTTACAACAGGGAAACGCACATTTGCCGTTTGTTTAATCATCGCATTAAATTCACGAATCGTAGCACCTTCCTGCAAAAAGCCATAGTCTTCCTTGGTCTGATAGACTTGCTCAACAGTCGTCAAATCTGTTTTAATCCGAATATTGGAGAGAGCATGGTTGATCATCGTCGCCACGGTAAAGGTATCATAGTGCGTAACCATGACAGGTATTCCGAGCTCGTCGGCGACACGAATCACCTCACTAGAAACAGGAAATCCACCCGTTACCAGAATAGCATTGTGTTTTTCAAGCGCCAACAGTTGAATTTTTTCACGGTCTCCGACAATCAAAAGCCCACCTTTAACAAGGTAACGTAAAATATTTTCTTGAGTCATCGCACCAATTGAAAACTTGCTAAATTCACGACTAAGCCCAGCCTTACCTGCCAGAACCTCAGAGTCACTAATGCGAGCAATTTCCGAATAGGTCAAACGCTCAATACGAACAGCTGGCTTCTTCTCAATACGAACCGTACCACTACGCGGTCGGGTTTCAACAATGCCACGGTTTTCGGCTTCCTTAATCGCACGATAAGCTGTACCGTCGCTCACTTTTAAGTGATTTGAAATGCTTCGCACACTCACGCGCTTTCCAACTGGAAGATTCTCCAAATACTCTAAAATTTTCTGATGTTTACTCATAACGATAATCACCTTTACTAATTTGATAATCAACGTAATCTCGCATTTTACGTGTATAACGGTCACTTCCTTTGAAGCGTTGTTTCAATTTGAAACCTGATTTTTGCGCAACACGTTGACTAGCCAAATTTTCTCCATGGACAATAACATGTAATTCTTTAAAGCCAAATTCCTGAAAGCTTAAAAAACATAAGTTTTTCAAGCTTTCTGTCATCAAGCCTTGTCCCCAAAACTGTTGATTCAAAAAATAACCAATTTCTGCAGATGACCGATTCAAATCTATCTTCTCAAATCGAATACAGCCAATCATTTTATGAGATTTTTTATCTTCAATAGCCCAAACCCCAAGTGGCTCTTTCATGAAATAATGGACCATTAGATAATCACTTTCATGGTGACTAGCTTGACTTGGAAAAATAAAACGAAGATTATCAGGATTGCTACAAATCTCAAAAAAGTCCTGACTATCCTTATAGGTAAAAGGGCGTAAATACATGCGTTCTGTCTCAAAAAACGCATAACATCCTAAACGTGTCCAAATATCCATATCCCTATTATATCACAATAGGTTCTCATTTTGTCTCTGACTATCTGACCACCTATTACCAAAAAAGAAGCCCTTGGGCTTCCTCTTAATCTTCAATTAATTTAATATCAGCGCCTAGGGCTGTTAATTTTTCAATGATATTTGAATAACCGCGCAAAATAAATTCAACGTTGGTAATTTCCGTTTGACCTTCTGCCATTAGACCTGCAGTAACAAGCGCTGCACCCGCACGCAAATCAGAGGCCTTAACAGGAGCTCCTGTTAATTTATTTGGTCCTTGGTAAGCAATGCGACCACCAACAATAGAAATATCAGCACCCATTCGTACCAATTCAGCAACGTGATTAGTACGTTTTTCATAAATGGTATCTAGAATAGTACCACGTCCCTCAGCTGTCAACAACAACGGTGTGATTGGTTGTTGCAAATCAGTCGCAAAACCTGGATATGGCGACGTTTTCACTGATACAGCTTTCAATACTGATTGTTTTCAACAAAGATAGAATCCTCTTCAATCGTCATACGAACACCCATTTCTTCGAGCTTTGCAATATAACTCTCTAAATGTTCATAAAGGACATTGGTAATACGAACCCCTTCACCCATTGTTGCTGCCATGGCAATATAAGTACCAGCTTCAATACGGTCAGGAATGACCTGGTGACGTGTGCCATGAAGGTAATCAACACCTTCAATTGTAATCACATCTGTACCAGCACCACGAATGTGAGCTCCCATATTATTTAACAAAGTAGCCACGTCAATGATTTCTGGCTCACGCGCAGCATTTTCAATAATCGTACGACCATTTGCTTTAGTTGCTGCAAGCATCGTATTAATCGTTGCTCCAACACTAACTGTATCCATATAGATATGTGCACCATGAATAGACTCACCATTTGTCGCCAAACGCATTGCTTCGCCTTCATACGAAATCATAGCTCCCATAGCTTCAAAAGCCTTAAGGTGCAAATCAATAGGACGAGGTCCAAGGTCACAACCACCTGGGAGACCTACTGTAGCTTCACCAAAACGACTTAACAAACTACCATAGAAATAATAAGAAGCACGTAAGCTATTAATCTTACCATAGGGCATTGGTTGGTTTTTAATGCCACGTGGATCAATTTCAAGGGTATCTTCTTCTCTTTTCACCTTGGCGCCCATAATTTCCATGATTTCAATTAAACTATCAACATCGGAAATGGCAGGAACGCCATCTAATATGACAATATCATCTGCCAGAATAGCCGCAGGAATCAAAGCAACTACACTATTCTTTGCACCTGAAATAGTAACCTCACCTTTTAAAGGCTTGCCACCATTAATTACAATTTTACGCATACATTCAAAACTTTCTGCTAGAATTCAACCTTTTCATTTTAACACATATTATTCAAATTGACAAACTGAATGAGCAGATGGTATGTGGTAAATTTTTTAGATTCGAATATTTAAGTAAAATCACAAAATTTAGCAATATCATCACACCTATATGTGTCAAGTTAAGTTTTTTAATCCCATGCAAAAAAGTTAAAACCTCCTATAACAATTAAAGTTCTATCTGCTCTTTTTCTATCTGCTCTTTTTTAGAGATAAAAATAAAAGGCAACTTTCCTTACCATAAGGAATAGCAAAATAACCTAAATAATATGGCTAATAGTGCATTTCAAAACATCATCTAAATGACTTATAAGCTTCGTATTTCCTGTAATCAGAGAAGCTAGGGTAGAATAAAGAAACTCTATAATGGATCATTGCCACTTCAATTAAGTAATTATCTTCAGAACATGTTGCTCTAATGTACCACCAAGTATAGCATGTTTCAAAATCACATCTGACATTACTTTTAAATCTTGGTTTACTTCTGAGTATCTTTTTCTCAATTCACCTGTAAAACGTAAGATTTGAAAATTAAACTATTTAATCTCTGTAATTGTTTCGATCATTGTAATCATTCCTCCCTTTTATTGTCGGTGGTTATTCTGATATTATTTCTTCTCAGTTAACCGAACAAAAAACGCGTAATCCACACGAAATTGCAGAACACATTAACAATATATTTATCAATGTTTCACGGAATCTAGAGTTATAACAATAAAAAAGCTAGTTACAAACCAGCTTTTTTATTTCACTGCTTCTTTCAAAGCTTCTACTTTATCAAGTTTTTCCCATGGAAGATCAATATCAGTACGTCCCATGTGTCCATATGCAGCTGTTTGACGGTAAATTGGACGTCTCAAATCAAGCATTTGAATAATTCCTGCAGGACGAAGGTCAAAGACTTCACGAACAGCAGCTTCCAACTTGCTTTCAGTAATAGTATTAGTACCAAATGTATCCACACGAGCCGAGACAGGTTGCGCTACACCAATAGCATATGCCAATTGCACTTCTGCTTTAGTGGCAAAACCAGCAGCAACAATATTTTTAGCAATATAACGCGCAGCATATGAGGCTGAACGGTCCACTTTTGTCGCATCTTTACCAGAGAAAGCACCGCCACCATGACGCGCATAGCCACCATAAGTATCAACAATAATCTTACGACCAGTCAAACCAGAGTCACCTTGAGGTCCTCCGATAACAAAGCGTCCAGTTGGATTAATGAAGAATTTCGTCTTATCATCAAGGTATTTTTCTGGAATAACCGCTTTGATAACTTTTTCAATTACATCTTGACGAATTTGGTCATTTGTCGCTTCTGGGTCATGCTGTGTAGAGATAACAACAGTGTCCACACGAACCGGCTTGTCATTTTCATCATATTCAACAGTTACTTGTGATTTAGCATCTGGACGAAGGTATGAAATCTCACCAGATTTACGTAAATCAGCCAATTTTTTCACCAATTTATGAGAAAGTGAAATTGGTAATGGCATTAATTCAGGTGTTTCATCAATAGCAAAACCAAACATTAACCCTTGATCACCTGCACCAATCAAGTCAAGCGGGTCTTGGTCTACATTTCCACGAACCTCAAGCGCTTCGTTAACTCCTTGTGCAATATCAGGTGATTGTTCAACCAATGACGGATGAACCCCAACCGATTCAGCAGCAAAACCATATTCAGCATTAGTATAACCAATTTCGGCAATAGTATCGCGAACAATACGATTAATATCAACATAAGCCGTCGTTGAAATTTCACCAAAAACATGAACTGAGCCAGTATATACGGCTGTTTCTGCCGCAACGTGCGCATCAGGATCTTGTTCCAACACAGCATCTAAAATAGCATCTGAAATTTGGTCTGCAATCTTATCTGGATGCCCCTCAGAAACTGATTCAGACGTGAAAAGTTTACGTTCTGACATAAAAATGTCCCCCCATATCATTAATTTTTCATTCTAACACCTCTAAATATTAGAATGTCGAAAAATTTTTTCCTTGAAATACCTGTACAAAAAATATCATCATTTCAGCGAGAGTTATGACGTCACTAAAAATAATCGTTTTAGTTTTTGACCGTCATAAGTCACTTAGGAAACCGCCATAGCGGCTTTCCGTGAAATGACTAGCTACTTTCAGTAGCAGACATTTCTAGTGAGTTACAAAGTACCAATCTACATCTTCTAAAAAGAGATGGCGCGGTTAATGGCGGGTTAGTCAAGGCAGCGAAATCGCAGATAATACTGAAGTATATCAAGATGAGCTAACGAAGAATAACACGTTATTAAACCGCCAGATTGTCTTATCGGGACTCATTAACTCACTTATTGTACCACGTTTTACCGCAAATGCCTATAAAAAGTTTATTATCAGGTGATAACTTTTACCTATCTTTACAAAGGTGATATTAGTTTTACCGTGATGACATCTTTGTCACTTCATGTACAATACCTTTATAAATTTAACAATATTGAAGCTTTGTTAGGAATATTTGGAAAAAATATATTATACTAAAGATATGAAAACCTACGAAAAACTTTATGATTATCTCAAGACACAAGACGATTATGTTAGCGGGGAAAAATTGGCGCAAGAATTTGAGCTATCTCGCACAGCTATTTGGAAAGCTATTAAAACCTTGGAAGACAAGGGGGTTCAAATTCATTCGATTAAAAAACGCGGTTATAAAATTATCTCAGGCGATTTACTACTCCCTGAACAAATTGCGACAAATCTTAATATTGCGGTCACTTTGAATGAAAAAAGTGAGTCAACTCAGTTAGATGCTAAAAATAATATCGATACTGATAAACAGCCGCACCTTTACCTAGCTCCAAATCAAGAAATGGCTAAAGGACGCTTTGGCAGACGTTTTTTTGCCTCAAAACAAGGTGGCATCTATATGTCTCTTCACCTAAAACCAAACGTTCCTTTCGAACAAGTTAAACCCTATACGCTCATGGTTGCATCTAGCATTGTCAAAGCCATTTCTCGTCTGACAGGTATTGAAACCGAAATAAAATGGGTCAACGATATCTACCTAAATGGCAAAAAATCGCGGGCATTTTAACCGAGGCGATTTCATCTGTTGAAACTGGCTTGATCACTGATGTGATTATTGGTGTCGGACTTAATTTTCATATCACAGATTTCCCAGACGATATTGCACAAAAAGCTGGAACCCTTTTTAGCGAGCAACCAACTATCACACGCAATCAATTAATCACTGAAATTTGGAAGCTTTTCTTCACAATTCCTCAAAAAGATTTGGTAAAAGTTTATAAAGAAAAATCACTTGTTTTAAACAAACAAGTGACCTTTATCGAAAATGATATTCTCTTTTCAGGTGTAGCTGAAGAAATCACAGACCATGGACATCTTCTTGTTAAACTTGACAATGGTCAAGAAAAATTATTACGTAGTGGTGAAATCAGTCTTTCTTCTTGGTAGTTGAACTCAACGTGTGAATGATTTTGTCAACCTTATAGGTACGCTGGAGATCACGAAAAAGCAAAATTCCCCAAAAGAAAGCAAATAAATAATCACCTTCAAATAAACATTCATTAAAAAAGTATGTTTCAAAAGCGCACATCAGCGCCACAAATAAAAAACGGCTTTTAGTCATATTTCTATTATAACATATCTTCATTATTTTGACAGATTTCACAGAATCTGTTGTGTAAAAGGAGTGGAACAAAATGCTCAGCTTCTTTGTTTATTATAGTTATTATTTACAAGGCGCAGTAGTTGAGTGGGGATAATAAGCTGATAAATCAGCTTTTACACCCCTTTTTGATGTCAAGCTGCACTTGACTCCATTTCCCACCTCGAAAGCTTCCCCAAATCTTCCGAGCCATGTATAGGTTGGTTATAAAGGTTTGGGGAAGCCTTTATAATCGGGAAATAAAACTTACGAAGTAAGTATCACAAAATGGTCTGGGATAGACTACTTTAGGTCAGAAACAAGAAATTAAGACTTATTGAGAAATCAAATGTCTTCGAAACTACTAATTCACTTTTTTATTTATCTCACTCCCTTCTTAATCCTCAATCTTATTAATTTTATCTGCTAGGAAATCAAAGCCTTCTGGAATGAAATTTTCTTCTTGCACTTCTTCCTGTGCTGGCTCTTTGCGTTGTTTTTTCAAATTTTGAGCAAATTCTGTTCGGATACTGTTGAAGTCTTTACGTGGAACAGCCAAAATATTTGGTGAAAAACCTGCTGCCTTGCTCATGATGTTGCCAAACATATCGTTAAGGTCAGTTCGTTTCATGGCTTGTTCCGCATTAAAAGCTGCATCAAAAGCTAAAATAGCATTTTCACTATTGGCAAGAACTGGCTCCGAACCTAGCAAAAGCGCGCGGTCTTGGGCAGAAATACTGTCCAAAATCTCATTCCACGCTCCTTTAAGAGCTTCTAGATATTCCCTTGATTTCTGACTATCAACAATCGTTTCTTCCATGATGGTCAAAATCTTCACGCGGTCCACTTTAAACTTAAAGCCAGTAACTGATTTTTTGCGGCTTACCGTTTTTTGAGAAATAGCTGAGCTATCAATCTTAGAAAATTCTTCTTTCAAGTCTTTGATTTCATTCTTGAGCTTTGCTAATTCATCTGACAAGCCGTCTGGAACTTGTGCTGTCGAAATTTCTTTTCCTGCTTTTGATAATTGAATCGTTAACATTTCAGCATAAATTTTTGGCTGAACACCATTTTTGATTTCAGGCAAAGCTTTCGTCACCAAATCAATCATTGTAAAAATACGATTTTGTTCAGCAGTTGCTAAATTCTCTTGGAATTTTTGACTTGTGTGTGTATTTTTACCACCAGTTTGAACAACCAATAAATCACGTAAGTAATTTAACAAATCCGTTGCAAAGCGACTCATGCTCTTTCCGCTATCAAAAATAGTTTCCAAATTTGTCAAAGCTTGACTAGTTTGATTTGCCAAAACATTTGCCACAAAATCATCTAAGGCTGTCATTGAAATGCTACCTGTGATTTCTTCTGCGATAGCAAGCGACACATGATTATCAGGTGTTAAACTAAGCGCTTGGTCAAGAATCGAAAGCGCATCACGCATTCCACCCTCAGCACAATGCGCAATCAAGGTCAAAGCATCTTCTTCATAGCTAATTTCTTCTTTGTCAAGAATATTAGCCAAATGTTCACGAATAGCCGCTAATTTAATCGCTTTAAATTCAAATCGTTGCACACGTGATAAAATTGTTGCTGGAATTTTATGCAATTCTGTTGTTGCTAAAATGAAAACAACATTTTCTGTTGGTTCTTCCAACGTTTTCAAAAGAGCATTAAAGGCACCTGTCGATAACATATGCACTTCATCAATGATGTAAACTTTATAAGTTGCACGACTTGGTGCGTAGGTTGATTTATCACGAATTTCACGAATTTCATCAACACCATTATTTGATGCAGCATCGATTTCAATGACATCTTCAAGGCTGCCATTTGTAATATCACGACAAATATCGCAATGATTACATGGCTCGCCATTGACTTGATTAGGGCAGTTCATCGCCTTAGCAAAAATTTTAGCAGCACTTGTTTTCCCTGTTCCACGAGGACCAGAAAATAGATAAGCATGGCTAATTTTTCCTGAAGAAACTGCTTGTTTTAAAGTTGATGAAATGACCGTTTGCCCAACCATTTCATCAAAAGTTTGGCTACGATATTTTCGATAAAGTGCTTGATACATTATTTTTCAACTCCAAACATATCCAAATTCCAATATGATTTTTCCAAAAGTACGGCAACAAATTTTTCAAGATACTCTTGGTCAATCGCATCATAATCATCCGTTAAACGTGAGTCCAAATCCAAAACCCCCACTAATTGGTTATTTTTAACCATAGGGACAACGATTTCACTCATGGCTGCTGAATCACAAGAAATATAATTAGCATGTTTTGTCACATCTGCCACAATTATCGTTTCTTGATTAGCTGCTGCTTCGCCACAAACACCTTTTCCAAGTGCAATGTGAACGCACGATACCCCGCCTTGAAAAGGACCCAAAAGTAATTCCTGACCGTCAAATAAATAAAAGCCTGTAAAAACAGAGTTTGGTAAAGTCATCTTTAACAGAGCGCTAGCATTTGAAAGATTTGATAGCAGATTTTTTTCGTTAGCAAATAGCGCTTTCGCCTGTGCTAACATGATTTGATAATTCTCTATTTTCTTTGTGTTTTCCATAAGGTTTATTATATCAAAAAATAAGCCTGCCGTCATATTTTGCTTAGAGTAAACAAACACCACAAAAAAGTCTGAAATAATCATATTTCAGACTTTTTCTATATTTTATTGAATGGCTACAACTGTTATTTTGCTACTACTTTTTTAAAATTATTGCCAATAACTTGGACGATTTTTTTCGTAGGCTGCTATCAAATTTTCATATTGAAGCGTGATGCCAATATCATCAAGTCCAAGGACAAGTTTACGCTTCCATTCGCCATCAATCTCAAACGGAAATTCTCCCGCAGATGACTTGATGACTTGGTTTGGTAAATCAATCGTAATTTCTTCACCAGCTGGTAGTGCAGCTAATTTCTGACGGACTTCCAAAGGTTGAACAATTGGAAGCATCCCATTTTTCAATTCATTATTGTAGTGAATATCAGAAAATGAGCCTGCAATCACACAACGAAAACCATAATCTTCCAAAGCCCAAGCAGCGTGTTCACGTGATGACCCTGAACCAAAGTTATCCCCTGAAATCAGAATCGTTGCATGGCGATATTCAGGTTTGTTAAAGATAAAATCTGGATTTTCATCGTAATTATCATTGAGATAGCGCCATTCAAACAGCAAATTTTTACCAAAACCTTTTTTATCAACAGCCTTCAAGAACTGTTTGGGAATAAGCTGGTCAGTATCAATATTATCATTCATCAAAGGGACAGATTTCCCTATGTAAACAGTAAATTTTTCCATTATCTCTCTCCTTTACTGAACTTCTGACAGTTGGCGAACATCGATGAATTTACCAGCAATTGCTGCCGCTGCCGCCATAGCTGGCTACAAAGATGTGTACGCGCTCCAAAACCTTGACGCCCTTCAAAGTTACGATTACTTGTTGAGGCACAATGAACACCTTCTGGCACATGGTCTGGGTTCATTCCAAGACACATTGAACAACCAGCTCACGCCATTCAAAACCAGCATCCATGAAAATTTTATCAAGCCCTAGTCGCTCTGCTTCTTTCCTAACAGGACGAGAACCAGGAACAACAATAGCTGTCAGATTCGGTGAAATATGTTTGCCCTTAACAATCTTAGCTGCTAATTCAAGGTCTGATAGACGTGCATTGGTACAAGAACCAATGAAAACGTAACCCAAATCAATATCTTCAGCTTTATCACCAGGCTTAATGTCCATATAATGATAAGCACGTTCATCATTCATGTCTTTGATTTCTGGGAATGGTTTGCCAAATTCAACACCCATTTCAGGGTTTGTCCCCCAAGTCACCATTGGTGCCAATCCTGAAACATCAATGGTAATAACTTTATCATATTCGGCATCAGGGTCAGAAACCAATGTTTTCCAATCTTCGACCGCTTGCTTGAATTTATCACCTTTAGGCGCCGCTTCACGACTTTTAACGTAATCAAAGGTCTTTTGGTCTGGATTCATCAAGCCCGTTTTTGCCCCAAATTCAATCGACATGTTTGCAATGGTCATGCGTTCGTCCATTGAGAGAGCATCAATGGCTTCACCACAATACTCAACCGCATAGCCTACACCAGCATCAACACCATATTGAGCAATCAAAGCAAGGATAAAGTCTTTTGAATAAACACCTTTTTGTGGTTTGCCGACAAATTCAACTTTCATTTTCTTCGGTTTTACTTGCCAAATGCACTGTGTTGCAAAAACGTGCTCCACTTCGGATGTTCCGATACCAAAGGCAATTGCTCCAAAAGCACCGTGAGTTGCCGTATGGCTGTCCCCGCAGACAACAAATTTACCAGGTTGACTACGTCCTGTTTCTGGACCTACCATATGAACAATCCCTTGGCGTTCTGTTCCATGCGTTGCCGCATCAATGCCAAAGTCTTTAACATTTCGAGCAAGGGTATCAATTTGATTTTTTGACACCAAGTCACGAATATTGAAAATATCTACCGTTGGAACATTGTGGTCAGTCGTTCCAAACGTTAAATCTGGACGACGTACTTTACGACCCGCATCTCTAAGTCCTTGGAATGCCTGCGGACTTGTTACTTCATGAATATAGTGCTGGTCAACATACATAAGTTGTGGTTCGCCTTCTTCACCAGTAACCACATGGCGTTCCCAAAGCTTATCAAAAATCGATTTTCCGCTCATTTCATCCTCCAAATTCTTCTCTACTATTTCATTTTCTAGTTAGCTACTATTTCCAAATGACGATATACCAGTATAAAACCGCAATATCAATCACCATTCCCAAAGACCAACAAGCTTTAAAGTACCATTCAAAGTTTTATGATGAAAGATTTTTCCACCAAGAAAAGCACCGATTCCACCAAATAAGATACTCTCTAAAAGCAATGTTTTCTCTGGAATTCGCCAACGTCCATGCTCTGCTTTCTTTTTATCAATACCATAAGTCAGAAAGGTCAAAACATTCCAAAAAACGAAAATGAGAAGCGCTAATTCTTTTAAAGTCATAGATTTGCAATAATAGCTGCGGTCATTTCAGCTGTTGAAGCTTTACCGCCTAAATCACGTGTTAAAATGCCTTGATTGAATGTCTTATCAACCGCATTTTCAATAAGTTCTGCACCAGCTACTTCACCAAAACTTCACGCAACATCATAGCAACAGATAAAATCATGCTGACAGGATTGGCAATGCCTTGTCCAGCAATATCTGGAGCTGAACCGTGAATCGGCTCATAAAGGCTTGGTCCATTTTCTGAATGGCTAGCTGATGGCATAACACCAAGTGTGCCTGGAAGCACGCTTGATTCATCAGACAAAATATCACCAAAAAGATTTTCCGTAACCACAACGTCAAAGCGTGATGGATTTGTAATCATAATCATGGCTGCGCTATCCACCAATTGATGTTCCAACGTGACATCTGGAAATCCTAAGGCTACTTCTTCAGCAACTTTACGCCATAATTTTGAAGTCGCCAAGACATTTTGTTTATCAATGCTTGTCACTTTTTTGCCGCGAAGTCGTGCCAATTCAAATGCCTTGCGAATAATACGGCGGATTTCCTGCGCTGAATAGTCATTGATATCACGTGCTGATTCATCTTGTAATTGATGTTCACCAAAATAGATACCACTTGTTAACTCACGGACAACAACAAAGTCTACTCCTTCAATGCGTTCAGGTTTCAAAGGCGACAAGTGTTTCAACGCATCAAAGATACGAACAGGTCTGATATTTGCAAACAAATTTAATTCCTTACGAATGGCAAGCAAGCCTTGTTCTGGACGAACAGGAGCGTTATCATACTTTGGACCACCAATGGCAGCTAATAAAATCGCATCAGCTGATTTTGCCGCATCCAAAGTTTCTTTTGGTAGTGGATGACCATTGGCATCAATTCCTGCGCCACCAAAAGGTTTTGCATCAATATCATAATCAAAATTAATTTTTGAAGCCACAGCTTCAAGGACTTCTAAGCCTGCTGCCATAATTTCTGGACCAATACCATCACCAGCAAGTGTAACAATTTTTTTCGTCATAATGAGATACCGCAAGCAACATCGTTGCTTCTCTATAAATTCCTTTCTTATTTAATTAGTTGGCACATCACGGAATGAAACGGCTTTGCCAATTTCACCAGCATTTTCTTTTTGAACAAAAGCATTCGCATTGACATAAGCAATGGCACCTGCTTTAAGCACATCAAAATCAATACCAGATGCGTTGAAAATTGTTCCTGTATCAACATTTTCAATTGAAACAGACACACGCGCTTGTGAATCAATACCGTCTGTTACAGCATCCATTGTGTAGCTGAGAAGGCGGACAGTTTGATTGAAGAATTTATCGACAGCGTTATAGATAGCTTCAACAGAACCTTTTCCATTTGCAATAACTTCAACTTCTTCACCGTCAGCGTTTACCATAAGTACTTCGGCTGTCACCGTATCATCAGCATTTGATGTTAATTTCAAATCGCCAAAGTGGAAGCCTTCTGGATTTTCAATTGCTGTTCCAGCAACCAAAGCTCTGATATCAGCATCTGTAATTTCATGTTTCTTATCAGCCAATTTTTTAAATTTGCCAAATAGCGTTGCAATTTCTGATTCTTCGAAAGCAAGTTCGAGTTCTTTCAATTTTTCAACGAAAGCATGACGACCTGAAAGTTTACCAAGCGGAAGCGAGTTGTGTTTGACTCCGACAAGCTCTGGCGTGATAATTTCATAAGTGAGTGGATTTTTAAGCACACCATCTTGGTGAATACCAGATTCATGTGAGAAGCATTTCCGCCAACCACAGCTTTGTTCTTAGGAATTGAAATTCCTGAGAAGCGTGAAATCAATTCAGACGTATTGACCGTTTCGTTAAGGACAATATCAGATGTCGCTTGATAATAATCTTCACGGATATTAAGAGCTACTGCAATCTCTTCAAGTGCCACATTTCCAGCACGTTCACCAATACCATTGACTGTCCCTTCAACGCGTCCAGCACCATTTTTGATAGCTGCTAAAGTGTTGGCTGTCGCCATTCCAAGGTCATCATGACAATGTGGACTGAAGATAATCTCGCGGTCTGATTTTGTATTTTCAATCAAATATTTGAAGATGTTACCATATTCCTCTGGCGTTGTGAAACCAACCGTATCAGGAATATTGATGTAAGTTGCACCAGCATCAACCGCTGTCTGAACAACTTGGAGAAGATAATCAAGTTCTGTACGAGTTGCATCTTCTGGAGAAAATTCGACCACATCAAATTTACTACGTGCATAAGTTACATGTTCTTTGATAATATCAAGAATTTCTTCTTTTGTTTTTTTCAATTTATATTCACGATGAATAGGACTTGTTGCAATGAACACGTGACATTGTGGGTATTTAGCATCTTTCAATGCTTCATAACAAGCATCAATATCTGATTTCACAGAACGTGCTAAACCTGACACCGCAGTTGTTGTCATTGCTGCTGAAATTTGACGAACCGCTTCAAATGAATCAGGACTAGCTGCTGGAAAACCAGCTTCAATTGAAGCAATACCCCATTTTTCAAGCTGTTTGGCAATTGCTACTTTTTCTTTGATTGAAAATTAATACCTGGTGTTTGTTCGCCATCACGAAGAGTAGTATCAAGGAATTCAACTTTACGCATAATAACCTCTTTCTAATTATTAACAAAATCATTAAGATAAAAATAAAAACATCTCACGGACAAGCGAGATGTTTTTTATCCCGCTTGGTAAGCCAAACAGGACTAATGCTTTCATGCACTAGCCCTCATTACGCAATAGCAAGACTGTCATATTTGCGAATGTCATTGACTTAATTCCCTTCGATGTTTTTCGTTTTTTTACATAATACTCTTTTCTAGAATAAAAGTCAACAGAATAATCCAAATAAAATAAATTTTCTGAATACTTTCTGGTTTTTTTACAAAATAGTTGATAATTTAGCTGAAAAAGAAGATCTTTCTGTTGATTGGTTATAAAAAGCCACCAAGCTTAGTTTGGTGGCTAGATTCTCTATTCACTACAAATCATTCTAAAATAGTTGCGATTTTAGTGTTGATAAGTCGATAGCGACAACGTTTGATGCTCCTTCTGGGATGATAATGTCTGCATAGCGTTTTGTTGGTTCGATGAATTGGTGGTACATTGGCTTAACAACTGATGTGTATTGGTCAATAACGCTGTCAAGACTACGTCCACGTTCTTCCATATCACGTTTGATACGGCGAATAATACGGATATCGTCATCAGTGTCAACAAATAATTTAATATCCATCAAATCACGGAGGCGTTTATCTTCAAGAACCAAGATTCCTTCGACAATAAAAACATCTTGTGGTTCTTGGCGATATGTTTTTTCGCTACGCGTATGTTGTGTGTAATCATAAATTGGAATGTCAACAGGACGTCCTGCAATGAGTTCATTGATGTGTTCAATCATCAAATCCGTATCAAAAGCAAGTGGGTGGTCATAATTGGTTGACACGCGTTCTTCAAATGTCAGATGACTTTGGTCTTTATAGTAAGAATCATGTTGAATCATCGCAATCTTTTGGTCTTTAAAATTCGCCAAAATAGCCTTTGAAACACTGGTTTTTCCACCACCAGAGCCACCAGTCACACCAATAATAATAGGTTTTTTACGCATTTATTACTCCAAATCAAAAATATTTCCTATCTATTCTACTACATTTTTACCATTTTTTAAATGCTGAAAACTCTTACTTATTCACGAAATAAAAAAAGATTCCCTTTCTATGTTATAATAGGTGAAGATTACAAACATAGAAAAGGAAACTTATGATTTCACAATTTCCACAAGTCTGGCGAGAGCAGTTAGCTAATCTGAAATTTAGCGAGCTAACAGCTATTCAAAAACAAATTTTCGAGCCTATTTCACAAGGTGATAATGTCCTTGGTGTCAGCCCAACTGGTACAGGTAAGACACTAGCTTATCTTTTTCCAACACTTTTAAATGTGACACCCAAAAAATCACAACAATTATTGATTTTAGCACCAAATACCGAACTAGCAGGGCAAATTTTTGAGGTAACTAAAACATGGGCTGAGCCTCTAAATCTTACAGCACAGCTATTCATTTCTGGTTCTAGTCAAAAACGTCAAATCGAACGTTTGAAAAAAGGTCCAGAAATTCTTATCGGAACACCTGGGCGTGTTTTCGAGTTAGTCAAGCTCAAAAAATCAAAATGATGAACGTTGACACAATCGTTTTGGATGAATTTGATGAATTACTAGGTGACTCTCAATATCATTTTGTTGAAAATATCATCAACCGTGTTCCACGTGACCACCAAATGGTTTACATGAGTGCAACTAATAAAGTTGACGCTGACGCACTCGCTGAAAATACGTTGACGATTGATTTGTCTGACCAAAAGCTGGAACAAATCGCTCATTATTACATTACCGTCGATAAACGTGACCGCCTTGAATTACTCCGCAAATTTTCAAATATTCCAGAATTCCGTGGCTTGGTCTTTTTCAACAGTCTTTCAGATTTAGGAGCTACTGAAGAACGTCTTCAATTTAATCGTGTTTCTGCTGTTTCTTTGGCTTCTGATATTAATGTCAAATTCCGTAAAGTCATTCTTGAAAAATTCAAAAATCATGACATTTCACTACTGTTGGCAACTGATTTAGTTGCCCGTGGGATTGATATTGAAAATCTCGAATACGTTATCAATTTTGACCTCGCTCGTGATAAAGAAGTCTATACTCATCGTGCAGGAAGAACTGGACGTATGGGAAAAGCTGGCGTTGTTATTACTTTCATTACGCACAAAGAAGAATTGAAAAAACTAAAAAAATACGCTCAAGTCTCAGAAGTTTATCTTAAAAATCAAGGACTTCATTTGAAAAAATAAGCCTTCAATACACTCAAAAAGCACACCCGATTGAGAATGTTCTCTTTCAGATGTGCTTTTTTTGTTAGAGGAAGGGATGACTAAACTTAAATTTATTAGTCTTTAGAGACTTTTCTTCGTTTCCAAATGCCTGCTGTTAGTGTCACTAAAGCAAAACCGAGAGCAAGAAGATAATTTTGTGTAACGCTTGATGTTTGAGGGAGCTCGTCGGTTGCTTTTGAACTTGCCAAAGGTTTAGCAGGAGTTGAAGCTTTAACTTCTTTATGAACGGTTACGACCCCTAGGGCAGCTACCTCTCCTCCTTTCTCGTTTTCACTGACCTGCGGTTCCACTTTCGGTGGTGTTTCTGGTTTGATGATCTCTTCAGGAAAGGAATGAGAGTTTCTTCTTTTGGAATATCAAGAGCTTCTTCTGATACTGTCTCCTGTACTTTAGAAGCTGCTGTTGCATTAGCTGTCGCCATGCTTTCAACACCACTTGCTCAATATTAGAAGCAGAGTCTGTTTGACTTAATCCTGCTACTTTTGACAGCTCCCACAAGGACTGAAACTAGTCCGACCTTGTACTTTCTAAAAGAGAATCTCTCTCTTATCCATAATAAACCTCCCAAAATGGTTATTTTATATTGACGGCTCGTCAATATAAAAATATTAAAACACAAGTTTATTAAAAAAATAATATCTTTCTGAAAATTCTTTTATTTTTATCACGTTTTATAGTTATAGGTGTATGTATGAAATGTTTATAGTCAGATTTATTGACAAATAATGTGATAAATGATAAGAATTACCTAGTTTATAACCATTAGATAAATATTGTATTTTTATTGAATAAATATCAAAAAAAGTACCCGCTAGGATACTTTTTCATCGAAGAAATAGTTTTTGTAAGAATATGACCTTATTTTAAATTGTTAATAACTCGTTCCAAACGTGAGATAGCTTCAACAGGCAGAGCTAGTTTAGGATTGTTTTGATTAAAAGACAATAGAAAATTCAAACGAATTTGCATCCGCGAACGAATCAATTGTTTATATTTAGCATCAAAACGGTGGACAGGATAGTCCTCTAATGCCAAATATTCAAAGCCTTCAATGGGGCCAAAAGCTTTAAAATCGACATTGCCATCAACAATTTTTTCAATGATATCTAAAGAAACTTCTTTTGGAATACCATTTCCCATGTAAAATCCCGTATTAATGATATAACAGTCAACACCACTAGCAAATAATGAACGGAATTTTTGATAATCTTCGACCAAAGGATAAACCCTAAATGGATTTGCAAATGGTTCAATAACCAATGATTGCTTGCTACCTTCAATATTTTCAGCGCTTGAACGTTTTGTCATCAATGTACAACCCATTGTCGCTGCCATGAGTGAATCATTAATTTTGATTAAAGGTGGCAATGAATCGTCTTTCATAATCCAAAAAATAGCATTAATTGGCTCCTCAATATGGTCAACACGATTTGGCGTTGCAAAACGTGATTTTACGGTACGTCCGTTCCCATTACGAATATCCTCGGTCATCAATTTTTGACGACCATTATCATCCAGCGTCACACCACAATTTTGAACAGTCACGAAAAAGTCTTGCTCTGGGTGTCCCGTTGGATAATCGTTGGTCTTATCAAAATAAGACGGTTCTAGCGCAATGGATGAGCCATCTTTTTCAGAAATAATAAAGGCATCATCATGCAACACTTTGATATCGTATTTTCCATTATGCTTAGCATGAGTCAACGTTGATTTTCCTGAACCAGATAAGCCAAAGAAAGAGGCAACATAATCATTTTTTCCTCTTTTCCTTGGAAAATTTTCAAACCACCGTGCAAGAAACATAGCCATTGCGTGCAGCTGTTCCCCAAGCCAACGTTAATGTCGCTTTTTTCAATTCTCCAAAATAATTCAAACCTAAAATAGCCACACAATTGTGATTCGTGTCAAAATAAGCTAAACCATCTGGATAATCTGGATGAGACCATTTAGGATCAAAAAAGACAAAAATATCATCTTCATCATACCGTTTAGAAACTTTTAAACGATTTTTAAATTCTTCATCTAAAATCTGAAAATTAAGCAACCATGAATAGAGATTGTTGATTTCTTCCTCAGGCACCATCAAATGTGCACGTACCATAAACTCTTCATCCAAACCAACAATAGCATCTGCTTTATAGAATTTGCGACTATGGGCTTGATAAACCGCACTTCGCACAATGGATAACAAGCGCTCATCTTCATCTGAATCCAAGCCATAAATACGACGTGCCTTAGCTGTTCTACCAACCACAGCTCCCGAATTTGTCAATAAAACTCGAGCATAGGACGGCAAGCCAAGTTCTTTTGTGTGAATGACAGGCATGTCCAGAATCACTGTTCCAGCAGCATTCGATGCCAATTGATAAGCCTCTTCTAAAGTCTTAATTGAAATGACCTGATTCTCATAAAATGCTGTTTCGACAATAGTTTTTAATGCAGAAAAATATGGACTTGCTTTGCGCATTTCCAAAGTTGAAAATTGATTACGTGTTACCATTTTCTACCTCCTATTGTATGGCTACCCTTATTTTATCACAATTGCATACGCTTTCATAACTAAAAGTGTAAAACCATTGCAAAAAAGAAAAATTTATAAAAATTTTCATGAAGAACACAATTTGTAACCATATTTCTAAACTAAAAAAAGTCAGAACAGAGCCGTTCTAACCTTCATCAAAAATTATTTTGCAATATCAAATACTGTAGATTTAACAGTAGTCATTGCTTCAATAGAGTATTTCACACCTTGTGTTCCAGCACCAGATTTCTTAGCACCAAGGAATGGGAAGTTATCTGTACCACGTTGTGTTTTGTTGTTGATGTGAACAGTACCCACTTCAAGTTGTTCAGCAATCTTGAATGCTAATGGGAAGTTATTTGTAAATACTGCTGCTTGAAGACCGTATTCAGATTTATTTGAAATTTCGACAGCTTCTTCTACTGAATTAACACGGATAACTGGAAGGACTGGGCCAAATGGTTCTTCCCAAGCCAAACGCATATCAGTTGTTACATTGTCAAACAATACTGGACTAATAAGATTACCTTCACGTTTGAATGAAATAACTTCTTTAGCACCCTTATCTTGAGCGTCTTTGATAAGACCTTCAACGTAGTCAGCTGCTTTTGTATCGATAAGCGGAGTAATATCAGCATCATCTTCAGGCATACCAACAGTCAAATCTTTAACAAGTTCTGAAACTTTGTCAACCAATTTATCTGCAACGCTATCCATAACAAGGACACGTTTAACGGCTGTACAACGTTGACCTGAGTAACCGTAAGCACCAGCAACGATGTTTTTAGCAGCCAAATCAAGGTCTGCATCTTCAAGAACGATAGCTGAGTCTTTCCCACCAAGTTCAAGCATAATTGGACGCATACCAGCCAATTTACCAATGTGTTCACCTACTGGTGTAGAACCTGTGAAGTTGATGTAGTTAACAGCTTCATGTTCAACGATGTAGTCACCGATTACTGAACCACGTCCTGTAATTGTGTTAAATACACCAGCTGGAAGTCCAGCTTCAGCAAATGCTTCAGCCAAAAGAAGACCTGAAATAGAACCTTGCGTAGGTGGTTTAAGGGCAACAACGTTCCCTGAAATAAGGGCAGGAGCAATCTTAGAACCTGCAAGGTTAATTGGATAGTTAAATGGTGAGATAGCGAGTACCAATCCTACTGGTTCGCGACGAACAATAGCGATCTTTTTCTTACTTGCTGCTTCAAAGCTTCCACCTTCAAGAACTTCACCTTCAAGACGGACACCTTCTTCAGCGGCATAATTAATGATTTCAGCTGTACGGATAACTTCACCCACTGCTGATTTGTAACCTTTAGCGATTTCTTTTGAAAGTACAGCACCGATTTTTTCAGCATCACGCACTAAAATATCAGCTGCTTTATGAAGGTAAGCTGCACGTTCTACGTATGAAAGCGCACGCCATTCTTTTTGAGCAGCTTTTGCAGAAGCGTAAACATAGTCAACTTCTTCTTGGCTCATTGCAGGTACAGAACCGAGTTCTTCACCTGTGGCAGGAGCATAAATTTTAATTTCTTCTTTAGAAAGTTTCCACTCTCCATTGACATAGTTTTATATTGTTTAGTCAAGCTATATCTCCTTTTAAATGTGATAACTCCATTTTATCACTTTTTCTGCTTTTTTCAATATTTTAACACGAAAAAATTCAGAAAATTAAGACAAAATCTTTGCAATATCAAATTTTCATAATAATAAATTTATTGAATAAAGCTTTTTGTGGTAAAATACGAATTTCATCTGTATTATACAACTTAGAGTACACTCCAAGTCAAGGAGTTTGTTTTAAAAAATAAATTCTCCAGTAAACATTCTATTCATAAACCTTTAAAAATCAGCAGTTCCGACAAAAGTTGATTTTTCAGTTATTGGCTAAGCTAAAACGGCAGAAAAACCTCTACACATCTATCCGAAAAATCAAAAAAGAGTTCGGACAAAATAGTCCAAACCCTTTCTGATAATATTAACCACAATTAATCAAAATCAACATACTCTTTGCTAAGCTCAAGAACTTCTTCCATCGTTGAGCATTCTGTAAGAGCGCGATTTGCATATTCTTGCATTTTAGCTGTATCAAGTTTCTTCATAAGGCTACGTGTACGAAGAATTGATGTAGCTGACATAGAGAACTCATCAAGTCCCATTCCGACAAGAAGCGGAACAGCTTTCTGGTCACCAGCCATTTCACCACACATACCAGCCCATTTACCTTCAGCGTGTGCTGCTTTGATAACATTATTAATCAAACGAAGGATAGATGGGTTATATGGTTGGTAAAGGTATGAAACTTGTTCGTTCATACGGTCAGCGGCCATAGTGTATTGAATAAGGTCGTTTGTACCAATTGAGAAGAAGTCAACTTCTTTTGCAAATTGGTCAGCAAGCATAGCTGCTGCTGGGATTTCAATCATGATACCTACTTGGATATCATCTGCCACTGCAACACCTTCAGCTTTAAGGTTAGCTTTTTCTTCATCAAAGATTGCTTTAGCAGCACGGAATTCTTTAAGAAGTGCAACCATTGGGAACATAATACGAAGTTGTCCGTGAACAGATGCACGAAGAAGTGCACGAATTTGTGTACGGAACATTGCATTTCCTGTTTCTGAGATAGAAATACGAAGTGCACGGAATCCAAGGAACGGGTTCATTTCTTTTGGAAGGTCAAAGTATGGAAGTTCTTTATCCCCACCGATATCCATAGTACGAACCACAACCGGTTTACCATTCATGCCCTCAAGAACAGCCTTGTATGCTTCATATTGTTCATCTTCAGTTGGGAAATCTTGTGAATCCATATATAAGAATTCAGTACGATAAAGACCAACTGCTTCTGCACCATTAGCATTAACACCTTCAACGTCTTTAGGTGTTCCGATGTTGGCTGCCAATTCGAAGTGTTTACCATCAGCTGTTACTGTTTCGGCATCTTTAAGAAGAGCCATTCAGCTTTTTGTTTAGCATATGCTTCACCAGCTGCTTTAAATTCAGCAATTTCTTCTTCTGTTGGATTGATAATCACATCCCCTGTGATACCATTTACTGCTACAATGTCGCCATCTTTAACGCGACTTGTGATATCGTTTGTTCCAAGAACAGCAGCGATTTCAAGAGTACGTGCCATGATAGCTGAATGACTTGTACGTCCACCAATGTTAGTAACAAAGGCTTTTACAAATTGTTTGTTTAATTGAGCAGTATCAGATGGCGTCAAGTCATGTGCAATAACAATTGATTCTTCATCAATTGTTGCAGGATTTGGAAGTTTAGCACCGATAAGGTGTGCCAATACACGTTTTGAAACGTCGCGGATATCCGCTGCACGCTCTTGCATGTACGGGTTATCTTCCATTCCCTCAAAGATAGTGATGAACATGTCAGTCACTTCTTTAAGGCCTGCTTCTGCATTCGTTTGTTTTGCACGGATAGTTTCTTTAATTTGACTGATCATTTCTGGGTCAGCAAGAACCATCAAATGTGCATCAAACACGGCAGCTGCTTCTTCACCTAGTGTTTCTACTGCTTTCTCACGAATAACAGAAAGCTCGTCTTGTGATGCTTTTAATGCGGCATCTAGGCGAGCTTCTTCTGCACTTGTATCTTCAACTGTAACAGTTTCAAATGACAAATCCGGTTGAACGAGTAGATACGCTTTAGCAACAGCAACACCATCAGATGCGGCAATTCCTTTAAGCATTTCTGTCATTTTATTAAGCCAATCCTTCTTTAGTCATTGTTTCTTCGATTGCTGCAAGTGCGTCATCTGCATCTGCACCTTCAGCAGAGATAGTAACGTCAGCACCTTGACCAACACCAAGGCTCATAACACCCATGATAGATTTAAGGTTTACAGCTTTACCTTTGTAATCAAGAGTGATGTCTGAAGCAAATTTGCTAGCTGTTTGAACAAGCAAAGTAGCTGGACGTGCGTGAATTCCTGTTTCTGCAACAATGTGAAAATCTTTTGAAGCCATATTATGGTTCTCCTTTTTATTTGTTTTTTTCGAATTATCATATGATAACCCTTACAAGACATGATTATAGCATATTCCTATTTTTATTTCAATACTTACACGTTTTTGTGCGCGCTTTCTTTTCTGATAATTTTTGATTTTGCTTATTTGCAACACCTACTCAAAAAGCTGATTTAGAGGTAGATTTGAACATTTTTTGTAGAAATTGACAAAAGTATCTATCAAATTAAGCATCCTAAAATAAATTCTCTTTTTTCTGTGGTATAATGAAAATCAGAAATGTCATGGTAAGCGGTATAAAATTTTTAATTCATTTTCTTTGTTTTTATGGAAAATACTGAAATTCGTGCTTACTTACAAACATCTTACACTTCTGTTGAATTTGAGACAATTTCTGATGAATACCTAGAGAACAGTATTCCACATATTGATATGATATTGGAGAATAAACATGAACAACACTTTTGAAGAAATTTTAGAAAAAATAAAAGCTTACGATACCATTATTATCCACCGTCATCAACGTCCCGACTGATGCTCTCGGTAGCCAAGTCGGGCTTCGTGATATTATCAGACATAATTTTCCAGAAAAAAAGTCTTGGCGACTGGGAAAGACGAGCCAACACTTACTTGGTTAACAAAAATGGATACTGTCTCTGATGATGATTACCAAGCGCTTTAGTTATTGTTACCGATACTGCAAACACGCCACGTGTTGACGATGACCGCTATACAAAAGGTGACTTTCTGATTAAAATCGACCATCACCCTAATGACGATGCTTACGGTGATTTGCTTTATGTTGATACAACTACTTCTAGCGCTAGCGAAATCATCACCGATTTTGCCCTTTCAACTAGTCTAGCTTTATCAAATGAGGCAGCTCGCCTGCTTTATTGTGGTATTGTCGGTGATACTGGACGTTTCCTTTATCCTGCAACAACGAGCAAAACCCTCTCAATTGCGAGCAAACTACGCGAATATGATTTTGATTTTTCAACACTAGCTCGCCAAATGGACTCATTTTCATTTAAAATTGCTAAACTTCAAGGATACGTTTTTGACAATCTTGAAGTTGATGAAAATGGCGCTGCTCGTGTGGTATTGACACAGGATATCATGAAAAAATTCAACGTAACAGATGCTGAAACATCTGCCATCGTTGGAACTCCTGGAAAAATCGATTGTATCCAATCATGGGCAATTTTTGTCGAACAAACTGATAAACATTATCGTGTGCGCCTCCGTAGTAAATCACAGGTTATCAATGAAATTGCTAAACGTCATGACGGAGGCGGACACCCATTAGCCAGCGGAGCTAATTCTTATAGCCTTGAAGAAAACGACGAAATCTACCAAGAAATCAAAGACTTACTAACATCAAAAGACTAAGCTATCTCTTGATAGGCTTGACTTTTAGACAAGTTGATTTTAATTCAATTAATTTGTCTAAAAGTCTTGTCAAATATCGCATTATTTGATAAACTATAGAAGTTAAAATAACTATGGTGCGTCAAAAAAGCACCATGGCAGAAAGGAAATCTTTTAACAATGAAACAAAACATCCATCCAGAATACCGTCCAGTTGTGTTCATGGACACAACTACTGGTTACAAATTCCTTAGCGGTTCTACAAAATCTTCTAACGAAACTGTAGAATTTGAAGGCGCTACTTATCCACTTGTACGTGTGGAAATCTCATCAGATTCTCACCCATTCTACACTGGACGCCAAAAATTCACACAAGCAGACGGTCGTGTGGATCGCTTCAACAAAAATACGGTCTCAAATAAGAAACCGCATTTATCATCTGAAAACGTTGATATTAAGCCATTTTCGAGAAGTCGGAATTGGCTTTTTTTATTTTTAG
>ENA-OQIC01000086-OQIC01000086.1-human-gut-metagenome-genome-assembly--contig:-NODE-86-length-39367-cov-3.040418_pt1 | contig 39367 bp, 49 predicted proteins | sample MGYA00242572_ERZ504736 | MGnify/ENA primary metagenome ERZ504736 (study PRJEB26092, sample SAMD00036201) | human gut metagenome | host: Homo sapiens | study: EMG produced TPA metagenomics assembly of...
TCAAGATTTTCGATTACCTGATTTAAAACGTCACGGCTGGTTGTCAGTACGGTATAGTCTTTTGTCAACTGACTTCCCATCTGTAAATCTGCCAGGGAAGAAAGAGTTGTTTCCTTCGTCAATACCAGCATACTGGATGTAGATGTATACATAGGTGTTACAAAAAATTTCGTGTATGCACAGCTTAAACAGCCAAACAACAATCCAACTACTATAAGTAAGAGAACTTTTTTCTTTAATGCATAAAATATCTCTCTTAAATCAATCTCCTTTTCATCATCGCGCATATTTTCCATATTTGTGTTTTCTCTCCTCTATTCTGATTTTTCTATTATTTTTTGAGCATTTTTATAACAAACTGCCCGCATATATATTCTATCCAGATGTTTTTCCATCCACGCCTCTGCCTCTTTTGTGTCAGGCTTTCGCGCTTTCATGTTGTGCATATCTGTTGATAAAAAATGAATTTTATTTTCTTTCAACATCTTTCTGCACCATCTGGTTGTTTCCGCATACCACTTGCCCCCGACAGGTCTGTAATTCATTTGCATTCTGGCGCCTGTCTCAATTAATTCATCCACTCTGCCTTTCTCTCGCAACGCAGGATATCTCTCTATATGAGCTACAATAGGAACATATCCCTTTGTCGTTAGATTTCTCACTGCTCTATAAATTTCTGAATAAGGAGTCCATGGCATAAACTCTACTAATATATAAGAAGAATCTACCATCGTAAGAACTTCCTGTTTCTCCAGTTTTTCTAATATATCCTGTGTATAAAGGATTTCTTCTCCGGGGTAAATAGAAAACTTCGGATTAATTTCTTCTCTTGCCCGTTTTTCTAATTTTTTACATGCCTGATAAATTTCTTCCTTCTTATTCCGATACTCTGCAGAATAATGTGGAGTTGCAATCACACTGATTACTCCTTGCTTTGCTGCACTCTTCAGCATACGCATACTTTCTTCCTCATCAGAAGCTCCATCATCCAACCCCGGTAATACGTGATTATGAATATCTATTTTTCTCATTTCTTCCTCTTATCCAATAAGTATACAAGTACCCCCCCCTAAAATTTTGATTATTAAACATTTAAGGGAGGGGGGATATTTCTTAAACCTTAAAATCCACACAATTATAAAAAACAATAGTTCCATAAATCAGATGTGACAACTTTCAAGGTCTCTCATATTCTGTATTTTCTTTGCCATCATACTCTATATTACTCACTCATACCTTACGATATATCAATAATATAATAGCACTGTTTTCTTTACATTTCAACAAAAGTACTTATTTTTCTCCCATGAATTTTATTTACTATTTCTATTATTTTTAGTTATTTTTTACAAATATAAAAAATGGCGCCATAACGTAATTTTTTGTTATAACACCATTTTCCTATAATTATAAGTCTAATTTCAAATCGTTTTCTTTAATCCATCCATATTTTCTAAAAGGAATAGCAATCAGCCATGTAAGCACTGCCGGAAGAATAAAGCAGATTAAAGCCATTCCAATCCAGTCCATAGGTGTAATGGCTGCTTTTGCACCGCTTGCAATATCGTTTACCCATCCTGTATAAACACCAATCTGCCCTACAAAACCACAGGTTCCCATACCGGATGCCACTGCTGCTCCGTTCATCTCCATGCGGAACAGACATGTTGCCAATGGTCCTGTAACGGCAGATGCCAATGTAGCGGCAGCCAAATTTTCGGATTTTTCACAATATTTCCCATCTGAAGCATAGACGTTCCAATCCCCTGTGCAAAAAGTCCGCCCCATTTGTTTTCACGAAAGCTCATTACTGCAAAACCAATCATTTGTGCACAACAGCCTGCTACTGCTGCTCCTCCGGCAAGCCCGGTAAGAGACAGTGCCGCACAGATTGCAGCGCTGCTGATTGGAAGTGTCAAGGCAACTCCTACGATTACAGATACCAGAATTCCCATAAAGAACGGCTGAAGCTCTGTGGCCACATAATTGCATTTCCCACACTGCTTGCAGCGTAGCCGATTGCCGGTGCCCACCACAGGGATAAAAGCACACCTACACCAATTGCTGTAAATGGTGTAACAATAATATCGATTTTCGTTTCTTTTGATACTAATTTTCCAAATTCTGCTGCAAAAATTGTGACAACCAATACTGCCAGAGGACCGCCGGCTCCACCCAACTCATTGGCTGCCATCCTACTGCTGCCAGTGAAAACAGCACCAGCGGAGGACATTGTAATGCATACCCAATGGATATTGCCATTGCCGCACCTGTTGCGCCTTTTGCATAAGTTCCTACTGTTACCAAAATATCAATTCCCAGCTGTTCTCCCAGTGTGCTGATAATTGTACCAATCAGCAGAGAAGCAAATAATCCCTGCGCCATAGCGCTTAAGGCATCAATTCCGTACCTCTTTGCAGAAAAAATAATATTTTTTCTTTTTAAAAACTCTTTCATATCCTTTTCCCTTTCCAAACTGTCATTTCAAGTGTCTTGTCAGTCAGCATCTATTATGCACAGTTTTAAAGGGTTCGTCAACTATTTAAGAGCTAAATCCGGATAATTCGTAATCACCGCATCTACTCCCACGTCCATAAACATTTTCATGTCTTCTTTGTTATTCACCGTCCACACACGCACCTTTAACCCACTGTTTAAGTAAGTTTCCAGAAAATCTGCCATTTTCAGGTGGTAAACTGCCGGATGCAATCCTTTTACCCCTGTATTCTTTGCATATTTCTCCATATTCAGCGTTACATCACTGAATAAATATGCTGTTTCTGCATGAATATCCTGCTCTAATATTTTCTGAATACTATAATGATTGAAAGAAGAATAGATAACTCTGTCTTCCATTTTCCTGCTTTTCACAATTTCCATGGTTTTTTCTTCAATTCCTTCGTACCAGTAAATACCTGTTTTTAATTCGATATTTACCTTCATGGAGGAATTTTCAACCAAATCCAGCACTTCCTTTAAGGTCGGTATCTGAACTCCTTTGTATTTTTCTATATGATTGTGAAAGGAAAATTTTTTCAATTCTTCTAATGTATAATCTCTTACTTTTCCCTGTCCATCGCTGGTTCTGTTAAGAGTTTCATCATGAATAACCACTACTTCTCCGTCTTTTGTCAGATGTACATCCAGTTCAATGCCGTCTGCTCCCTGCTCCATTGCCAGACGGAAAGCCTCCAGTGTATTTTCTGGGGCATAACCGCTGGCACCTCTGTGAGCAAATATTTCTGTCATGCTCATTCACCTCTGTTACTGATTTACAAGATTATATTCTTCAATCGATTTGTTAATAGCATCTGCCATATTTTTTACTGCCGTTTTTACATCTGCATTTCCATTGAGAAGGTTTTCAATTTCAGACTCTACCGTTGCTCTTGCTTCAGGGAATACGCTTAACAATGCACCTACATATTTTGGTGAAGAATCATGTAACTGATCAATTGCTGTCTGGAACTGTGGATATTTTTCTACGTTTTCTTTAAATACCGGTTCTTCCTGTGCTGCTGTTGTTACTGGGAAGTATCCTGTCTGTGCATTCCAGTATGCCTGTGACTCTGGGGAAATCAGGAATTTTACAAATTCCCAGGTTGCTCTTGTTTTTTTAGCATCATTGTTGTTTAATGCCCATAAAGATGCACCACCAATGGAAACTCCACCCTCATCTGTGGATTTTACTTTAGGGAAGTATGCAGTACCTACTTCAAATTTTCCGTTTACATCCTGTAAAATCTGTTTTAAGGAAGCTGTAGAACCCAGTGTAATGGCTGATTTTCCCGCTGAAAAATCTGCAAGACCTGCGTCTCCGCCTTTTCCTACATTTGGTGCATAACCTTTATCATAAAGAGATTTCCATGCGGTTAAAATATTTGCTGCTGCACCGTTTGAATCAAAGGCAACTGCTGTAGCAGCTTCTGTTCTTCCGTTTCCGTTGTTTGCATATTCCAATCCCTGTTTTCCAATAAACTGTTCAAAGAACCATCCATAAATTCCTAAAGAAATTACCTGTCCTGCTCCGCCTTCATTTAAAAGCTTTTCACCAACTGCTTCAATTCCTTCCAGACTATCTGGGATTTCTGTAATGCCTGCTTTTTCAAACATTTCCTTATTATAATACATAATCGGTGTAGAAGAGTTGAAAGGCATAGAGTACAGCTGATTATCAATGGTATAATATGCAGCCAGATTTGGCTCAATCTGGGATAAATCATAACTATCTGCATCAATCATCTGCTGCATCGGAGTAATCCAGCCTGACTCAATCATAAATCTGCTTCCGATTTCGTATACCTGTACTAAATCTGCTCCCATGTTTCCAATCTGTGCGCTTTTTAATTTGTTTAAGGAGTCATCGTATTCTCCCTGATACTGAGCTTTTACAGTAATTCCATATTCGTTTTCATCGTTAAATTTCTTAACTAATGTGTCAATCGCCTGTCCGTTGACACCACCCATGGAATGCCAGAAGGAGATTTCTGTGCCGTCTACTTCAGAAGCGTCTGCCATGGAAAATTCTTCTGTACCCGCTGTCTGTTGGCTTTCCTCTGTTTTACCTTCTGTTTTATTTTCTGTTTCTGTAGTTTTGTTTCCTCCGCATCCTGCCAGAGTTCCCATCATCATTGTTCCTGCTAAAATCACTGAAATTATTTTTTTCTTCATTCTTTTTTCCTTTCTTTGTCAGCCTTTTACTGCTCCTGCGAACATTCCTCGAATAAGCTGTTTCTGTCCTACAATAAAGATAGATATTGAAGGAATAATTACCATTACCACACCTGCAATCATCAGTGTAATTGACTGAGAGTCTACACTGTCCAGCATACTGATACCAATCTGTACAGTTCTCATTTCATCAGAACCAGTTACCAGCAATGGCCACATATACATATTCCATGCATTGATAAAGGTATAAACACCCATTGCTCCAATTGCTGATTTTGTAAGAGGTATCAATATTCTTACGATAAACTTCAAATTGCTGCACCCATCCAGTTTCGCAGATTCGTATAGAGAAATTGGAAATGTGCTATAAAACTGCCGGAATAGGAAAATTCCCATTGCCGATGTCAGGTAAGGTACAATTAATACTGAATATGTATCTAACATACCCAGCTGACTTACAGTAAGATAGTTGGAGATAATCGTTGCTTCTCCCGGAACCATCATCGTAGCCATAACAATCATAAATAGCACGCCTTTTCCTTTAAATTCTAAGAAGGAGAAGGCAAAGGCAGCCAGGGAGCAGGTAACAATCTGCCCCAGTGTAATACAGGCTGCCATAACAAATGAATTGATAATAAAGCGTAGTAAGGGGACACTTGTAAATGCCTGTTTAAAATTTTCAATGGTCGGATTTTTTGGAAATAAATTCATATCCATGGTAAAGAGTTCCCCTGAAGGCATAAATGCAATACTTACTGCATACAAAAGAGGAATTAACACGATAATTGCTGTCACTATGTTAATCAATACTCTTATTCCTGTATGAATTCTTCTTTTTCGTAAAGCCTTTGTATTTATCATGGTTTTCCTCCTTTCTTTTCTATGCGGAACATTACCAGTGTAATGAGCATTACAATAAAGAATAAAATTACAGACTGTGCTGCTGCGCTTCCAAAACGATAGTTAAAGAATGCATCTCTGTAAATAGAATATACGATAACATTTGTGGTTTCGTTTGGTCCTCCTTCTGTGAGGATTTTAATCTGACCAAAGGACTGAAATGCCTGAATGATGTTTACCACTAATGTATAAAACATAATGGGAGATAATCCCGGTAAAGTCAGATGGAAAAATTGCTGTACACCGCTGGCTCCGTCTACAGAAGCTCTTTCGTAAATAGTGTTGTCAATATTTCCAAGTCCTGCTGAAAAGTACAAAAAGTTAATTCCGCTGTTTAACCATGCTGTAAGAATTGCCACACAGTACAGTGCTGTTTCCGGATTACTCAGCCAGTTGATATCAAGTCCCAAAAGCTTATTAACAATTCCTACGGAAGGATGAAGCATCAGCTTAAAAATTAAGGCTGCAGAGCTGGACGCAATGGCCATTGGCAATGCATAAGCTGTACTGAAAAAGCGAATTCCCGGAAATGCCTTATTACACAGCACTGCGGTAATCAGCCCTAAAAGCATACTTCCCACAACAACAATTCCTACAAAAATTAAAGTTACTTTTAAACTGTTTAGAAAAGAGGGCGATGTCAATAATTCTTTATAGTTCTCGATTCCTACAAAGAGTTTCGCCTGCCCCATCTTATCTGTCTTATAAAAACTCAAATAAATGGTCTTAAAAAATGGATAAAATAAAAATACTGCAAAAATCAGCATACAGGCAATAAATATCCATAAGGGGATAAACTGCCTTTTTTCTTTTTATTCATGAACGAAATCCTCCTTATAGAACAAGTTTTCCTGTGTATCCATGTCAAAAGCGTAAAGCTTTTCTGTATCGAAATAGAGATTAATACTTTCTCCCCTTTTCGTCTCATTCTCCGGATTTAAGCGTACTGCCTGATTTCTTCCCTGTGCCTGAAAGTACAAAACAACCTCTGCACCTAAAAGTTCTCTGGCAATCACTTTTTCTTCCAGACCTACACTATTTTCTCAAATCCTCGTCTTTTCGCTTCCTTATATTCGTAAATATCCTCCGGACGAATTCCCAGGATTACTTTTTCGCCATTTTTTTGTCTCTGAAGAATTTCTCCTTTTTTTCCATCCAGATAAATTTTCTTTCCCAGCTCATTTCCGCCCAGATAGAGAAGTGTACGCCCGTCCTCAACAGCAACCCAGGCTTCAAAGAAGTTCATAGACGAGCTCCGATAAAACCAGCCACAAACAGATTTGCCGGATTATTATAAATTTCTGCCGGCGGTGCAACCTGCTGTACAAATCCGTCTTTCATTACCACAATCTTCGTTCCCAACGTCATTGCCTCTGTCTGGTCATGTGTCACATAAATAATCGTTGTTTCCATTTCTCTGTGAAGCTTTGCCAATTCAATACGCATCTGAGTACGAAGCTTTGCATCCAGATTGGATAATGGCTCATCCATTAAAAATACTTTTGGTTTTCGGATAATTGCGCTTCCCATTGCCACTCTCTGCTTCTGTCCTCCTGAAAGTGCACTGGGTTTTCTATCCAACAAATGCTCAATCTCCAAAATTTTTGCCACTTCATGAACTCTTTTTTTAATCTCTTCTTTCGGAACTTTTCTGATTTTCAGTGCATAAGCCAGATTTCCATAAACTGTCATATTCGGATACAGAGCGTAATTCTGAAACACCATAGACATTTCTCTGTCCTTTGGTTCACAATAATTACTAAATTCCCCATCTATGTAAAGCTCTCCGTCTGAAATATCCTCAAGTCCTGCAATCATGCGAAGGGTTGTAGATTTTCCGCACCCCGATGGACCTACTAAGATTACAAACTCTTTATTCTGAATTTCCAGATTTACATTTCTGACTGCGTACTGTTCGTTTTCATATATTTTTGAAACATTCTTCAATGTAATTTCTGACATCCTGTTTCTCCTTCCCGCCTTAGCAATCTGTGCTTTAGTTTAACGGAAAGAAAAGATATGAACTATCATGTTTTGGAGAAATAAACGTAAAAAAGGTGTAAAACCATTAGAATGTCTAATGACTTTACACCTTCTATTGAATTATGAGATATGTTTTTTAATTTCTGCCACTTCCTGCTTCATTTTTTCCATGTCAGAAATCAAATAATTTACTTTTATCTGATATGCTAGCTGATTGCTCAATACTTGATTGTTTTCATTCAATCGTTCAAATAACTTACAATGACTATCTGCCAATAAAGATATGTTCTTATCTGTTACATTTTCAATGTGAAGCCTTATATCCTTCGTTTCTTCTTTTAATCCCTGAATATCCTCTTTCATATTGACCATATCTTTCTTCATGTCAGACATATCTTTTTTCATATCAGTGATATCTTTTGTAATGGTTTGCAATATTTCAAATATTGCGTCAATCTTCGTATCGTTCATACTGTACCTCCCTAATAACTATAATCATATAGATAATGGAATAAGCTTTAAATGATGCGATATACGATATTGAATAGCTTACCATTGCAGACATTTTAGCACGGGGAGATATGAAAATCCATTGACATTGTTCCCAAAAAAACATTGGTTACAACCTATGGATTTTTGTGTATTTTTCCGAGTAGATTTTATTGTCAAAAACAGGTATACTAAGAGCAAGAAATAAAACACAGGCTCACTTGCTGAGGGAATTATATCGGCTAATCCGGGCACTCCCCTGTTAAAAAATAATCGTGAACGATTGCCGATAACAAAGACTCTTGGAATTTACTAAGAGTCTTTGTTTAATAAAAAGGAGGTATTATGAATATAACAGACATACAACAATGTGCTGTTTTCTTCCAAAAAAATTATTTAAAAACTTTCTATTTTGTTATTACATATCATGGAAAAAGTTTTATTCTTATTGGTGAAAAATCAAACTTTCCTCACCTAATGGGAATTCAAAATCAAATTTATCATTCAAACGGTTATCGCCGACCACAAAAACTCTTTAATGATATTCTTCATGGTAATGCCATCAGCACAGCAATTATACCACATAACATTTCCCCCACATCTAAAATGTATAAAAAAGCTTTAAATTTTACTAAAAGTACTGATATTTTTTGGAAAAATAGCGGTCCAATAACTATCAATTATAATCCTGCATTAAGCTCCACTAAGCTAAATAATGTGGATATTCTCTTAACTGACATTAACACTGGTTTTAATCTCGCCTTTCGCTCAGGAATTCATTGCCGAATAAATAATATTCTTTACTAATCTTCTATCTCTTTATCCAATAAACTAAAAAAAGAAGACAGCGACTTTTCAGCCCTATCTTCCCTTGTTTTTATCTCTTATTTATCATAATTAAAAATGCTGTGATAATATTTGTCTTCCTTATCATTCAATCCAAATGGTACAATTTTTGACATTCCCATCATATAATCATGAAATTTTTCCTTAAAACTTTTTTTCTTATTTACTACGTTTGCATTTGCTTCCATAGCGATTGCCTCTTTTCCTTTTCAATTAAAATATATTTATCTTTTACAATGCGTATGATAGCACTTTCTGTTTCATTCATCAATATGTCCAATAACACTTCTCCCTTTTGACTTTTCCCACTTCAACGTAGTAATATGCTCAAAATTATTTTTTCTGTTTCAGCCCCTTTTCAGCCTTATTTTTTAGGCATTTTTCTTATTTTTTCTCTTTTGTCTTATCATACTAAAGAGCATTTTGAAATTCTATTTTCTATATTTCTCTATTTTAAGAAAAATATAGAAATTTTAGTTCTATTTTTCCCGTTACCCGCATATCTTGTACTTACTATAAAAAGGCAGGTGCTTATTCTATGTTTTCCTATACGCAGCTTATTAACCCTTCTGTCCCTTTAGCATTTGATTATATACCGACTCACCTTACAACTGCAAAAATCCCCTTTGCCCCCTCCGCCAATGAGGAACGCAAAATGCTGGATATTGACGCTGCCACAGCAGCAAAGGCTTTATTTGAACAGGCTTCCTTAGACCATATTTCTCTCGTAGGTGTTTCCGGATATCGTTCTTATCTAAGTCAAAAGCAATTATATGAAAATGCCTTAAAAAGAAATAGTACGGCTGTGGCAGCTCCGGGAACCAGCGAACACCAAAGCGGTCTTGCCCTTGACGTTTCCTGCCCTTCTTTAGACTTTGAATTAGAAGAAAGCTTCTCTGATACAAAAGAAGGAAAATGGTTAAAAGCACATGCACCCATTCATGGCTTTATCCTACGCTATCCCAAACGAAAAGAGCATATTACCGGATATCCATTTGAGCCATGGCATATTCGGTTTGTAGGCAAAACACTTTCCCTATATCTTTCTCTTACAGGACTTACTTTAGAGGAATATCACGGAATGAAGTTAACACAAACCTTTTAATTCTTCTGCGCACGTGGTATAATATCTGCACAAAGTGCAAAACAAGCTGATTGCACAAAATGCAAAGGAGCGCTATGATATGAGAGCTTTAAATCTGACATTATTGACTGATTTATATGAACTGACTATGATGCAGGGATATTTCAAAAATCCCACAGACCAAATTGTTGTTTTCGATGCCTTTTACAGGAAAAATCCCTGTGGCGGCGGATATGCCATTGCTGCTGGATTGGAGCAAATTATTGAATATGTGCGTGACCTCCATTTCTCCCCGGATGACATCGATTATTTAAAAAGCCTGAAAATTTTCGATACAGACTTTCTGGAATATTTAAGAGGCTTTCATTTCACAGGTGATATTTATGCTGTTCCCGAAGGAACGGTTGTCTTCCCAAGAGAACCTCTCTTAAAAGTAATTGCACCTGTTATGGAAGCTCAGTTAATTGAAACAGCTATTTTAAATCTGCTGAACCATCAAAGTCTGATTGCCACAAAAGCTTCCCGTGTTGTTTACGCAGCAAAAGGCGATGGCATTATGGAATTTGGACTTCGCCGTGCACAAGGACCTGATGCAGGACTCTATGGCGCAAGAGCCGCTGTTATCGGCGGCTGCATCGGTACTTCCAACGTACTTACAGGACAGATGTTCCAAGTTCCTGTAAAAGGAACTCACGCCCACAGTTGGATTATGAGTTTTCCTGACGAATACACAGCATTTAAAACCTATGCCCAGCTTTATCCAAATGCCTGTATTTTATTAGTAGATACTTATGATGTTTTAAATTCCGGTGTCCCTAATGCCATTCGTGTATTTAAAGAAATGAGAGACTCCGGTATTGATTTAAAAGGCTATGGTATTCGCATTGACAGCGGTGACTTGGCATACCTGTCCAAACAAGCTTATAAAATGTTGTCTGACGCCGGTTTTGAAGATGCTATTATTTCCGCTTCCAGCGACCTTGACGAATATTTAATTGAAAGCTTAAAAGCTCAGGGCGCAAAAATCAATTCATGGGGAGTAGGAACAAATCTGATTACCTGTAATGATAATCCGGCTTTTGGCGGTGTTTACAAATTGGCTGCTATTAAGAATAAAGATGATGCTGATTTTATACCGAAAATCAAGCTTTCCGAAAACATTGAAAAAATCACAAATCCGGGAAATAAAACTATTCAAAGAATTTATGATAAGCAAACCGGAAAAATCCGTGCTGATTTAATCTGTATGGAACACGAAGTATTTAATCCTGATGAAGATATGATTATTTTGATCCTATTGCCACATGGAAAAAGACAAAAATTCCGGGCGGCTCATACACTTTACGAGAGCTTCTCGTACCGGTATTCCTGAAAGGAGAATGTGTTTATACCTCACCTTCCGTCATGGAAATTCAGGAAATCTGTCGCAAAGAGTTAAATACTTTATGGGATGAAACAAGACGTTTTGCCAACCCACAGGAGGTTTATGTAGATTTGTCTGATGAGCTTTATCAAATAAAATCAGACCTTTTAAAAAAAGTCGGACAGGCTTCTATTGAATAAGAAAAAATTTATTAAAAATTCAGCCATAAGCAACCGCTCACATCAACGCACCGCTCTATGGCTGAATTTTATCTATCTTATTTTTACTATTGTTCCATCTGTCTCCCCAGAAATCCTGCTGCTGCCTGTGCCAATTTTGGTTCTGTATCCGTAAACTTACGACCACCCTCTTTTTCCAAAATAATCACTGCACCAACTGCATCTCCCGCACAGGTAATTGTCCATACTACCTGAGACGCATATTCCATTTTGTCTCTCTCGATAATTCTGATAAATTCTTTTTGCTCTGCGGCACAAATATTTTTTCTATCTGAAATCTGTTCTTCCAGTTCTCTGCTAATGGTTTTCTGCTCATATTCTCTCCATCCGTTTCCTGCCGCTGCAATAATCTGATCCTTATCTGCGATACATGCAATACAGCCTGCTGCCTGTGCCAACGCTTCTGTATATTCTTTCGCAAACATATTCAGCTCACCGATAGGAGAATATTTCTTCAAAATAATCTGTCCCTCTCTGTCCGTAAAGATTTCCATTGGGTCGCTTTCTCTTATTCTTAAAGTTCTTCTGATTTCCTTTGGAATTACTACTCGGCCTAAATCATCAATTCTTCTTACAATTCCTGTCGCTTTCATAAAAAAATTCCTCCATCTGTTAAAATTTCCATTTCTGGAAATAGTATCTGTACAGGAAGGAATTTTTATACATTTACTCATCAAATCATGTCAATCTTTGATACGATTTTGACTTGATTAATACTTTACAATATTCCCATTCTGTCCTAAAATACCCCATAGAATACAGAAATTTAAAGCTATTACCAGAAAGGATATTTTTTCTATGACTTCCAAACTTTTATTTTTTGATATAGACGGCACACTCATCACAGAAGGTCCCGGCGTTATGCCTGAAAGCGCAAAGCTTGCCTTAAAAAAAGCCCGTGAAAACGGACATCTTCTCTTTATCAATACCGGTCGAACCAAAACCAGCCTTCCTAAAAAATAACTGATTTGAATTTTGACGGCTATGTCTGCGGCTGCGGCATCAATATTTTTCTTCATGATAAAGAACTTTTTTCCCAGAAACTCACTAATACATTTTGTAAAGAGCTTGTATATAAGCTACGTGAATATAAAGTTTCTGTACTTTACGAAGCATCTCATGCTGTTTATTTTGATTATACTCTCCCAAATGCTGAAAAATGGATTGATGCAGCCGAAAAGCTTTTCCAAATTAAAGGTGAAAACATTGAAGACATTTTACACAGTGATACCCTTACTTATGATAAAATTCTTGCAATGCTTCCTCCCACACCGGAAAACGAAAAACTAAAAGCCTACTTATCTCAATACTTCCAGTGCATAGACCGTTCTAATAATATGTATGAAATCATTCAAAAAGGATTTTCCAAAGCAAGCGGCATTGACTTTCTTTGCAAATATCTTGGGAAGTCTAAAGAAGATTGTTACGTTTTCGGTGACAGCGAAAATGACAGAGCAATGTTAGAAGCTGTTCCAAACAGTATTGCTATGGGAAATGCTTCGCAGCCTATTAAAGATATTTGTTCCTATGTTACTGCTTCTGTTGAAGAAGATGGTATTTACAAAGCTATGGAGCATTTCGGACTGATTTAATTTTATTTCTGCAAAAAGCAGATAAAATTTCATCCACAAAAGGATTTTATTTTATCTGCTTTATCCACATTCTTTTCTCTTTTTATTTTACACATCTTATGCCGGCATAGGCATTACAAAGAAATACATCACAATAAAATGACAAACACTTCCTCCCATTACAAAGAGATGAAAAATCTCATGAGAACCAAAATTTTTATGGTTGGGAATTAAAAATAGGAAGCTTCAGCGCATAAATAATTCCTCCTACTGTATAAATAATTCCTCCTGCCAAAAGCCATCCAAACCCTGCCGGCGAGAGGGAATGTACAATCGGAACAAAAGCAAATACGCACAGCCAGCCCATTCCAATATAAATTACAGAAGAAAACCACTTGGGGCATGTAATCCAGCATGCTTTTACAATAATTCCGATAATTGCCGTAATCCACACAGCAGCACACAGCAACAATCCTGTTTTTCCTTTCAAAACAATCAGACAAACCGGTGTATAACTCCCTGCGATTAAAATAAAAATCATCATGTGGTCCAGCTTGCGGAGTCTGCGGTTTACCTTTTCTGTTGAATTTACCGTATGATAAATCGTACTTGCCGCATATAGTAAAATCATACTCAATATAAAAATACTCATCGCAATAATATGGATATAATCCGGCTCTCTTGCCGCTTTCCAAAGCAGCGGCAGAGCAGCTAAAATCGCCATAATACATCCAATAAAATGGGTAATTGCACTTCCGGGGTCTTTAATTTTCAGTTTCATGTCAGTCACTCCTTTGCTTTTATAAAGATAGTATATGATACTTTTTTCTTTCGAATGCTCTTTTATGGTTTTATTTATCTTTATAAGTAGTTTTTAATACTACTTATTGATATTTATTATACTACACCTTATTTTTTTAAAAATCAAGGAAAAGATTAACTTTTTTATTTTTGCTAATACTATGAAAAGAACTTTTAATTCTGGCATCATCATAAAAAACAATTTCAAAAATATACTTGACTTTTTTGGTTAAGTATATTATATTAAAACAGTAATCATTATTATTATTGTTTTAACACTGGTTTTACCAGATTTCATAGTAAAATTATTTAAATGAAAAGGAGATTATTATTATGAAAAAATTTGTATGTAGTGTATGTGGTTATGTTCATGAAGGCGATGCAGCTCCTGAAAAATGTCCGGTTTGCGGCGTTGGCGCTGAAAAATTTGTAGAACAGTCTGAAGAAAAAAGCTGGGCTGCTGAACATGTTGTAGGCGTTGCAAAAGGCGTTAGCGAAGATATTGCCGCTGATTTAAGAGCAAACTTCGAAGGTGAATGTTCCGAAGTTGGTATGTACTTAGCTATGGCTAGAGTTGCTCACAGAGAAGGATATCCTGAAATCGGTTTATACTGGGAAAAAGCTGCTTGGGAAGAAGCTGAGCACGCTGCTAAATTCGCTGAATTATTAGGTGAAGTTGTTACTGACAGCACAAAGAAAAACCTGGAAATGCGTGTTGAAGCTGAAAACGGCGCTACTGCCGGTAAATTTGACTTAGCAAAACGTGCTAAAGCTGCTAACCTTGACGCTATCCATGACACAGTTCATGAAATGGCTAGAGACGAAGCTCGTCACGGTAAAGCTTTTGAAGGTCTCTTAAAGAGATACTTTGGTTAATCTATAATGTAAATCCTCCGCATAGCAAGAGGCAGTCGTTGAAATCCAACGGCTGCCCTTTTTTGTTAATGTCTTTCTTTAAAATGACAAAATGCTCCCAGCATTCCTGCTTGATTTTTATTTTTAGCAAATTCCAGACAGGTATATCTAGCTACAGAAGGCAAAAGATATTTATCCAGACTTATCCTTATCCTGTCTTTCAAATATTCTTTTTGAGCCATAATCCCTCCACCCAATACCACGACTTCGGGATTTACTACATAGCAAATGTTGGCAATTCCCATCCCCAGCACGTCACACATTTCCTCAATGGCACGAACACAATCCATATCACCCTTCTTTGCATGTTCAAACACATATTTTCCGTCAATACTTTCCGGTGATATACTTTTATATTCTGCTGTCTTTTTTACAAGAATACTGCTGGCGCCCATATCCTGAAACTCTCCGCCCGGAAGGTGCATATACCCTACTTCACATCCGCTTCCGGAAAATCCGTGAAACACCTTTCCGTCTATAAGAATTGCACCGCCTATTCCCGTTCCTATGGTTAAGCAAACACTGATTTTACTTCCCTTTGAAGCTCCATTAAAATTTTCTGCTAATCCTGCACAATTTACGTCATTTTCCACTTCACACGGTAAATGAAATCGTTCTTCCAAAATTTTCTTAATTTCTGTTCCTGTATAATCAGGAATTAACGGAGCTGCATAAGTAATTTTACCATTTTCACAGTCTACCATGCCTGCTGTTGACACACAAATCCCTTCCGGTTCATATTCCTGTAAAAATTTCTCCACAATCGCTTCCGCTTTTCTCATAATTCCCGGACCACCGTATTTCATGGCTTCTGTAGGCATTTCTCCGGTAACAAGAAAAATCCCGTCTTCTTTAATTATACCGTATTTTATGGAAGTCCCGCCAATATCAATACATATATATGTCTTCATAATGCCAGCTCCTTTTCTTCCCTATTATCTATATCTTCTACAGATATTTTTCTTTAACAGCATTTACCATATCTGCTGCCTCTTTTGCAATCATTTTATCTGCTTCCTGTAAATTCTCCAAAGGAAGACGAACGCCGCCCAAGTCCAGATTTTCATTAATACGAAGAATTTCTTTTGCAACTGCATACATATTTGCATGACTGGAACACATCTTGTAAATAATCTCATTAATATCATACTGGAGTTCTGTTGCCTTTTCGCATTCACCTGCTGCAATCATATCATTTAATTTCAAGAATAACTCAGGCATTACACCATAAGTTCCTCCAATACCTCCATCTGCTCCAATAGCTCGTCCTGCTACAAACTGTTCATCCGGTCCGTTAAATACTACAAACTCTCCTTTTGCCTCTTTTCCCGCTGCTTTAAACATTTGAATATCCTGTGTAGGCATAGAAGAATTTTTACAGCCACTATCCTAGGATTTTTCATCATTTCAGCAAACAAACTCATAGTAAGAGCCGTTCCTGCTAACTGAGGAATATTATAAATAATAAAATCTGTATTTGGCGCTGCTTCGCTGATTGCATTCCAGTATGCCGCAATTGAATACTCCGGCAAACGGAAATAAATTGGAGGAATGGAAGCAATAGCATCAACACCTACACTTTCAGAATGTTTTGCCAATTCTACGCTGTCCTTTGTATTGTTACATGCAACATGATTGATAACTGTCAGTTTCCCTTTTGCAACTGCCATTACATTTTCAATAATAATTTTACGTTCTTCTACACCCTGATAAATACATTCTCCTGAAGAACCGTTTACATAAACTCCCTTTACACCTTTGTCAATAAAATGCTGTGTCAATGCACGAACTCTTTCAGGACTTACATTACCTTCTTCGTCATAACAAGCATAAAATGCCGGAATAATTCCTTTATATTTTTCTAAATTTGCCATTTTATTTTCCTCCTTAAAATTTCACTTTAAATTTCTGCTTTTTTCATTTCTTCTGTAAAAGACTTTGTAATTAATTGGGGACGGGTAATAATAGAACCAACTACAACGCTATAACAGCCCAATTCTACTACATGCCTTGCTTTTTCAGGGGTATTGATATTTCCCTCCGCAATTACACAATGTTTTACATTTTTTAAAATTGTACGAATAATCTCAAAATCATTCTCTTCAATTTTATCTTCCTTACTATGCTCTGTATAACCTACAAGAGTTGTTCCGATAAAATCAAATCCGAGCTCATCCGCATGCAACGCTTCTTCCACAGTAGAACAGTCTGCCATCAATAATTGATCCGGATATTTTTTGCGAATATCATGATAAAATTCATCTAATGTCAATCCACCCGGTCTTAATTCAATGGTAGCATCAACAGCGATAATTTCCGGTTTCACTTCCATCAGTTCGTCTACTTCTTTCATAGTAGGTGTAATATAAACTTTACTGTCATCATAATCACGTTTCACAATTCCAATTACCGGAAGGTCTACATTCTTTTTAATTTCCAGAATATCTTCTTTCGTATTGGCGCGAATTCCTTTTGCTCCTCCTTCTTCTGCTGCTTTTGCCATTCTTCCCATAATAAAAGAGGAATGCAGCGGTTCATGAGGTAATGCCTGGCAAGATACAATTAAATGTCCTTTAAGCTGCTCCAACTTTTGTTTCATAATTTTCTCCTTTTCAGTACTCAATTTTGACTCAATCTTCCACTGCTACTTTAATCACACATTTTTTTAATCTGCGCTCATCACCTGCCGCTGCACTGGAAGATGAGGTTCTTGTGCCATACATACAATAAATCTTCCCGGTCCCATAATCATCCGCGCACTTTTTTCTGCTGTACAGCTTCCGAAATCTCTTTCTTCTGAAAACGGTTCTTTTTCCGTAAATTCACCAAGACCGATAAGAATTAGTTCTGTACCTTCAACGTCAATCTGAATATCCATATATTTTTTATGAATTTCAAAACTTAATTCTTCCTCATCTTTTGCCTGTACCTCCATAACATTGGCAAATACTTTATCATCCAGAATTTCTGTTTTTCCCAGTGGAAGACTCTTTAAATCTGTTTTTTCCAGAAAATCAATGGCGGTGTCCAGATTAGAAGAAATTCCACGATAACGTGATATGTTTTTTATTTCGTCGTATATCATTTTTGTCTCTCCTGTCACACTTACATATTTCACTTAATTAGCCAACTATTGCCTGTTAATTCATCAAGACTATATTTCTCAAACTTCATAATATTTTTTAAATGAAGCTCGTCTCTTGACCATGAATCATATTTTTCATAATAAATTCCAATATTTCCGTCCGGCAATTCTGACATACAAGAATATGCAAATCCATATTTATCATTATCAATTGAATAGCAATATTTCCATTCTATGTCATATTTATCATATCCTTCTGCCCCTGTATCATTTACAAGACCAACCCATATCTTTCCTCCACGTCTACCATTTGTGGCAGCTGGCTCTGATAATAAAATTGCTGGTTTTCCATCTACAAGCTGACTTGTGCTAATTACGGAAAGCTGTGTACCATAAGATGCTGCTGTCATGCCAGGAACAAATTCCTGCTCTGTCCATGTTGTACCTCCATCAATGCTTGTTATAACACCTATTTTCCCTACACTTGTACGCATATAAGTTTGAAGTGTACCATCCGGTAATTCTACAATTTGTGCTTCTGCAAAAGTTCCACTTCCGCCCAAATCTGTTGTAACATAGTTCCAATTAGCTCCATGATCATCACTATACAGGAATCCAAATTCTGCTGATATACTATTATACATTGTTAATATAATTCTTCCTGCATGCTCACCATTTTTAATCTGCGTTCCTACTCCTGGTCCATATAATGGGACTCTCTGATTATCCTCTTTAAACCTTCCAAGAATTTGCATATCTGACCATGTTTCACCTTCATTATCACTATATTTCATTACAATAAAATTTGTTGGCAAAACTTTAAAATAAGAATCTTTATAGAAGATATTCATATTAACGTCTACATCATTTTTTTCTTCAATCAGTTTTGTTCCTTCAAAATGAACATCATACTGTTTCTGAGTTAAATATTCGCCATTTTTCAGCAAATCATAATCACCATCTACCGAGTACTCTGTAGGCATTCCTGTCCTATCGTCATAGATTATACCATCTTCTCGAATGGTATAATTGTATGTATTAGCTGGATCTTTGTGCCAATGAAGTTTTACATATTTCTCTCCATCTACTGTTTTAAATCCAGAACCAGCAGCTGTATTGGAAAATCCTATTCCAGCAGGCATAGCATCTGCAAATAAGAATAATCTGCCGGTAGTACTATCTTCTACTGTTACCGAATCAATAAAAGAGGCACTTCCATTAATTTGTACATTTTTTCCTACAGAATCTCTTGGCCAGTCTATTTCCTGAGCTGCATAATCATCAAATACTAAAGGAAGTGTTGGAGTACTCCACGTCTCTCCACTGTCTTTACTTTTTGCAAAAGCTATATCAATATTACTTTTTGCATCATGTGTTCCTCCATATCTGGCATCTGCAGTAGCAACCACTGTTCCGCTACTTAAAGTTAACAATGTAGGAATTCTAAAATAATTAGAGCCGGTCTCATCTCCTGCATAAAAAATATTTTTCCATAAGTAGTTTTTCCTGTACTTTCTAGTAATTCTTCGTCACTCAACGGATTACTATATACTTTTACATTCTTTATAGTTCCTTCAAATGGATATCCTACTGCTCCATCCCTCATCGTTCCTCCAAGCTGAACGTTATTTACTCCACTTATATCTTTAATAAACTTAAAGTCTTCCTGTTTTAATGTAGCAAGTAATTCTCCATTAGCAAAAATTTTGTACTCCTTCTTCTCTTTATCAGCTTTAAAAGCTACTGTATTTTCTGCTATTTCACCTTTATAGGAACCTCTCAATGCAGCCGGTCGACTTAATGTATATTTAAACACCTCATCCGTGTTTCGTAATTCCATTCCTAAAGCACCTGTATCTGTAATATATAGATGAAAATATCGGTTTCGATTTCTCTTTGTAGAATTTCCTGCACTAATAAGACTTTGATAAGCTTGCGTCCCTGTAGATGTAAATGAAACTATAATTGTTCCTTCTTCTAATGACTGTATCATATCACCACCTGTCTCATTCGTTAAGTCATAGGTATTTCCCTCTTCAATATCAATATTCTCCTTTTCCAATATAAGTCCCTGTGGAATTACAGAAATATTTGCATTATTTTCTTTCTCTCCTGCCCATACATTGTAAGAATATGCTGGTACAATTGTTGAAGTAAGCGTTAATGCCATAAAAACCGCCATTATTTTTTTATTCCGTTTTTTCATTACAAAACCTTCCATTATTTTGAAATTTAAAAGGAGAGAACTTCAACTTTTACTATGAAATGTCCTCTCCTCCTGCCTTATATTTTTATTTTCCTATAATTTCGCTTAATGCTACTTTCCTGTTTTCGAATCTTGACTTTGTACAAGCATCAGCTGTCGCAATAGCTGCTCTCGCTGCTTCTCCTGTCAACAGTGGTCTAAATTCATCAGAAGGTTCCATTCCGTGCATCAATTCATTAAGATATCTCATCTCTTTGTTCATGACTCCTTGTAACCATAATGGAGGTATTTTGTCTGGATTTCCATATTGAATTGCACCATCCATCTCTGTTCCATGATAAATGCTTGTTCTATTATCATCTTCCTCTTTCGTCTCATGAAGTAAGAAATGTTCTTCCTTTCCATCAACCTTTAAAGTACATCCAGCATCAAACATATCCAGTTTAATTGCGCCTTTGTTCCTTGAATTAACAAATAATGTTCTGGCCAGTGGAAAGCAGACCCCCATTCCATTACTGCGAAACGATTATCAGAAAACTCTGCATTAATAAACAGCATATCATCTTCGTCACCAAAATTTTCACCTACATGAGCCACATTACCGCCTGTCATAGTAACAGCCTCCGGCATACCACCCATAATAAACTGTACACAGTCCAATTCATGAATGTGGTGATATAAATGTCCACCTGATTTTTCTCTAATTTTTTTCCATGATACAGATGGCTGTACATCTTCCCAGCCATTTCTTGCTGAATGACAATATAAAACTTTTCCGATTACACCTTCATTAATCAACTCTTTTGCTCTCTGTACTCCATGGAAAAGTTCATAATATGTCCTGCCATAAAAGTTACTCTATTTTCGTCACAAGCTCTAACCATTTCATCACAATCTTCATAACTAAGAGCAATTGGTTTCTCACAGAATACATTTTTCCCGTGCTGTGCAGCCTTAATAACTGGCTCTTTATGTAAATAATTTGGTGTAGCAACTACAACAGTATCTACATCTTCTCTCGCTACCAGTTCATCTAACGAAGCTGCTGCATCACAGCCAAGCTCATTAGCAATTTTCTGACCATTATCCGGATCATATACAACTGTTACTTCTGCATCGTCCAATCTCTTTAAAATTCTTGCCAGCTCCGCTCCAAAATAACCTACACCTACTACTCCATATTTTACTACCATAATAAAAATCTCCTTTCACGTTATGTTTTTATTTCACTGCACCTTCTGATAATCCACCTGCAATTTTATTTTGAATTAAGCAGAAGAAAATAATAGAAGGTATTACTACTAATGCTGACGCTGCCATCATGTCTCCCCAATCAAGGATTTCTGCTCCATCTAAAGAACGAAGAGCCACGGCAACTGTCATTTTTTCTGTGTCGTTAATCAAAATCAAAGAATACAAAAATTCATTCCATGCATTAATAAATGTATAAATAGCTGTTGCAACAATACCTGGTGCAACCAAGGGAAGGACAACTTTTCCGAATACCATAATCTTATTTGCCCCATCTATACGAGCTGCTTCCTCAATTCCAATAGGAACGCTCTTAAAGAACCCTACTAATAACCATACCGCATACGGAATACTAAATGATAAATAAACGATAATTAAACCTACTCTTGTGTTCGTCAATCCCAATTTTGCCATAACAATTGAGTACGGAATTGCGAGCAAAATCGGAGGAAATATATATGTTGTCACTAAAAATCTAGACATAACTGCCCGAATTTAGGAAAAATCTTACAATTCCATACGCTGCCATAGATGCAATTGTAATTGCAATAACTGTTGTAATCAGAGAAATAATAATACTATTTTTAATATTAGTTATAAATCCCAAATCATTGATAACATGTTCAAAGTAATCTAGAGTCACTGTTTTTGGAAGAAAACCTGTAGGATTTCCTGTCAACTCACCTTTACCCTTAACTGATGAAATCAAAATCCATAAAAGAGGAAATACTGCAATACTCGTCAGAATAAGTAAATAAACATGACATACTGCATTTCCAACTCTTCCCTGTCTACGTTTCATTACTTATCCTCCTTTTCCCAACGTCCGATAACTGCAAAATATCCAATACAAATTACCATCATAAATATAAACAACAGAACTGTTACTGCTGATGACTGTCCCAGTAACTTTGTTCCCCAACCCATATTGTATGCATATACTGGTACAGTTTCCGTAGAACCTGCTGGACCTCCTCCTGTAATCAGATAAATAATATCAAAGTTATTAAATATCCATACTGTACGAAGAACTACAAGAAGTCCCATAACAATTTTAATATGAGGAACTGTAATATAAAGAAATGACTGCCATTTTTTCGCACCATCAATTTCGGCTGCCTCGTATTGATCTTGTGGAACTGTTTGCAATGCTGACAGTACATTAACCATAATCATTGGTGCTCCAAACCATATATTTATCAAAACTAATACCACAAACGCTAACGTTTTTTCTGTTAAAAACTGAGGTATTTCATCGCAAATTCCTAGTTGTACTAAAAGATTTGGCAAAATACCATATACACCATTTAATATCCATTTCCATGAAAATGCGATAACAATAGATGGAAATGCCCACGGTATAATCAATAAAGTTTTATACACACCTTTTAAATGCTTTACCCTGTTCAATGCTAATGCTGCAGTAAATCCCACTAAAAGTTGTCCCACTAAGGAAAAAACGGTCCATTTCAATGAGTTAAAAAATGAACTCCAAAATGCTTCGTCTGTAAGAATTGTTACGTAGTTATCGAATCCGACAAAGCTGTAAGTTGGTCTTATTAGGTTCTTGTTTGTAAAGCTGTAAAAAATACTTGAACAAATAGGATAAAGAAATAAGGCACATACAACAATAATCGCTGGTAATACAAATAACCATCTTGTTAAGTCTCTATTTTTCATATGTTTCATATGTGTTATCTCCTTTTAGAGGCTGTTGCTATAAATTATATTATGGCAACAGCCTCACTTTATTTTTATTGTGCAGCAGCCTTAAATAATGTATTTAATTCCTCTTCTGCTGCTTTCGCTGCCGTCTCAACATCAGTACCATTAGTAATGATATCTTGGAACATTTCTTCTATAACATGCTGATTTACAATTAATCCAGCCTGAAGATTTGGACCATGTTCAAATCCAATTGCTGTTCCCCCTGGTATCTGAGAACTAATAACTTCTTCTGCATGTTGGAATTGCTGAATAGTTTCATTATTTTTGTATGCATCTAAATCTTCAATACCAGAAATAGATGGAAGCATACCTACCGGCTGGGATGCCAAGAAATCTAAGTAATTTTCTTCCTCATACAGAGTTTTAATAAATTCTTTACAGATATCAGGGTGTTTTGAATTTTTCCATACTACAATCGGCTGATTAGAAGTTGTAATTCCCTTTTGTTCACTTCCGTCTATAGTAGGAATTGGATAACAATCTACATACTGTAATAAATCAGGAGAGTTCTGCTGAACACCACCGATCTGGAAACCAGAGTTAAAGTCAAATGCTGTTTTTCCTTGGTAATATAAAGTTGCCTGATCTAAAACGTCATAATTTACAGAGTCCTTTGGTGAACAATCTTCATAAACCTTCAACCAGTAGTTAATTCCCTCAATTGCCAAATCACTAGTCAAGTTTGCTGTTAAGTCATCATTCAAAAGGCTTCCACCACCGCTTCTAACATAGAAATTTAAGAAGTTTGTCGCCTGAAAATCGTTAGAACCACATGGGAATGACAATCCATAAATTCCATCTTTTGTAAGCTGTTTAGCTGTTTCATATAATTCATCCCATGTTTTAGGTACTTCTAATCCATTTTGTTCCAGCAAATCCTTTCTCACCCACATAACCATTGCATGGGAATATAATGGAATAGAATAATTATTACCATCCACAGTACCTTCGTTTAATGCATTTTCTGAAAATTTATCTCTTCCAATATCATCAATTAAATCATTTAAAGGAACTAATGCATCTGAGTTAATCATTTCTGTTACATGACCAACCAAAGCTGTACTCATATCTGGCACGTTTCCTGAAGCAAGTCCTGTTGTCCACTTTGTATAAAAGTCATTCCAAGAAAAGGTTTCTATTTTGATATTTACCTTTGGATTTTCTTCCATAAACTTATCTGCTGCTGCCTGGATGGTATCTAATCTTCCTCCTGTGTAAAGGAATGCCAAAATGTAATATCACCTTCCAGCTCTCCGTCTGCATTCACAGAACTCTGCTCTTTTCCTTTATCCTTACTTCCAGAGTCACCTCCGCAACCTGCAAAAGATCCCAATGCCAAAATTCCTGCTAATAATAACGCTAGTTTCTTTTTCATAAAATCTAACTCCTTTCATCTATAATTTTACGTTCCTTTTTATAACGCTTTCCACATATCCCGTTCTTTTTTTGTGGATTTCGCTTTTGATAATAAAATTTTACTTCTTTTTTTAGACAATACCACAGAATATCCATTTATTAGTAGCACAAAACAACACTTTTTATTCCACATCTGTGTATTCTTTATTTTTTAACAAAAAAATCTCTTTTCTATTGTTTCAGAAAAGAGTTTTTTGGTTATTTTGTATAATTACTAAAGGTTCGGCCAAATAAAACCATACATTTTTATATATTTTCCCTCACTTTATAGGATTATTCCGCACTATTCCTTGGATACTTTTCTATATTGATTAGGAGTTACACCAAAATATTTTTTAAATACGCGGATAAAGAAATTAACATCTTCATACCCAACACTATATGCTATATCGCTAACACTTTCTGCTGACAAAAGTAACCTTCTCCCTGCAACAGTCATTCGCATATCTCGTAAATATCTCCCGGGCTTTTTCCCGTTTGCTCTTTAAAGAGCTTGCGAAATCTTGTTTCTCCTAATCCAGCCATTTCACAAAGTCTAGCTGTAGTATATGTTTCTGTGGGATGTAGCACCATAAAATCCACCACAGAACGAATTCTTTCATCCATACGCTCTGTTCCTGAATTTAAAGAGTTTTCTTTCCTCCATACCTCTCTTTTCAAATGTGCATTGTCCTTTCCTACTCTTTCAATAATCTTTCCAATCAGTAATTCCAAATATCCTCTGACTAAGAACATGCGCTCTGCCCCTTCTAAATGTATGGCATCATAAATTTTTTCAAAATATTCCTTTTCTCCCCTATCTTCTAAAACATCCGGCATTTCATAATAATCTTTCAAAAAATCTCCGCCATCATAGTACACAGACGTATTAAAACGAATACTCATAAAAGAAAAAGTACTCCCCAGTGCATGGCAGGATAACTCACATCCTCTTGGAATATACACTACTTGATTTTTTTCTACAGTAATCTCTTTTCCATCTATAATAAAGATTGCCTTTCCGGCTGTAATGTACCGCAACATACTATATGGAATTTTGCTTTCTGGCATATACCACTCTCCGCCAAAAGAATACTTATCCACATATAAAAAATTAATCCGTACTCCTTCAATATATGTTTTTTCTGTCTTTACTTCATTTTTTTCACATTATCCCTCCGTATTCTTTTAGTCATTTGATAACACCAATTATACCCTTATTGTTTAAATTTGTGAATTATTTCTCTGTTTAAAAGTAGCCATTAGAACAGTTTAAATATTCATTTTAAACAGTTGATTTCGTCCTTCCATCTCCTTATAATAAAAATATAAATAAACGAAAAGGGAGAATTTACTATGATTATAAAAAATGGCTTTGTGTTTCAGGAAGACGGTACTTTCCTGAAAAAAGATTTATATGTAGAAAATGACAGAATTGTAGCTTCAGAAGCAGAGGTAACAGATAAAACAGTTATTGACGCCTCCGGTTTAAAGGTTATTCCAGGTCTTGTAGATGTGCACAGCCATGGTGCAAAAGGTCATGATTTCTGTGATGCAGATCCAGAAGGCTTAAAAGTTATTTTACAGTACGAAAAAGAACACGGTATTACTTCCTACTGTCCTACTTCCATGACACTTGCAAAAGACCAGCTTATGGATATTTTTGCTACTGCTACGAAAGTAGAGCCATCCAAAGAGCTTGCTCATATTATCGGTGTAAATATGGAAGGACCATTGATTGATATTAAAAAGAAGGGCGCACAGGCAGGAGAACATATCTCCGTTCCTGATGCATCTTTCTTTAGAAAATGCAATGAAGCCTCCGGAAATCAGATTAGACTGGTTACATTGGCACCAAATGTAGACAAAGCCTTTGACTTTATTCAGGAAGTGAAAGATGAAGTTGTTATTTCTATCGGTCATACTACTGCAAATTACGAATGTGCAAAAAAAGCTATGGACATGGGTGCGAAACACGTAACTCATTTATACAATGCCATGCCTCCATTTGCTCACAGAGATCCAGGTGTTGTAGGTGCAGCTTGTGATACCCCAGACTGTATGGTAGAACTTATTTGCGATGGTTTCCACATTCACCCTGCTACAATCCGTACTACATTTAAGATGTTCGGTGATGAACGTGTTGTCCTTATCAGTGACTCCATGATGCAACCGGTATGCCAAATGGTAAATACGAACTTGGGGGACAGGAAGTTACTATGACCGACTGCTTTGCAGCTCTTTCTGACGGCACAATTGCAGGCTCTGCTACAAACCTTTTTGACTGCATGAAAAAAGCTATGGAGTTTGGAATTCCTGAAGCAACTGCTATCTTTGCAGCTACCAGAAATCCGGCTAAGAGCATTGGCGTATATGACAAAGTAGGTTCTCTTACTGCTGGTAAATATGCAGACATTGTACTCGTAAATGATAATTATGAAATTCAGCAGGTAATCTAATATCTGCAGAAAGGGGCGTTTTATGGATTTCACTGAAGCTTTGCAGTCACGTATTGACACTTTTAAAAGCCAATATCCACTGCCCGACTCACTAAAGGCAAGACTTGTAGAACCTTCTATGCCTTTTTATGGAACAAAAATTCTCACACAGGCAGTTACTGCTTTATTAGAGGGCGAAAATCTGCTGCTATGTGGAGATAAAGCAACAGGGAAAAATATACTGGCTGAAAATCTGGCATGGATTTTCGGCGTCCCACCTATAACATTTCTTTTCATGTAAACACAGACAGCAGCAGCCTCATCGGAACAGATACTTTTAAAAATAATGAGGTTACTTTAAGACAGGGACCTATTTATCAATGTGCTATTTCCGGCGGTTTTGGTATTCTGGATGAAATCAATATGGCAAAAAATGATGCGGTAGCTGTGTTGCACGCAGTTTTGGATTACCGCAGAATTATGGACGTACCTGGTTATGAAAAAATTGCCCTTCATCCTGCCACACGTTTCATTGGTACTATGAATTATGGCTACGCTGGAACAAAAGAGTTAAATGAAGCTCTTGTTTCCCGTTTTATGGTAATCAATATGCCTCCACTTTCTATGGAACGTCTAGAACAGATTTTAAGAAATATTTTTCCGCACATCAAACCAGATGCTCTGGAACAATTCTGTGGTCTGTTTCTGGACTTACAGTTAAAAGCAAAAAATGGAGAAATTTCCACAAAGGCTGTAGATATGCGTGGGCTTATCGGCGCCATCCGACTTATTCATGGTGGTTTAGAACCAATAGAAGCCGTGGAAATGGGTATTATCAATAAAAGTTTTGATAACTTTGAACGTGAACTTATCAGTGATATTGTTATGACTCGTATCCCTGATACATGGAAAAGCGGTGATGTGTCTAATGAAAGAAAACATGATGGAAAACAGATTGCAAAATCTTCTGTGGACAGTCAGTGAGGATTATAACTGTGATGTAAAAATCAATCCCGCAGATCTGCAAAAATCCGCTGAAATTGCTTTCTACAATATGGTTTTGCAAGGCGCTTTCCAAAAATATTTTGATGCCGATTTTTTTGAAACTTATATAAAAAAGAAAATACAATATGGAGCAGAACCTTCTGTTCTTACCCTGATTTCCAAACTCTGTATCGACAGTGCAGTTTCCTTAAAAATCTGTGCAGAGAGAAAAGGAATTGAAAATATACGAAGAAAAGCTTTCCGGGAAACTCTAAAAAAGGATGCTTTTCGCTTTTCTCATACGGATTGGGATTATCTGGAATATTGCTATTTAGAATTTCAGCTTTACCAAAAAACCATAAATCCCAAGCTGCATCCTTTGCTTTTAAAAATCGCTGCACTTTCTCATGCAAGCTCTGTAAAAGATATATGCAAATGTATTGATGAAGTCTATCATACTTCTTATGAAAAAGGCTTCGCAGAATATTTTAAAGGTATCAGCAGAGACACTTCCGGCTTGAAATCTGCTGCTGAAGAATCTGATGAAACAGAGGAGCAGGATAACTTAATTTCTGATGAAGATACTGTCAATATTTTCAGCGGCCATGTAGATGCTCAAGATAATGGAAAACAGGATAAATCCAATGTCAGGCTTCTGGCTCTTGATAAACAATCCTCAGAGCATTTGGAAAAGTATATTGAACTGAATTATGGAAAAAGTATTCTTCCGCCCAATGAAAAATCGCGTTTACAAAAACAGATGTGTACAGGCATACATGAAGACTGCAAGCTCCATATTACAAAAGGTGTCCTACACAATCAGGCAGTAAGTAATGCCAAAACAAATTATGTAAAGAGAATAAAAGAAGAAAATCTTCACGTTTATAAAAAGAATTTTCTTCTCACACGACAAAATATTTTATCTCTTTCTAATCTGTTAAAAAGAGCTTTACTCACCAGAACAGAACGGGAATTATGTACCAGTGAATACGGCACAATCTGTCCGGAAAAGCTCTGGAATTTAGGTCGAACAGATAATTCCATGCTATTCAAACGGGAGCTTTTACAAGATAATTCTGATTTTGCCGTAGAAGTCCTAATTGATGCCAGCGGCTCACAGCAAGGACGTCAAAGCCTTGTAGCACTTCAGGGATTTATCATCAGCAGGGCTTTAAGCCTTGCCCAAATTCCCCATCGCGTAACAGGATTTTGCACCTTTGGTTCCTACACTATCTTAAATGAATATCGAGATTACCTGGACAATTCTGACGCTGATGAGAATATTTTTGAATTTTATGGTTCTGCCAACAATCGAGACGGACTTGCTATTCGAGCTGTTGCGGACAGCCTTGATAAACAGCCACAGGAAAATAAAATTCTGATTGTATTAAGTGATGGAAATCCCAACGATATCATCGCCGCAAATTCTCGTCAAAAAACAGAAAAGCAGCCCTATTGTCTGGATTTTGCGGTAAAAGACACTGCCACGGAAATTCGCAGGCTGAGAAATCGTAAAATTTCTGTTTTAGGTGTATTTGCAGGCGAAGAAGAAGACCTTCAGGCAGAAAAGAAAATCTTTGGAAAGGATTTTGCCTATATTCACGATATTTCCAACTTTGCTAATATCGTAGGACATTATCTGAAAAAACAAATCACAGACTAGACAAAAACTTCCGCCACATGGATACCGGACACTTAGTCCTGTCAATGTGGCGGTTCAAAGTTATAATATCACAAAAATTTCTTAATCAGCTCTATCTTCTTTTCCCTTTTCAACTGTTTAATCTCATATTCCCTGCGCATAGCTTCCGTCTTGGTCTCAAATTCTTCAAAATAAACCAGCTCTACCGGACATCTGCTTTTTGTATATTTTGCGCCCTTCCCCGCATTGTGACTGGCAATCCTTTTTTCCAGATTGTTTGTCCATCCGGTATAAAAACTGCCGTCGCTGCACTTTACCATATACGTATAATTCATCTTCTTCTCCCGTAAATCTATGTAAGGAACGCCTTGCCCAAAGACATGACGTTCTATATATCAAGCCGCCGATTAAAAAGTATTTTACTCAAACAAGATACTGACTGTAATATAAAATCGGCTGCGGATTTTCTTTCCGCATAGTTTATTATACTCTCCCAGTCAGAATTTGTGAATGATATTCTTTTACGGAAGATACTGCATCGGATCTAAAGAAACTCCATCCTTTGATAAAGCAAAGTACAGATTTGCCCCTTCCTTTGTGTAATATTTTGTAGGTTCACTGATATATCCCAATATACTTCCGGCGGAAACATATTCCTCTGCCTGAAATGGTACGTCTTTTAACTGTCCGTAAACTGCCTGATAGCCATTTCCCATATCCACCGTAACCGTCTGCCCTGTTTCTTCATTATTTACCACAGACACAATTTTTCCGTTGGCAACTGCTGCCACGGGAGCGCCTACTTCTGAAGAAATAGCGATTGCAGGATTGAGCTTATACACATTTAAAGTCGGAAAATAAATTGTATTATCCATATTATAATCCAAAACAACCTGTCCGTTTACCGGCCATTCCATTAAGGAACTCTCTGTAAAGTTAATTTCCGGCGCTGCTGCTGCCTGTGCAGATGTATTTTCTGCCTCCGGTGCAGGTGTCTGCTCCGGTGTTGTTTCCGGTGTCACTGTTTCAGGAGCAGTCTCCTCTGTGCTCTCCGGTGTACTGTCTTCCACTTCTCTTGTACCCTCTACATCTGTGGTATTTACATCCTGTGTTTCTTCCTCTGTCTCTTCTCGTTCCTCTGTTTTTATTGCCTGGTCAACAATATCTTCCTCGTTCTCCTTAACAAATTCTTTCTCATTTGCTCTGCTCTTACTCCCGGACTGGTAAACAGCCACACAGGTAACTACCAGAGTAAGTGCCAGTAAGCTTCCCAGTGCTACACGAATTTTTCCTTTTTTACTCATATTTTTCACCTCTGCCTTAGTGGCTCATCCGCCCCTTTCTTGTTTTCAAATATAGGATTACCAGAAAAGCAGAAGTTATACATCTTTTCATTTTTCTTTCTCTATTTCCATATCAGGAAAAAAATATCCCAATATCTGCTCATAATTTTTTCCTTCTAATGCCAGATTGTGAGCCGTATACTGGCTCATTCCCATTCCATGTCCGATACCTTTACATAAAAAACGCACTTCCCCTTGACTGCTTTGCACGCTAAAGCAAGAGGAAGGCAAATCAAGCACCTCTTTTATCCGTTCTCCCTGAAACGCCTGATTTCCAATCTGAATTTCCATAACATACCCTGCACTGTCTGTTTTTGTTATTTCGATTTCTGCCTCTGCTGTTATGGAAAAAGCAGGATAACTTTTTTTAATCTTCTCTTCCAACTCCTTTAAAGAAAAATAACAGCCCTCTACATACAGAGGACTGTCTATATCTTTCGGTGTTTCCACTGAGGGTATGTAAGCAAACTTTTCACCCAGAATTTCTTCTCCGCTTCTGGTTTTACCCTGACTGAGAGGATGATAAGGAAGCTCTCTTTTCTCCTTTTGAAATACAAGAACTTCTCCCTCGGTATGAACAGCTGCCTCCTGAAACCTCCGAAATTGTTTCAGTTCTTCCCCGCTCATACTTTTTTTCTTTAAATAATCAGCCGCTTCCCGAATATCCTTCATGGCTTCTTCTGATTTCATTTTTAAAGATAAATTCGTTCTCTCAATCACTGTCTGCGCTTGAATTGCTTCTTTCTCATATCCCCAGTCAATATGAGCCGCTGTTAAAATCGGAATATATTCTTCCAAATCCGTCTGCCGGCTTAACGGACACGCCTTTCTGCCCGAAATAATCATAGTCAAAAGATACGGCAATACCAAAAACAACACTGCAAGTAACATACCTGCGTCTTTTTCTTTTTTCATAAAAATACAAAACCTGCATTTTCTTACTTGTATTATATGTCGTCTTTGGCTATTCTATCCCTTTTTCACAATAAACGCAGGAATTGGAGGATTATTTTCCCTGTTATAATAGCTGTTGACAATCACAACATACTTTCGGCTGTTCAGCTTCTTTAAATACTCTAAAATTCGATTTTTTTCTTCAAATCCCGTATCTCCTCCGCTGTAAATGCAAAGTGCCATCACACCGCCTTTTTTCAGCAGTTCAAGACCTTTTTCAATAGCTTTTACGCTAGTATCTGCCTTTGTTGCCAGATTGTGGTCGCCTCCCGCAAATAGCCGAAATTAAAATAAATGCCGTCTACGCTTCCTGCTTCTGCATATTCATCCATGTTTTCATGACTGTCCAGATAAAGCTTTGCCCTGTTTTCCACATTGTGCTCTTTTAAAAGCTTTGTTGTACACATAATTGCCTTTTCCTGCACATCGAAAGCCAGAACTTTTCCACTTTCTCCCGCCAATTCACATAAAAACAACGTGTCATATCCATTTCCCATGGTTGCATCAATATACAACCCATTCGGATTTACCTGTAACTGAAACAGCTCATGACTCCACTCTGTAATCTGATAAGATTTCATACTTATTTTTCGCTAGCCTCCAATGCCTGTGAAAGGTCTGCGATAATATCGTCAATATGCTCAATTCCTACTGAAAAACGGATCATTCCCGGTGAAACTCCTGCTGCAACCAGCTGTTCATCATTCAACTGTCTATGAGTATGGCTTGCCGGATGCAATACACTTGTCTTAGCATCTGCCACATGCGTAACAATAGAAGCCAGCTTCAGGCTGTCCATAAATTTCACAGCAGCTTCTCTTCCCTTCTTCAATTCAAAAGAAATAACCCCGCAAGTTCCCTTTGGCATATATTTCTGCGCTAAATCATGATATTTATCCTGTGGAAGTCCCGGATAATTCACCTTTCCAACCAACGGATGTGCGTCTAAATACTCCGCAACCTTCTGTGCATTATAGCAATGTCTTTCCACTCTTAAAACTAATGACTCCAGCCCTAAATTTAAGATAAAAGAGTTCATAGGAGAAGGAACAGAGCCTAAATCACGCATAAGCTGTGCATTAATTTTTGTAATATAAGCAGCTTTTCCAAACTGTTTTGTATAAACTACTCCATGATAAGACTCGTCAGGAGTTGTCAGTCCCGGGAATTTATCAGCGTGAGCTCCCAGTCAAAATTTCCGCTGTCTACAATCGCACCGCCTACCTGCGCTGCATGACCATCCATATACTTTGTTGTGGAATGCACTACAATATCAGCGCCCCATTTAAACGGCTGGCAATTTACCGGTGTAGCAAAAGTATTATCCACTACAAGAGGAACACCATGCTGTGAGCCAGATTTGCCATTTTTTCAATGTCTAATACTACTAAAGATGGATTTGCAATAGTTTCTGCAATGACAGCCTTTGTATTTGGTTTAAACGCTTTTTCCAATTCCTCTGCCGGCGCATCCACATCTACAAAAGTACATTCAATTCCCATCTTTTTCGCTGTTACGCCCAAAACGTTTAAAGTACCGCCGTAAATAGCAGAAGCACAGATTACATGGTCTCCTGCTTCACAAATATTAAAAATAGAATAAAAAATTGCTGACTGACCTGAGGAAGTGAGCACTGCTGCAACTCCGCCTTCCAAATCTGCAATTTTCGCTGCAACTAAATCATTGGTAGGATTTTGACATCTTGTATAAAAATATCCATTGTCCTTTAAATCGAACAATCTGCCCATTTCTTCTGTTGTGTCATACTTAAAAGTTGTGCTCTGATAAATCGGCATCATTCTCGGTTCACCCTTCTTTGGTTTCCAACCGGACTGAATACATTTTGTCTCAATATGATATTCTCTGCTCATCTCTATCCTCTCCTTTATATAGAATTTTAAATTATTTTTGTGCCAGCATCACTGCACCCAAGCATACCAACACACTGGCAATCATATAAATTACCGAAAGAACGCCTTTCCCATTTTCCATTAACACATAGCTTTCCAACGCAAATGTGGAAAAAGTAGTAAATCCCCCGCATACTCCCGTCTTTAAAAATAAAATCAGAGAGCTGCTTCCTATTCCTCTTTTTGCCGCAAATGCGGAGATACAACCAATAAGAAAAGCTCCCGCTGCATTGATGAAAAGGGTAGTCCATGGAAACCCTGATTTCCCCTGTATGGGGATAAGACTCAGCAAATATCGTGCTGACGCCCCTATAAAGCCTCCCATGCCAACACAAAAACAGTTTAACATAGTCCTAATCTCCTTATCTTCTGTAATATTTCTGTCCAATAAGGATGATTGCCACAAACATCACAAGCCCTGCTCCCAGCACTAAAAGTGTCTGTTCGGAGCTCAATTCCATACGTAAGGATAAAAGCTGTAAAACCAGCAAATCCAAACCCATGACAGAAACTGCTCCGCCTATGGTCATCATAAACTTTCTTTCATTTTCAGGTGAAACCCCACTGGCAAAACGCTCCCTTATCATAGATGGTTTTCCTTTCACAGCAAGAAAAATTCCTGCCAATATAATGACTGCTGCCAGAACAATCAATACAATCTGCTGCTGCGTCATCTTACTTCCTCCTTTATTTCCTGCTTCTCATATTTTTTTAATGCAAACTTAAACCACAACGGCAATATAGTTCCTTTAAACACACAGGACAAGCTCAATGCCCACCAAACACCGTTTAATCCCAAATCTGTGCAGATAAAAGCATAGCTGCCGGAATTCTAAGGGCATTAAACAAAATTCCCGTAACAGACGGCGGGACTGTCTTTCCAATTCCCTGAAACGCCCCTGTGGCAGCGCCTCCAGACACATGAAAATTTCCGAAATTCCTATAATTCTTAGATAATCTACTCCCATTGGAATAACATCCGGTTCTTTAATAAATATTTTAAAGAAGAATTCCGGAAATACCCACAGAAGCAACGTCGTAATAACTCCCCACACCGCCATAATTTCAATAGCTTTTCGATAGCCCTTCTTAATACGCTTCTTTTTCCCTGCACCATAGTTCTGTGCAATAAAAGCATTTACTGCTGTGGAAAAGCCTCCTGCCATCATCCATGAAATAGACTCTATCTGGCTTCCTACCTTCTGAACCGCAACTGCCGCATCTCCCCAACCTGCAATAAAACGTGCAATCACCATAGAAATCATAGACATCAGTGCATCCTGCATGGCAGAAGGAAGACCTATTTTTACAATTTCCCTGATATGTTGCTTCGGTGTTCTTACACACAAATGAATTCTCCCAAAAATGATTGGCTCTCTCCATACTGCTCTTAAATAAAGAACAAATACAATTATCTGTGCGAATACTGTTGCAAAAGCCGCTCCTGCAACTCCCATTCCTTTTAACGGACCAATGCCGAAAATCAAAAGTGGGTCCAAAATCAGGTTAATCACCAGCCTACCGTAGTAACCCGAAAGGTAGTGACCGTATTTCCCATCGCAGCCAAAATACCTCCGATAACCTGATCTAAAAAGGAAAATACAATCAATCCGCAGGTAATCATCAAATAAACTCTCGCATCCCATATAACATCCGGACTGTTCAAATTAAAAAATCCAATCAACTGCTTATTCAAAAGCAAGCTGATAATTCCATACAAAACACCCAGAAATGCTCCCATACGAAGAGCTCCTCTGGCAAACTCGGCTCCTTCTTCCGGATTTCCCGCACCCAAACGCTGTCCTACACTTACCTGCCCACCTATTCTTGGTATCATTGTAAATCCATTTGCCAGCCACATAAACATACCGGCTGCTCCAACTGCTGCTACCGCATTGCTTCCCAATCTTCCAATCCATATCATATCCACCAGATTGTATCCCATCTGAATAAAGGAAGTTCCCATGATAGGAAAAGCCAGACGGGCAAGGGTTCCCGCAATTGATCCTTCTAATAAATCAATCTTTTTTCTCATGTCCTTTTTCCTCAATTCTGTCATTACTTTACTATCTTACCAAACTCTGAAAGAACCTGCAAACACTAATTTTTATCTGCAAAAGTCTCTTTTCAACTACCCCCAACTATGATACCCTTTAATATATAAAATTAAAGAATAGAGGACGCATTATGAAAGAGAAAATATACACCATTCCACTAATGGACGCATTTCATGCAAATGATGAATGTCCATTCTGTTTTATTGAAAGAAATCTGGAACAACACGCTTTGGACTTTGTCTTGGGACAAGGCGCTTCCTACATGGAAGACGACATACGGGCAGAAACCGATAAAATGGGATTTTGCCGAGACCACTATAAAAAGATGTTTCACTATGGCAACCGTCTTGGTACCGGACTTATTCTCACCACACATTTTAAAAAGAAAAATGAAGAATTGCAGCAACAAATAAAAATGTTTTCTCCAAAAAAGGCATCTATGCTGGGACATTTTAAAAAGGCAAAATTAAATCCCGATAACCCTCAAACCTCTTTGGGCACTTGGGTAAAGGAACAGAATAACTCCTGTTATATCTGTGATTATTCCAAGAATACTTATGCCAGATATTTAGATACCTTTTTTGAACTCTATCGTAAAAATAAAGAATTTCAGGAGCTTTTCAAAAACAGCAATGGCTTCTGCCTTCCTCACTTCGGTGATTTAGTAGAAACAGCTGAAGAATTATTGTCTGACAAAGAAAAAGCTGAATTTTACCCACAATTATTCTCTTTAATGACAGAAAACTTACAGCGAGTTACCGATGATTTAGCATGGTTCTGTGACAAATTCGATTACAAAAACAAAGATGCTGACTGGAAAAACTCCAAAGATGCAATACAGAGGGGAATACAGAAATCCGCCGGCGGATATCCTGCCGATCCTTTCTATCAATCAGAAAGATAAGAAATTTAAAAGCATTTATAAAAAAGAATAAATGAAATTTTCTCTTTTTCATTTTTCTTTTAGTATTTCGTCATAAATTATCCTTATTTACATAGTATAGTATAACTTGTAAAAGCCAATAAGACTTTTTTCAAAATCTTTTTCTTTTCATATTACTGGCAAGCCTATTGCCAGTAACTCCTTCTTTTTTATGAAATGAACAAGAGCAGAAATCTATCCCCCTCAGATTTCTGCTCTTGCTTTTTTATGTCAAAATTATCCTATACTATGAAATTATTCTGCAAAACTCCCACCACTACACATAGAAATGATATTCTCTGTTTTTTTCTTTTCTTCACATTTCTTTTATCATTTCATCACAAATTCATCACATTTACCCTTTATAGTATAACTTGTAAAAGCCGATAAGACTTTTTCAAAAATCTTTTTCTTTTTCATATTGCCGGAATAGAAAACCGGCTCTCCTTCTTTTTAATATTTAAAAATATTAAAAAAGAAACCAGAACCAACCTTCCCCCCTCATTGGTTCTGGTTCTTTTTTATTGTCTGCCTTAACTACTTTCCGATAAAAAGCTGGACCCAATTCATTCTTCCGTTCTTATCTACATAATACCCTACACCTATATGTGTATATGGACCCATAATGTTCTGACGGTGCCCTGGACTGTTCATCCACCCATTCATAACCTGCTCAGGTGTCCTTTGTCCCGCTGCAATATTTTCTCCGCACATCCAATATTCAATACCAAATTCCTGCAAAACAGTAAAACATGATGTTCCATCCGGACGAGTATGTGACAAATTTTGCTCTAGCTCCTTTGCACGCACACCGGCTGCCTCAGCAAGTTCATAATCATATTCTAAAGGTTCTAATCCATTTGCAGCACGCTCTTTATTTACAATGTTGGCAACTTCCATTTCATAAACTATGGAAATATCTTTCACCCATTTTCCATCAGGTCCTACATAATACCCATCAATCCAAGTATTCGTTGCCATTGCTCCGTTTTCGGTTAAATAGTAATCACCTATCCATCTATTTGATGCCATTGCTCCATCACTATAAAGATAATACCATTTTCCCCATATCTCCTGCCAACCTGTTTTCATATAACCGTTTTCATCAAAATAGTACCAGTATCCGTCTATAGACTCCCAATTATTTGTTGTATAGCTTCCGTCTCCATGACGATACCACCAGCCATACTCTGTATTTATCCATTGATTTCTTTTCCACTGACCATCAGAGCCTACATAATACCCATCAATCCAAGTATTCGTTGCCATTGCTCCATTTTCGGTTAAATAGTAATCACCTACCATCTATTGATGCCATTGCTCCGTCACTATAAAGATAATACCACACTCCATTAATTTTCTGCCATCCTGTCAGCATATATCCATTTCCATCAAAATAATACCACTTTCCACTAATTGATTTCCATGCATTAACCGGATAACTTCCATCATCCTCCTGATACCACCAGCCCGAGCTATTATACTCCCACTGAGCTGCTTGTACTTCTTTATTGCCTACAACTATACTTCCCATAAAAGCAATGCTGCCGCAAATAATTTTACTCTTTTGTTTCTCATACTGCTTACCTCCTCTTTCATTTAAACTAATTTTACTAAACATCCTATGGATATACAAGAGTGAGATAAAAATGAGATATCGAGTATTTTTATTTCATAGAGCAAATTTTTCTATAAAACAAAAAACAGCCTAAATCCTTATCTTAAGGACTTAGACTGTTTTAAAACAGTGAAGCATCGGGGGATTCGAACCCCGGACAACTTGATTAAAGTCAAGTGCTCTACCGACTGAGCTAATGCTCCATATTAAATGCCCAGAGCCGGAATCGAACCAGCGACACGAGGATTTTCAGTCCTCTGCTCTACCAACTGAGCTATCTGGGCATGAGTAGCGGGGACAGGATTTGAACCTATGACCTTCGGGTTATGAGCCCGACGAGCTTCCAGACTGCTCCACCCCGCGATATACTATTTTACAATAAAATCTATAATAAATCTTATTGCTAAGCCGATGATCGGACTCGAACCGATAACCTGCTGATTACAAATCAGCTGCTCTGCCAATTGAGCCACATCGGCATATAATGGGCGATGGTGGATTCGAACCACCGAAGGCGTTGCCAGCAGATTTACAGTCTGTCCCCTTTGGCCACTCGGGAAATCGCCCATATTAACTTTTTAAAATAAATGGGACCTACAGGGCTCGAACCTGTGACCCTCTGCTTGTAAGGCAGATGCTCTCCCAGCTGAGCTAAGATCCCATAAATTTTCATTTACTTTCATTTGAAAGTAAACGACCCAGAAGAGACTCGAACTCTCGACCTCCGCCGTGACAGGGCGGCGCTCTAACCAACTGAGCCACTGGGCCATACTGAAGATATATACCTTCAAAACCACATATATAAAACGAAACCTTCCAACTGCCGTTCGTGTATCTCTACACTCAGGTCAAGCCCTCGACCGATTAGTAACAGTCAGCTCCATACATTACTGCACTTCCACCTCTGTCCTATCTACCTCGTCGTCTTCAAGGGGTCTTACTTCTTTCGAATGGGATATCTCATCTTGAGGG
>ENA-OQIC01000087-OQIC01000087.1-human-gut-metagenome-genome-assembly--contig:-NODE-87-length-38996-cov-1.914148_pt1 | contig 38996 bp, 47 predicted proteins | sample MGYA00242572_ERZ504736 | MGnify/ENA primary metagenome ERZ504736 (study PRJEB26092, sample SAMD00036201) | human gut metagenome | host: Homo sapiens | study: EMG produced TPA metagenomics assembly of...
CGAATATGCGGTAAACTCGGTGTCTTCTCCCCCGTGTGATGCAGTTCCAAACCGCCTGGCACTCGAGAGCCGACGAGCAATAGTCCCGAAATAAACTGCGAGGATCCCGAAGAATCAATGCTGACTACGCTCGGCTCGGCGCACTGGCTCACCGTTTGAGGTGGAATGATTGTAAATGGCAGGCGCCTTCCTCGCCGTGGTATTCGATACATGCCCCCAACTGTTCAAGACCGTCCAACACGGGCTTCATCGGACGCGCATACGCCTGCTCGTCACCGTCGAAATCCACAGGACCGTCCGCGAACATGGCAAGACCGGGCACAAAGCGCATCACCGTTCCCGCAAGACCGCAGAACACCTTCGTACCACCGTGGAACCGGCCGTCGGACGGCGGCACCACCGTAACCGTGGTGTCGACCTGCTCATCGATTTCGCAGCACACTCCCAACGAACGCAGTGCGTCCATCATCAGCTCGGTATCACGCGAGCGCAACAGACCGACCAATCGCACAGGACGATGCCCGAGAGCCGCAAGAATGAGATAACGGTTCGACAGGGATTTGCTGCCCGGCACCACAACGGTGGCGTCGAGCGGCTTGCCGGCAAACGGCGCCGACCAAAGATTCTCTTGAGATGCGTTCATAGGGCTTATCGTATCCAAAACCCGAGGAAAACAACGCTTCAATCTCGCCATACAGCACCCGTATCTTGCTCGAACTCGACAATCAAATGCCATCCATACCATTTCCGTTTGAAAACCCAGGCGGACAGAACTATGCGAATATCACAAAATGCCACGAGGAATTCCCGCGATCGTCGTGTTTGTACCGGAAACCGGGGAAAGGATTTTTCAAACCGTCTGAAACACCTTTGTTTCCAACGGTTTTGGTCGGGCTGACAGGATTTGAACCTGCGACATTCTGCTCCCAAAGCAGACGCGCTACCAAACTGCGCTACAGCCCGTTCACGTTCACACCCCGCGAATCCGCCTCACGGAATCGCACCAAGTGAACACGAGTTTCTATTATAGCGTATGGTTGGACAACGACAGGCTTACAATAGCATTTCGGAAGGGAGAGTGGCATGGGACGTCACCAGCAGGCCGAATCGTCAGGCATCATCTCCTTTGTGACATGCGCCGTTATCGCCTGGTTCGTCATGAACGCATACATGCAGTTCGCCCCGGCCATCTGGCGTGTCACGCAGCGTCTGTTCACCGTCTGCTCGGGAATCGTGGCAGGATGCGGAGTCGTTTCATTCAGTTTGGGTTACGCACGAAAATCACGTTCGCTGACACTCAAGCATGGCTGGGTCATTCCGGTTCGCCGTGTTTTCGAGATCCTTGCGCTTTCCGTGGTGTATGCTTCGACCATTTTCGTCACATCGTTCATGATGTTGTCCATCGTCAACAACATGATGGGCATCCGCACGCTGAAAGGCTATCTGCCGATCCTATGCGCGGCCATCGCAGGCGTTGTAGGCTATATCACTTTCGTGCAGGCGGAACTTATGAATGCCAAAACGATCGCTTCCCTACTGCCATTTTTCGTGGTGTCTGGCGTGAGTATCGCAGGATTGACGTCCGACGATCCGTACTGGTACAACAATAATTTCTCTCAATTGGGCGACCGTACGACGTTCGCCGCGCGTATGTTCAATTCGACGCTGACGCTCGCGGGCATCTGCATTGTGATCATCAGCTATTTCGCCGTTTCCGAGCTCATCACCACGTATCGTCTGCAATTGCAGTATCTGGATTCCAATGCCATCAATGAGACGCCGAAGCATTTTCGTACGAGGATTCTGCTGCTGTCAATCATGTTGACGTTGGCCGGCATCGCTTTCGTAGGTATCGGCATGTTCCGTTACACACCGCATCCGATTTTGCACAACGTGTTCGCCCGCGGCCTACCATGTTTGATGAGCGTGCTGATGATTGCCCTGCCTTGGCTTGCCCCGCAACTCTCAAAGGTCGTATACGTGGTTTCCGATCTTGCGATTGCGATTGGGGCTTATGCCGGATTCCAATGGCTGAGCGGGCATAACACGCTGACGAATGTGGAGGCGTTGGCCGGCATGATGTTCCTTGGCTGGTTCATCATTTTCTCGCGTCAAATCGCCGCCATCGAAGCGGATCGCGTGCAGACGCAGCTGATACTGGCGCAATCTGAGAGACCACGCTCCGTCGAGGATCTTGCGGAAGTCAGCGAAACTGTTCCCGACACAGTTTCGAGGCTCGCCGCACAAGTCTGATGCAAGGCTGACCGGCAACCGCCGGATTTCAACATATACATACCAGTGGGGTGGAGCCATCGCATTGGCGACGACTCCACCCACTAGATTCTGACGGCATAACGCGAGTGCGCCGTCAGAAGTTGTAGTGCTTGTTGGACGGCTTCTTGTCGCTCATCAACAGCAGGAAGCTTCTTGATTGCGCAGTAATCGCAAAACCGGCCTCATAATTGAGTTCTGGCCCCTTTGGATTATGCGTGTCGACAATTAAGCGCCATTTCTTGCCATATTGCTCATCGGGCAGGGTGAACATGATCGGCTCGTAATGCGCGTTGAAAATCAGAATGAAATCATTGTCGACCATCTGATTGCCGTACCAGTCGGTTTCCGGAATATCGGAACCGTTCAGATAGATCATCACAGTGAAGGCGTATGTGTTTGACCAGTCGTCCATATCCATAATGGAGCCGGTATGATCCATCCATTCGACCTGCGGAATCGCAGTGCTGTCGTCTCCCTGCTCGCGACCGGAGAAGAAGCGGCGGCGATGCAGCACAGGATGCTCAAGCCTCAAATGGATCAGCTTCGATACGAATTCGAGCAGGTCCTTTTGATCCTCGTCCAGATCCCAGTTCGTCCAGGAGATCGCATTGTCCTGGCAGTAGGCGTTGTTGTTGCCCTGCTGGGTGCGCGCCACTTCGTCGCCGCCGCAGATCATCGGAATGCCTTGGCTGAGCAGCAACGTGGCGAACATGTTGCGCATCTGCTGTTGACGAAGCTCGTTAACATCCTTGATGGTCGTAGGACCTTCGACACCGCAGTTCCAAGAACGGTTGTTGCTTTCGCCGTCGCGATTGCCTTCGCCGTTGGCCTCATTATGCTTCTCGTTGTAGCTCACCAGATCGTTCATGGTGAAGCCGTCGTGCGCGGTGATGAAGTTCACGGATGCGACCGGTCGGCGGCCATTGACCTGATACAGGTCGGAACTGCCCATGAATCGGCTGGCGAATTCCGGCAACGTGGACGGCTGCGAGCGCCAGAAGTCGCGCACGCAATCGCGGTAGCGGCCGTTCCATTCGGACCAGCTGGACGGGAAGCCGCCCACCTGATAGCCGCCAGAGCCGAGATCCCACGGTTCCGCGATCAGCTTGACGCGGGAGATCACCGGATCCTGTTCGACGATGTCGAAGAAGGCCGACAGTTTGTCGACTTCCTGGAACTGACGGGCCAATGTGGCGGCAAGATCGAATCGGAATCCGTCGACGTGCATTTCGGTGACCCAGTAGCGCAGGCTGTCGGTGATGAGCTGCAGGGCGTGCGGCGAGCGCATCAGCAGCGAGTTGCCGGTGCCTGTGGTGTCGAAGTAGTGTCTGCGGTCGTTGTCGACCAGACGGTAGTAGGCGCCGTTGTCGATGCCCTTGAAGCTGAGGGTCGGTCCACGGTTGTTGCCTTCGGCGGTGTGGTTGTACACCACGTCGAGGATGACTTCCATGCCGGCATGATGGTATGCCTTGACCATGGATTTGAATTCGTTGACCTGTTCGCCGCGCTGTCCGGAGCTGGAATACGCGTTGTGCGGGGCGAAGAAGCCGATGGTGTTGTATCCCCAGTAGTTGCTCAGGCCTTTTTCCTGAAGGAAGCTGTCGTTGACGAACTGGTGGATGGGCATGAGCTCGATGGCCGTGACGCCCAGCTTCTTCAGGTATTCGATTACCGAGGGTACGCCAGACCCGCATAGGTTCCGCGAATGTCCGGTGGCACGTCCATGTTGAGGTTGGTCATGCCGCGTACGTGGGCTTCGTAAATCACGGAATCGTGATATGAGATGTTCGGATGCTGGTCGTTGCCCCAGTCGAAATAGGGGTTCACTACGGCCGCTTTCATGGTATGGGCGGCCGAGTCGAGCGTGTTCATGCTGGTAACGTCATCGGGGCTTCTGAACCAGTACGAGTAGAGGCTCTCATCGCCGTCGATGTTGCCTTCGATGGCTTTAGCGTAGGGGTCAAGCAGCAGTTTGTTCGGGTTGCAGCGCAGGCCTTGCGTCGGGTCGTATGGCCCGTACACGCGATAGCCGTAACGTTGCCCCGGTTGGATTCCGGGCAGATAGTTGTGCCAGACATAAGAGTTCTGCTCGGTCATTTCGATTCGAGTTTCGTTGTCTTCCTCATCGAAAAGGCAAAGCTCGACTTTTGTGCCACTTGGGAAAAGAGGGCAAAATTCGCGCCGGCGCGTCATAGCTTGCGCCGAGTGGATACATCGATCCGGGTCTGATTTGCATGATTCAAGTATCTCACGTTTCAGCCCCCAAATCGCAATTTCGTGTTGTTCGGCGATTATTTTTACGATTCGAAAGAACTCTTGCCTGTATTTTGCCGGTTTCGTCGAATTTGCTCGTGAAGAATAGCGATCATGGAATTGGAGGCCGTAATACGGGTGCCGCGCAGCCGCTGCCAGGAGACCCACGCCGATTCGACGTGCTCATCGCCGTCGAAATGACGTTCGACGGGATGCCATGCATGCAGGTGAAGCACCATGATGTTGGCAAGCTCGTCGGTCATGCCTTCGGACGAGTAAAACTGCCCCACATGGTCGAATTCGACACCGTCACGCCCGGCGGGCTCCACACCGGTTTCCTCACGAAGCTCCCGCAGCGCGGCCTCCTCCACGTCCTCTCCCCCGTCGATGAGTCCAGCCGGCAGACCGTAGGCGAAGGCGTCGCAGCCGATACGGTATTCCCGTTCGATCAGATACAGGTCATTCGCGCAATCATGCACCAGCATGACCACGCAAGGCGCGTGACGCATCACCTGACGGCGAATCACCGTTTGCCCTCCGTCACGCATCGGCAATGCGATCCGCAGGTCGTCGACGCCGAAGATAGCACCTTGGTACACGTGCCTGCTGTCAAGCACCGTGACCATACCGGACATGTCCACGCCATCGCTGGATTCATCCAGCAATACGTCCACCTGGGTTCCGTCTACTGCCTCGTCACACATGACGCGTCACCGTTCCTGCCCGCTCGAAGGAAATACCATATTCCATGGATCGGTATTCATGGAAATCCAACGCACGGCAGGAATGTCGCCGGTCGCTTCCGCAACCGCATGGGGAACGTCTTCCATCGCATACTGGAACCACATGGATTCGATGGCGCTGTGCGGAGTGTTGACGAACGCCGGACGCACACGCCCGTCACCATGGCCCATGGCCAACGTCGGAAGCACGCATGGAAGCCTCATAGCGGGCCTGCTCTATGGCGTCCGTCACCGGATGATGCCGCAGATCACTGGTCACATACACGTCGGCACCAGCCGCACGCACCTCATCGAACAAGGAATCACCGAACCCGGAAGCACCGCCACCGTGCTGACCGGAACGTCCAGATCGCCGCAAACCTGCACGCCAAGCTCGGTGTACGGCAGCGCGCCAGCTACTCGACTGGCGAAATCACGCAACGCCACAGGTTCGGCAAGACGCCCCACACGCCCCAAACCGACCGGATGCTCGGCATCCGGATCATCGATGGGCACCAGCGGACGCTGATCCACCAAACCAAACATGTCAGCCGCAGCCATGCCGACGCACGATACGCCGCATCGGCATTCGTATGCCCCACCCACAACGCACATCCGGCAAGATTGAGCTTACGCACAATCTCACCACGGAAACCCAATCCCGACACCGCATGAACGGAACGGAAGAACAACGGATGATGGCAAACCAGCAAATCAACACCACCGGCAATCGCCTGATCAACCACCGCCATAGAGGGATCAGCCGCAAAAGCGATACCGCGCACAGGCCGACGCAAATCACCCACGATAAGACCAGGCTCATCCCACCGCTCCGCATAGCGAAGCGGATACAACGTTTCCAGCACATCCACAACCTGCTTCAGCGTTGCCATCATTCCTCCTTATGCCATTGCTCGACCACGCACATCCGCAACACACACGAAACCCAGTACCGTATCAGTGCGCGGCAAGCTGCCAATCCGAACCAATACCCGTGGAAACATCCAACGGAACCGCCATATCGACCGCATGCTCCATGGCATCCTTCACCAACGCAGTGACACGCTCCGCCTCGCCCGGCGCAACCTCCACCACAAGTTCATCATGAATCTGCAAAATAATCCGACTGGCAAGACCAGCCTCACGCAACGCATCATCAGCCGAATCATGCAATCTTCATAATGTCCGCAGCAGAACCCTGAATAGGCGCATTCAACGCGGCACGCTCCGCAGCATCACGCACCGCACGATTCGGCGACTTCAAGCCCGGAAAATACCTACGACGACCATAAATCGTCTCCGTATATCCCTTTCACGAGCCGAAGAAACCAACGACTCCAAATACTCATGGACCTTGCCGAACGTCGCAAAATACTGCCGCTTCAATGACTCGGCCTCACCCGGCTTAATGCCAAGCTGCTGCGAAAGCCCATACGTGCTCAATCCATAAGCCAAGCCATAGCTCATCGCCTTAACATGACTGCGCTGATCAGGCGTAATCTCATCCACAGGAACGCCATACACCAAACTCGCCACATACTTATGGAAGTCCCTACCGGAACGGAACGCCTCAATCAACGCCTCATCGCCGGAAAGGTCGGCCATGATACGTAACTCGACCTGAGAATAATCCGAACTCAACAACGACTCAAAACCCTCACCGGGCACAAAAGCCGAACGAATCTCACGACCAGCAGGATCACGATTCGGAATATTCTGCAAATTCGGATCAACCGAACTCAACCGACCAGTCGCAGCCACAGTCTGCTCAAACGTCGTATGAATACGACCATCAGACCTGTTCGTCGCATCAATCAACGTCTGCACAATCTGCTTAAGCTTATTCTTCTCACGATGCAACAACAACGCATCAAGAAACTGACAAGCCCTATCATTACCACACGAACGATCACGCAACACCTGCAAAGCAGCCGCATTCGTAGTATACGAACCAGTCTTAGTCTTCTTCGTAGGCTTCAAACCCATATCCTCAAACAGAATCTTCTGCAACTGCTTAGGACTTTGCAGATTCACGCGCTCGCCCGCATACTGCCATGCCGTTTCCTGCGCGTAATTCGCGTCGGCGGCAAGCTGTTCGCGCATGCTCATCAGCCTGTTCATATCGACTTGCGCACCGGCATGCTCCATGCCGTACAGCACGCGGGATACTGGAATCTCCACAGATTCAAGCAATGAGAACTGCTCACGCTGATCCAATGAATCCGCCAGTTTACGCGCTAACAAACCAACAATCGCAGTATGACGCGGAAGCTGGTTGTCGTTCCGCTGCGCACTATCGTCCGGCTCGTCGAAATCAAGCGTGCCTTGCGTCGCACCCTCGGACTGTTCCTCGATATGCAGGTCAAGGAAATGCGCCGCCGCCTGTTCCAGCGTGTCGGCATGGAAATCGGGATGGACCAGATACCCGGCAAGCTTGGTGTCGAACAGCGGCTTCGGCAACGCCACACCGACGCTTTCCAGCAGGTGGGACTGTTCCTTATACCATGCACCACCATGGATTGGTGGTGTTCGTCAAGTACCGTTTGCAGCTGGGACGCCATGTCACGGTCAACACGATTGGTACGAATCGCTTTATCATGTGCAGCGATCATCAGCGACGCATAGGCCGCGTTCCCCGGCTTGCTTTCGCCTTCCACCTGCAACACCCACGAATGCGCCACGGACTGCGCACACTGCTTCGTATGATCAATGGCGAAGCCGGAGGGAGTCGTCTTCGGCGCGATTTCACGTTCGTCATGCAGATGCCCGTTCGGCATCGGCAGATTGTCTCGTACCCATGCTTCCAATGCTTCCGGCGAGTCAACCGTTTCATACTGAGGTATTTCGAGCTTGCCGGACTCGTCTTGCTGCACGGGATCGTTGGTGGGCTTCCCCGCATTGAATGTTCTCAGCACACGGTTTTTGGTGCGTATGCCGAATTCAAGTCTGGTGAACAGTTGGTTGAGCTGGTTGGCGTCCACCTGACCGAAAGTCAAATCCTCGATGGACACGCCAAGGTCAAGGTCACGCACCAAGGCATTCACGGAACGATTCAGTTTGACCTGATCGATATTGGCCCGCAACGCCTCGCCTTTTTTGCCGCCGATTTCGTCGGCATGCTCGATAATCTGGTCAAGTCCGCCATACAGGTTGATCCATTTGGCCGCGAATCCATCGCCCACGCCGGGAACGCCGGGGATGTTGTCGGCGGTTTCGCCACGAAGCGCGGCAAGATCCGGATATTGCTCCGGCGTGACGTGGTATTTCTCCACCACCGCGTCGGGAGTCATGTGCTTCAAATCTTTGAAATGATGCCCCGGATACAACACGGTGATGTTGTCGTTGATGAGCTGGAACGCGTCACGATCGCCGGATAGCACCAGCGTGCGATAGCCTGCTTTGTCTCCCATGCTTGCCAACGTGCCGATCACATCATCGCCCTCGTATCCAGGTTTTTCGATGAATGTGACGCCAAGGGCCGTCAGCATCCGTTGAATCAACGGCAGCTGGGTCAATAGATCTTCCGGAGCCGCATCTCGCGTGCCTTTGTACTGCGGCAGCATCGTATTGCGGAAGGTACCGCCTTTGACATCGAAAGCGACGGCAAGATGATCCGGATGTTCCGCGTCGATCACCTGCGACAGCATGGTGGCGAAGCCCCAGACGGCGTTGGTCGCCTGACCTGCGGATGTACTGAAATTCTCTACGGGCAAGGCAAAAAAGCGCGGAACGCCAAGGAATGGCCGTCAACGACCAATAGCGTCCCGCGCGTAGTGCCTTCCACAGTTGCTGTGTTAGCGCTCATCCTCTGCTTCCGACTTCTGATCACCGTACTTGGCGATGATGGCCATAGCCAGACGCTTCTTCGGGATGCGCTGGTCCATGGAGGTCTTCTGAATCCAACGGAACGCGCCCTGCTCGGAGAAGTCAGCCTTATCCATCAGCAGGCCCTTGGCACGGTCGACAAGCTTACGTTCCTCGAGGGTTTCCTCAGCCTTCTTCAGCTGCTCTTCCGCCTTCTTCAGCTGCTCTTCGGTTTCGTGCAGCTTGGATTCGCTGCGCTCCACATTGTCGAGCAGATCGTTGATTTCGGCGAAACGGCCCATGGCCACTTCCAGAGCCGGAAGCAGCTTGGATTCCTCATACGGCTTGGTGACGTATGCCATGGCACCTGCACCCGTGGCCTTCTTGACAGATCGGACTGGGAGAATGCCGTAAGCATAACGACCGGAGCGATATTCTCATCACAGATGATGCCCGCCGCTTCGATGCCATCCATACGAGGCATCTTGACGTCCATGCATACCACGCTTGGACGGAACTTGCGGGTCAATTCGACTGCTTCCTCACCGTTAGCGGCTTCGCCCACAACCTCGTAGCCACTATCTTCCAGCATGGCAACCAAATCCATACGGTTCACGGATTCGTCTTCGGCCACGACGACGGTACGCTTGCGAGGTTTGTCATCTTCCTCGATGGACTGCTCAGGCGCTGCGGCAGCCTGAAGTTCATCGTCGGTGAGCACTTCGTCCGGTTCCGTGGTCTTTTCTGCAGACATGTCGGTCTCTTTCCACTGTCACACCCAAAGCCGGTCTCACAAACCCCAACCTGGTCCTGGACTGATTCGATGCCGTTACTTGCAATCGTTCGGATTCTGGAAATCTTCAGCTTTTCACAGCCTTGATTCACCCTCCATCACGCAAGTTGGAACGAACCGGCTATCTTCCTTGTACTTTCATGGATGATACTAGCAGAAGCCTACAAGCGCGTGTTGCCGCAATCCTCTTTTTCCTTCACGTGCAAAGCCGAAAAATCCAAGAAATTCCGCAATCCTGCAAAGGCCTTCTTTCCACAATCCCGCTTCAACGTTGTCTTGTTTATACTGGTCGTATGAGTAGCACTTTCACTATCAGAGATATTGTCAACGAAGACGCAACGGCATCAGTCAGCGATTACGGTGCGCATGTGCTTTCCTGGGCACCTGCCGGCGAACAGACTGTGGTTTGGCGGCCAAAGGCGATTCATCTTAAGGAAGGAACTGCCATCCGCGGCGGTGTTCCGATTATTTCCCTTGGTTCAATTCCGGTTTCGAAGGCGGGCATGTGGCTTCGAAGAAGCCCAAGCATGGTTTTGCCCGCAATAGCTTCTGGCATTATGACAAGGAAGGTTCTTCCGATGCCTTGTTGCGCTATACATTGGATTCCAGCGAGATCAACGCAGATATACTTTCCCAGTTTGTTTCTGGACCGAATCCTCAATTTCATGCCGTTTACACCATTGAAGTCGGCTGTGAGTTGACGATGTCGCTTACCGTATATAACGATGGAGCCGAGCCATTGTCTTACGAAGAGGCACTGCATACGTATCTGCAGGTTGGCGACGCCGAACAGTCGCAGGTATGCGGGCTGGAGGCGCGGACTATCTCGATACCGTATTGGACGGCGATCCACGTTGCAGCCAAGGTAATGAACCTGTGACCTTCCAAGGCATGGTTGACCGCATCTACTATTCGGCGGATACGCTTGAGCTGCGCGACCCCGTGTTGCAGCGCACCATCATTGTCGCCAAGCAGGGCGCAGCGCAGACCGTGGTATGGAATCCGGGAGAACAAGCCGGAAACGCCATCGGCGATTTGGATGAGGGCGAATGGCGCGGCTTCGTCTGCGTGGAAGCGGTCAACAATCGCGATTGCGCGGTCGTCGTTCCCCCGCATGAATCACATATTTTGCAGCAGACGCTGTCGGTAAGGCACTGAAAGTAAGGCACCGTCAGTAAAGCACTGTCAGTAAAGCACGCCGACCGCAAGGCATCGACACCGAACATGGCGCTTTCATATAATTCCCAGATTGGCGACTAGGCTCGCTCGTAGTGGAAGCATGGAAGCGCCAGACGAGGATTGCGAGGTTGCGATGACAGATGCCACGGTACAAACCATAGAACCAAAAACCTTGGAATCCATACGAACGGTCGCCAATATCGGCTCAGGCACCATGGGGCATGCCACAGCGTTGCAATTTGCGGTCGCGGATACCCGGTGAAATTGGTGGACTGCAGCGAAGAGCTTCTTAAGCGTGGCATGGAACATATCCGCGCCGATGCCGAGGAATTCGCCCAAGCCGGGTTGCTGCGCGCCGAAGATACCGTTGACGATGTGCTCTCCCGCATTTCGACATACACCGACTATGAAAATGGTGTCTCCGACGCGGATTTCATTATCGAATCCATTGTTGAAAAGCTTGATGTCAAGCAATCCGTATGGCAGCAGATTGAGCAGTACGCGCCGGTCGATGCGATCTTTGCGACAAACACTTCCGGATTGGGCCCAACCGCAATCCAATCTGTGCTGAAGCACCCGGAACGCTTTGTGGTGGCTCATTTCTGGAATCCTGCGCATCTGATGCCGCTAGTCGAAGTGGTGCCCGGCAAAGACACTGCGCCGGAAGTGGTTGATACGACCTTCGATTTGATGGCAAGCATCGGCAAAAAGCCTGCGAAAATCAAAAAGGAATCTTTGGGATTCGTGGGCAACCGTATGCAACTGGCGCTGTTGCGCGAGGCGTTCAACATCATCAATGAAGCATCGCCGACGCGGAAACCGTCGACACGGTGGTTCGTTACAGTTTGGGACGACGCTGGAATCTCGTCGGCCCCGTGGCCAGCGCCGATTTGGGCGGACTGGACACGTTCTACAACATCAGCACCTACCTGTTCAAAGACATGGATAACGGCACCGAACCGAGCCTCTGCTGGCTTGGAAAGTGCAGGATGGGAACCTTGGCACAAAAACCGGCCGTGGTTTCTACGAATGGCAAGGCGAAGACGGACAACGCATTATCCGCGAGCGCGACGAACAGCTCATGCAACAGCTGGCGGAGGACGCTGCTGTTGAGGACGCTGACTGCAAGTCCGAGTAACACTCCGACATATCGATACGACGATTGCGGTTACGATTGCGGACAGGGAAACGACTACCCGCCCGCAATCGTAACCGCAATCACAAAACCTACATATTTTCACGCAATATATAAACCATATATTGTTCTGGCTGCCGACTCACCGTATCGGCGACCCAGACATACAGCATTTGCGTTTGGCCGGATTAGCCCACGGTTCGCCTGCAGTAATCCAATCGTCATGCCAACTCTCAATCTGCCTATTCAAATCCTCCTTGAAAGAATCCTCCGCAGTAGGGCATTTTGGCATTGTGATTGATTGAAGTAAAACCGGAGGGAGCCACTGAATGCCTTGCAGAAATTCAATATGGAATACTTCAGGATTATCGGTGAATGTCACCGTAGCGACGATGCCATAGTTCGGAGTGAATCTATGCACAGTGGCCTTGACAGGCTCCGAACTCCCGAAAGCTGCTTAATTGAGCCAAACAAACCACGCGTTCCCGCGATGGAACCTCCCCCGAATGTCAAGCATCCGTCGGAACTGCCGCACATCCGGCGCCAAAAAAGTGGATGTGTCTGGGCATCCTCGTAAGTAAGAGAGACCTAAATCCACGGCGGGACACATCCACGCCATTGGCGTGGAATCGCTACCAGAGCGCTTCGATCGGCTCTCGGATCATTAGCTTTCTGTCTCACGCCGGACAACCGGCAGAAGCCTGCGACAGATGTCTTCCTTTATTGAAACTTTCGGTTCCGTGTCGCTTGGACAGCGAAGCGAAACAAAAACCTCACTTATAAGAATAAACGAAAGACATCGCAGACAAGAGGCGCACGTCGAAGACCATGCCAATCCAGCAACAATGCCGGGGCCGTCGCAGTCTTACAGCATCTGGGAGAAGTTCGCACATCCTCGGTGTTACCGGCGGCGCGCCGGCAACACCGGCGACCGGCTCGCCATCTGAATCAAAGAAGACGGTACCAACTGGCCCTGCGTACGGGGAACGTATGACAAAAGCCGCGGCTGGAAATCTCCAACCGCGGCCGTTCATCAATCCGGTGCCCCCGGTGGGACTCGAACCCACACTGTACAGATTTTGAGGCTGTCTCCTCTACCAATTGGGATACAGGGGCTTTCGCACAACTTGATCATCCTAACACAGAAAAATGATTTCGCAAAGTCCTTGAGTGGTCGGCGTTTCGCACCATGCGCGGCAGCTTAATCACAACCTATCGCGATCTATAAATCGACCACAAAATCAACATCATCCGAAAACAATAGGAGGGCTTCCATCCAAATGAACGGAAGCTCTCCTATTCGCTAATCAGTCAGTCACTGACCGAAACGCATCTCAGTCGCAAGCTCCAACGGTGTGGACGTAGATGGAATCGGTGCGGCCCGGCTGGTGCTCGCCCTGGGCGGAGCTCAGCACAACGATCTTGTCGCCATCGGTGACCTTGCCAGCATCCTTCAGGATCTTATCGGTGAAGATCATCAGGTCCTTGCGGGACTTGTCGTGGTAATCCTCATCGAGCAGGAAGGACTCGGTACCCCAAGACAGAGCCAGCCAGTGATAGGTGTGCTCGTTGTTGGTGATGCCGTAGATCGGGGTGGCCGGGCGTTCGCGGGACACGCGATGCACGGTGGAACCGGTCTGGGTGTAGGCAACGATAGCCTTGGCGTTCAGCTTGTCAGCCAGATCCACAGCTGCGGAAGACACAGCGCCGGTGGAAGACATATCCAGGTTCTTCAGCTCCGGGATACGGTCGAAACCGTGCTCGGTGGCGAAGGAGGAGATACGGCTCATGGTGCTCACGGTGACTGCCGGGTACTTGCCGACGGCGGTCTCGTTGGAGGTCATAGTGGCGTCGGCGCCGTCAAGGATGGCGTTGGCGCAGTCAGATGCCTCTGCACGGGTCGGGACCGGGGAGTTGACCATGGAGCCGAGCACTTCGGTAGCCACGATGACCGGCTTGGCGTACTGGCGAGCGAGCTCGATGCAGCGCTTGGTAGCCAGCGGCACCTCTTCGAGCGGGCACTCAACGGCCATGTCGCCACGAGCAACCATGATACCGTCGAAGGCCTTGACGATCTCTTCAAGGTTCTCAAGAGCCTGCGGCTTCTCGATCTTTGCGACGACCGGGATGCGACGGCCTTCCTCGTCCATGATCTCGTGGGCGCGGTCGATGTCGGTGGCGAAACGCACGAAGGACATGGCGATGATGTCGGCGCCGGTGCGGATAGCCCAACGCAGATCGGCTTCATCCTTCTCGGTCAGAGCCGGCAGGGACACCGCAACGCCCGGCAGGTTGATGCCCTTGTGGCTGGAAACCGGCCCGGCAACGACGACCTTGGTGTACACGTTGTTGCCTTCGACCTTGGTGACCTCAAGACGAACCTTGCCGTCATCGATGAGGATCGGATCGCCAGCATGGCAATCGCCCGGCAGGCCCTTGAACGTGGTGGAAGTGATATGCTCGTCGCCCTCGATGTCATCGGTGGTGATGACGAACTCCTGCCTTCGGTCAGCTGGACCTTGTCTTCACCGTCGGCGTTCTTCTTGAACCAACCGCAACGGATCTTCGGACCCTGCAGATCAACCAGGGCTGCGACGTTGCGGCCGGTGGCCTTGGCGGCGGCGCGGAGGTTGTTGTAGACCTTGAGGTGGTCTTCCGGAGTGCCGTGGGAGCGGTTCAGACGAGCAACGTCCATACCTGCTTCGACAAGGCTGGTGATGCCTTCCAGGGACTCGGTAGCTGGACCGATGGTATCTACGATCTTGCTTTACGCATGAATGCCTGCCTATTCTTGTTGATATTGATTTTGGATCTGACGACCTGTTTCCAACCGACCAGTCTACTAGCAAAAAGCGCTCACTTCCACCCTGAAACGAGGCGTGTTGTGAGCGCTCACATTTTTTTTGATAAAAAGAAACCGCATGTTTCCATGCGGTTTCTCAAATCGTCACTTTTCCTTTGCTTCGATGGCACGCATCTTCAGTACGCTGGCCAATGCGGCACCACCAATCGCCACAACGATCACCGCCAAAGACAGCCATGTAGCACTTCAGGCACCCAAGCGATCGGTTGACCGCCGTTGATGAACGGCAACGAATTGCCGTGCAATGCCTCCATAATGAGCTTGACTCCAATGAAGCCCAGCACCACGGAAAGTCCAAGAGGCAGATACACCAGCTTGTCGAGCAGCTCGCCAAGCAGGAAGTACAGCTGCTGCAAGCCGAGCAATGCGAACACATTGGACGTGAACACAATGAACGGATCCTTCGTCAAACCGAAAATCGCAGGAATGGAGTCAAAGGCAAACATCACATCGGTGGTGCCGATGGTCAGAAAGACGATCAGCATCGGAGTCCAATACTTGGCACCGTTTTTGACGGTACGCAACTTTTCTCCGTCATACTCATCGGTGATCTTGATCACCTTGCGCAATGCACGAATCAAGCCATTCTCATGATATTCCTCATCTTCGTCTCCTCCAGTGACCAACTTGATGGCGGTGACGATAAGAAATGCGCCGAACAGGAAGAACACCCAGGTGAAGCGGGAGATAATGGCCGCGCCGATGAGGATGAACACGCCGCGCAACACCAATGCGATCGTGATGCCGATGGACAGCACGAATTTCTGCAGCTGTTTTGGCACCGCAAAATTCGACATAATGATGACGAAGACGAATAGATTGTCAATACTCAGCGAATATTCCGTAAGCCAGCCCGAATAAAATTCGATGGCCGGCTTCAATCCCGCGAAGAACCACATAAGTCCGCCGAAGATCAACGCCATGACTACAAAGAACGCGATATGCTGCACGCATTCCTTGGTGGAGGGCACATGGGGCTTACGTCCGATGATAAACAAGTCAACCACGAAGAAGACGGCAAGCACCGCGAACGTGGCGATTTCAAAAACAAGTGGTGTTTCAGCCATAATCCACTATGGTACGGATGCCGTATGACCGGTCGAGAACTATTTGCTCGCCTCCGTCATCTGCCGAAGTTCCTTTTTCAGGTCACGGATCTCGTCACGCAAACGAGCCGCAAGCTCGAATTGCAGTTGTTCGGCGGCGGCATGCATCTGCTCGGACAGTTGTCGAATGAGATCAGCTAGATCCTGCGCGGGCAATCCGGCCTTGAGAATCTCCTCATGCCGTCTGTCAGATTCCTCCTTGCTGGTAGCAGGCACGCCAAGATGCGAGTTGCCGGCTTTGTCCGCGTTGCGGTATCCGGTACCGAGCAATGTCTGGGTGTCGACGTCCTCCTTGGCAAGCATGTCGTTGACGTCGCTGATTTTCTTGATTAACGGCTTCGGATCGATGCCATGCTCTTTGTTATATGCGATTTGGATGTCGCGGCGACGATTGGTTTCATCAATGGCTTTATGCATGGCATCGGTAATGTCATCGGCATACATGATGACGGTTCCGGACACATTTCTCGCGGCACGACCAATCGTCTGGATGAGGGAACGATAGGAACGCAGGAAACCTTCCTTGTCCGCGTCAAGGATCGCAACCAACGATACTTCCGGCAAATCAAGACCCTCACGCAATAGGTTGATGCCGACGATGACGTCGATTTTGCCTTCGCGCAGTTCGCGCAGCAATTCGACACGTCGCAGGGTGTCCACATCGGAGTGCAGGTATTCGACTTTGATGCCACGCTCCAGAAGATAATCCGTCAGATCCTCAGCCATCTTCTTAGTGAGCGTGGTGACGAGCGCACGCTCGTTTCTATTCACACGGTCCTTGATCTCCGCAAGCAGATCATCGATCTGCCGTCAACCGGGCGCACATCGATTTGCGGATCGACCAATCCTGTCGGTCGAATAATCTGTTCGACCACACCGTCACTCAAGCCAAGCTCATAATCGCCAGGAGTGGCGGAAAGGTAGACCGTCTGGCCGACGCGCTCAAGGAATTCCGGCCATTTGAGCGGTCGGTTGTCCATCGCCGAAGGCAGACGGAAGCCATGTTCGACCAACGTGCGTTTGCGACTGGCATCGCCTTCGTACATGGCGCCGATCTGCGGCACGGTAACATGCGATTCGTCAATGACGAGTAGGAAATCGTCAGGGAAGAAATCCAATAACGTATGCGGCGGCGTGCCCGGCTCACGGCCATCGAAATGTCTTGAGTAGTTTTCCACTCCGGAACATACGCCGACCTGGGAAAGCATCTCCAAATCGTATGTGGTACGCATGGTAAGACGCTGCGCCTCAAGTTCCTTGCCTTGTTTGCGCAATTCGGCGGTACGTTGATCAAGTTCCTGCTGAATGGTAGACAACGCTCGCTCCATACGTTGCGGCCCTGCCACATAGTGCGATGCGGGGAAAATATGGACTTGCGATTGACGCCCGATCACATCTCCGGTAAGTGGATGCAGGGTTGAAATACGGTCGATTTCATCACCGAAGAATTCAATACGGATGGCCAGTTCCTCATATACGGGAATGATTTCGACGGTATCGCCGCGCACACGGAAAGTACCTCTGGTGAAGGCGATATCGTTGCGCTTGTACTGCATGGCGACGAAAGTACGCAGCAAGTCATCACGGTCGATCTGCTGGCCTTCCTCGAGAAACAGCATACGCCCGGCATATTCTTCCGGCGTACCAAGCCGTAAATACAGGAAACCGTTGCCACGACCACGCAATCACGACGCGTCAGCAGGTTCGCCGTGGCCGCATGGCGAAGCCGTTCCACGTCGTCATTGATGTTGGAATCCTTTTCGATATACGTATCGGTTTGCGGAATATAGGCTTCCGGCTGGTAGTAGTCGTAGTACGAAACGAAATAGCTCACCGCATTGTCTGGCATGAGTTCACGGAACTCGCGCACAGCTGCGCTGCCAACGTTTTATTCGGTTCGATGATCAACGTCGGGCGTTGCAGACGTTCAATAAGCCATGCCGTGGTGGCGGTTTTGCCAGTTCCGGTGGCGCCCATGAGCACCACATCGTTCTCACCGTTTTCAATGCGTTCCGCAAGCTCTTCAATCGCTTTAGGCTGGTCGCCGCTCGGCTTATATGGCGATTTGACCACAAACGGCTTGTTCGTGCGTTCAATATTGAATCCCATACCTACCTCGCTTCCGTGCGGCCAATTGTTTCATTAGCATATCAATATGCTCGAACATTTGTTCCAACGACTGTGTGGAATCGATGATCTCATCGGCAATGGCAAGACGCTGTTCCACGCTGGATTGATGGTTCACACGATTCCATGCCTGGCTTTCGCTCATGCCCCGCGTTGACATCATTCTGCTGACCCTCACCTGTTCAGGCGCTTCAACAGTTACGATATGGTCGAATTCAAAAGGAATGCTGTCAATTACTTCGGCGAGTAACGGTATGTCATGCACACTACTGCTTGGCAATCAACTTCAACAGCCTCATGTTCGAGTTGCACTGCAAGTTCATAAATCAGTAGGATGCTCGATTCCGTCCAGCATCTTGCGTTTTCGTTCCGCATCAGCGCCGGAAAACACATGCTCTGCCATCCACGCTCGATTGAGCTCGCCTCGATCGGTCAAAGCATCGGAGCCGAAACATTCCACTATACGCTGAAGGCCGATGCTGCCTGGTTCCACCACTTGACGCGCAAGCAGATCATAATCGACAAGTACTGCACCAAGCTCACGCAGTCTTGCGGATACCGTGCTTTTGCCAGCCGCTATGCCGCCGGTCAATCCTATTCGAATCACCACAACCGCCATTGTAATGCGCTTCGCATGCGCGCTTGCCGTGCACATACGAAAAGACCCCGAACCTGAATCAGGAACGGGGTCTTTTCTAAAATCTAGCCTGAGCTGGATTGGATCCTAGCTCAGGATACAATCACTTGCCGAGCAGCTGGTCGCGCAGAGCGGCGAGCTGGTCGGAGTCGGCGAGGGTGCCGGCGGAAGTGTTCTCGGAGGAGTAGTTGGAAGACACCTCTTCGACCTTCTCTTCCTTCGGAGCCTGGCCATCTTCAGCGGCGGAAGCTTCAGCGTTCTCGAGCTCCTTGGCCACAAATTCCTTATGCTGCTCCCACAGATCGTGAGCGGTGGCGTACTGGGACTCCCACTCCTCACGCTGCTTCTCGTAACCAGCGATCCACTCGTTGGTTGCCGGGTCGAAGCCTTCCGGATACTTGTAGTTGCCCTGCTCGTCGTACTCTGCCGGCATGCCGTACAGAGCCGGATCGAAGTCCTCGGAAGCCGGATCGACGGAGTCGTTGGCCTGCTTGAGGGACAGGGAGATGCGGCGACGATCGAGATCAACGTCAATCACCTTGACGAAGACTTCTTCGCCCGGCTTGACGACGGTCTCCGGGTTCTCCACGTGGCGGTTGGCCAGCTCGGAGATGTGCACGAGGCCTTCGATGCCGTCTTCGACGGAGATGAAGACACCGAACTGGACGATCTTGGTGACCTTGCCCTTGACGATCTGGCCAGGAACGTGGGTGCGAGCGAAGCGCTGCCACGGATCCTCCTGGGTCGCCTTGAGGGACAGGGAGATGCGCTCACGGTCGAGATCGACGTCGAGCACCTCGACGGTGACCTTGTCGCCGACCTTGACGACTCAGACGGGTGGTCGATGTGCTTCCAGGACAGCTCGGAAACGTGGATCAGGCCGTCAACACCGCCGAGATCGACGAAAGCGCCGAAGTTAACGATGGAGGACACCACGCCCTCACGGATCTGGCCCTTCTTGAGCTGGGACAGGAAGGTTTCGCGCACTTCGGACTGGGTCTCTTCGAGGTACTGACGACGGGAGAGCACCACATTGTTGCGGTTCTTGTCGAGCTCGAGGATCTTGGCCTTGATGGTCTGGCCAATGTACGGGGACAGGTCGCGGACGCGACGCATTTCGACCAGGGATGCCGGCAGGAAGCCGCGCAGACCGATGTCGACGATGAGGCCACCCTTGACAGCTTCGATGACGGTGCCTTCGACAACGCCATCGGCTTCCTTGATCTTCTCGATGTCGCCCCAAGCGCGCTCGTACTGTGCACGCTTCTTGGACAGAATCAGACGGCCTTCCTTGTCTTCCTTAGTGACGACAAGGGCTCAATGGTGTCGCCGACCTCGACGACTTCGTCCGGATCAACGTCCTTCTTGATGGAAAGCTCACGGGAGGGGATGACACCCTCAGTCTTGTAGCCGATGTCGAGCAGGACCTCGTCGTGATCGACCTTGACGACGGTACCTTCGACCAGATCACCATCATCGAAGTTCTTGATGGTGGAATCGACTGCCTTGATGAAGTCCTCTTCGGTGCCGATGTCGTTGATGGCGACCTTGGCGACTTCGTTATTGTTCTCTGCCATTAATTTGGTTTCTTACAAATAGTGGGTGGATAAAATCGGTCTTCAATTATGTGCGTGCGATATAACACACGCAAGGCGTAAGTTACATGGGACCATGCACAAAAAAGGCGTGCCGCAACCCGCGACACGCCCGAAATTACTTCATATTTTCACACACAGAGCGCAATTACAGCTGACGCTCGGCCATCTCGACCACGTTTTCCAGCAGCATGGCGCGGGTCATAGGGCCTACACCGCCTGGATTCGGCGTGTATGCCAAGGCCTTCTCATAACAGGCTTTATCGACATCGCCCTTCACGCGATAACGGCCGACCTCCTCGTCGAACACGCGAGAAACACCGACATCGACCAACACCGCGCCTTCCTTGATATCTTCCGGCTTGACGAAACCGGCGGAGCCCATGGCCGCAACGATGATATCGGCCTCACGCATATGCTTGCGCACGTCCTTGGTGCCGGTATGGCACAGCGTGACCGTGGCATTCACCGCCTTGCGAGTCAGCATGAGACCAATAGTGCGGCCGATGGTGATGCCTCGGCCGAGCACGCAGACCTCTTTGCCGTCCAGGTCAATGTCGTAGGCTTTGAGCAGTTCGATCACGCCTCGCGGAGTGCATGGCAGCGGAGTAGTGATCTCGCCGCGCGCATGCAACACGAGTTCGCCAAGATTATATGGGTGCATACCATCGGCGTCTTTCTTGGGGTCGATCAGATCGATGATGGCGTTCTCGTCGATGCCTTCGGCAACGGCAGCTGCACGATGTAGCCGGTGCAGGCAGGATCGGCGTTAAGCTCCTGTACGACTTCGGCGATTTGTTCGAATGTTGCGTCGGCAGGCAACTCCTTCTTAATGGAGTTCACACCGATTTCAGCGCAATCGGCATGCTTTCCGGCAACATATTTGACGGATCCGGCATCGGAACCAACCAGGATAGTTCCAAGACCGGGGTTAACCCCTGCTCTTTCAGCGCTGCGACTCGCTCGGCGAGATTCGCTTTGATCTGCGCGGACACCATCTTTCCATCGATTTTCACCGCCATGCCGGCCACTCCCCTTTTCGTTGTCTCATTGTTGTATTGGCATTTGCATGTATCGTAGGCTATCTTGGTTTCAGTCGTAAGTCGCACACGTATTTATGAGATGAACACGATTAGGGCGGTTCAGGAAGAGGGCAATCGACATGCGCTTGCACAAACGTTCTTTGTTACGCGCTTTCGCTGCGGGAATCGCGCTTTGCGTGGCGTTCGGCACGGCAGCATGTTCCGGAGGGTCAACTTCGCAGGAGAATGACGTCTCCGCCGACTCCGAAACCCCAACCGAACAGATCACTCCAATCGAAGTGGTCGCCTCGGTCAATCAATGGGGTTCTCTTGCCGAGCAGATCGGTGGCGTCCATGTGAAGGTCACGTCGGTTCTCTCTTCAACCGATGTCAATGCGCATGATTCGAGCCGAAAACCGACGATATCGACAAACTTCAGCAGGCACAGGTCGTAGTGTCCAATGGTGCCGGCTATGACACTTGGGCCACCAAGAACCTCAGTAAGACCATGGTTTCCGTTTCCGCAGCACAAATGGTGGGCGCCGTCGAGGGAGACAATCCGCATTTATGGTTCTCCAGTGACGCCCGAAACGCCATGGCCAAGGAATTGGCCGACACATATAGCCGCATCATGCCCGCGCAAAAGAAATATTTCAACAACAAACTCACCGCGTGGAACAGGCGGGAGAAGAAAATAGAAAAGGACATGAAGGCGTTCAGCGACTCGCATAAGAACGTCTCCTACGCCGCCACCGAACCGGTGGCCTACTATCTGCTCAGCGACATGGGGTTCACCGACAACACGCCGGAGGGGTATCTGCAATCGTCCAGCACGAATTCCGAGCCAACCCCCACCGATCTTCAGGAATTTCAGGAATTGCTGGAAAAGCATAAAGTCGAGGTGCTGATCAACGACACACAATCCACAAGCGACGCCACGAACACGCTGACCGGCATTGCTTACAAATCCGACGTTCCCGTGCTTGATGTCAGCGAACAGATGCCCTCCGATTACACCAGCCTGACATCGTGGATCCGCGCTCTTATCCTGTCGTTGACCGATATGTTCGATGAACAATCCGATGCCGACGATCAGGATGCAACAAGTTCCGACAGCACGTCGGAAAACGCGGATTCCTTGGAATCAACCGCAGATTCCTCGACGCAAGACAACGATCAGACAACGAACGGATCGAACGATGCGCCGCAACCAAATCCGGTGAAATGATTGTTCGGCAAAAGCGATTGCCGAACAATCGATCGGTAATCGCTTTTGCCAAGACCATCCTGCGTCCAACTGAATGCGGAATGGTCTTTTTGTTTGCCTGACGTTTTGCTTTTTACGCAAAGCCTCTCGTCTGATCGTTACGACGGTTTCAACGACAATCCTTATTGAGAATGATTGTCAACACCATTTGCGAGTATGTACGTGCATTCAAATCAAGGAGAAGCCATGCACGACGAGACACCTGCCTGCATCGAATTCGACGACGCCTGCGTCAAACGAGGCGGTCACGTCATCTGGCAACACGGCACGTTCAGCATTCCGCAAGGCTCGGTAACCGCAATCGTCGGTACCAACGGCGCGGGCAAAACCACCATGATGAAGGCCGAGCTGGGATTGATTCCAACCGCGCACGGCAGCATCAAGGTACTCGGACAGCCTGCAGGCTCCGCAAACCGGCGCATCGGCTACGTGCCGCAAAGCTACGCATCCGACATCGAATCGAACATCACCGCGGAACAGTCGGTGCTTCTCGGCTTGACGGGAACTCGATTCGGCATTCATCCCGTCACCAAAACACTTCGCGAGAAAGCCCGCAAGGCCATGGACTTCGTCGAGTTACAAGACAAAGCGAATTATCGCCTATCCGAACTTCGGGCGGACTGCGCCAAAGGGTCGCCATCGCGCAGGCGCTCGTGGATGACCCGAAACTGCTGATGCTGGACGAGCTCTCGCCAACCTTGATCTGGCGAGTCAACGCGCCACTGTGCACGTACTCGCCAAACTCAACCGCGAACTCGGCATGACCATCCAAGTGGTGGCGCACGACCTTAATATGCTTCTGCCCATCCTCACTGGAGCCGTCTATCTGCTTGACGGACATCCACACTATGCAGGCATGAACGAGGTGCTGGATTCCCATCTACTCACGCATTTATATGGCACGACCGTACAGGTGGTCACCACTCCGCAAGGAGATATGTTCGTGACGCCAAGCGAGGACGAGTCTGAAAACATGAGCATCGATGCGCATGCTCCAGAAGAAATCGCGCAATTTCATCATCACAGCCACACCACGCAGGAGGACTGAGCATGGACGGTACCGTATTCGCTTTCGACCCGGATTGGGTTTCCACGCTCAACGCCCCATTCATGACGAACGCGTTTCTCGCCGGCCTGTGCATCGCATTGGCAGCCGGCGTGATGGGTTATTTCACCATCGCCAGACATTCCACATTCGCAGCCCACGCCTTGGCACATATCGGACTGCCAGGTGCCACCGGAGCCGTATTGCTCGGCCTGCCTGTTTCCGCAGGTCTTGGCGTGTTCGCTCTCGGCGGAGCACTGGTGATCGGCGCGCTTGGCAAGAAGGCTTCACAGCGTGAGATCGCCACTGGAACCGTACTCGCTTTCGCCACCGGCCTTGGTCTCTTTTTCGCACGCATGTCAAGCTCGGCTTCGCAGCAGATGCAGTCGATTCTGTTCGGCTCGATTCTGACGATCACCGACGGTCAGATCATTGGTTTCGCGATTTTCGACGTGCTGCTTTTGGCTGTTCTGGCAGTGATCTACCGCCCGCTATTGTTCAGTTCGCTTGACGAGCAGGTGGCACAGGCAAAAGGCGTGCCCGTCGGCTTCATGAACATTTGCTTTATGACAATTATGGCCGGCGTCATTACCATTGCCGTTCCCGCAGTCGGCACATTGCTGATCTTCGCGTTGGCGATCACCCCGCCGCCACCGCCAACATCATCGCCCGCTCACCATTCAAGGCGATGGTCGTCGCCACGGTGATCTGCCTGATTTCGATTTGGGGAGGGCTCGTGATTTCCGCCATGTTCCCCGCTCCCCCGAGCTTCATCATCGTGACAATTTCGACGTTGTTTTGGGCGGTTGCGAAGGCTATTGAATCCTTCAAAAGAAAGTAGCAGAAAGAAGTATCGGAAAGCCGTCAGCGGGCGAAATCAGACTGCCTGACGAGTCGATGGATCAACAGGTTCCACCAAAGCATCGGCAATCGCGGCGACGCCTTCGCCCGAACCAGTGAATCCCATGCCATCCGTTGTGGTGGCGGTCATGGACACCTCACAACCTATGGCTTCAGACAACGCTCGTTCGGCTTCTTCCCTGTGTTTTCCGATTTTCGGCCGATTGGCGATCACGACCACGCTGCACTCACTGGCTTCATACCACGTTCGTTCAGATAATCGACCGTGGTCCGCAACATTTCGGCGCCATGCTTGCCCGCGCCATCGGACTGCGAGCCGACACCGAACAAGGTGCCGATATCACCAAGACCGGCCGCGGAAAGCAATGCGTCAATCAACGCATGAGCGGCGACATCGCCATCCGAATCGCCCTCGATGCCATCGCCATCCCAACGCAAACAGCAAGCCATAACGGCTTGCCTGCATCGTGAGATGCGAATCGATGAGCGTCAAAACCCTGACCGATACGCATGAAACGCCTTACCTCTTCTTGGACTTCTTGCTTTCGGCCTCAACTCGGGCCAGCGTATCCATGGCAGCCTCCTCGGGAGCCTCGGTATGATGCTCCTCATCGCCGGGCTGGGCCGGCTCATACCCAAGGTTCACGTCCAGCAAACGCTGGGCCTCGGCTTCATCAAGGTGTTCGGACAGCGAAATCTCGGAAGTCAGAATGCTACGGGCCTTGGTAAGCATGCGCTTCTCACCAGCCGACAGACCATGCTCGTCAACATCACGCTGCGCAAGGTCACGCACCACTTCCGCAATTTTATTGACATCGCCGGTGGCGATCTTCTCGACATTCAGCTTGTAGCGACGAGACCAGTTCATCTCCTTCTCAATGATCGGAGTGCGCAGAATCTCGAACACCTTGGCCACTTCGTTGGCGTCGACGATATCTCGCACACCAACCTTTTTGGCATTATCAACAGGAACGTTGATGACCAGACCGTCAGACGAAAGCACCGACAGCTGCAGATATTCGCGGGTGATTCCCTTGACTGTCCGTTCGGTGATGGCCTCCACCTTCGCAGCGCCGTGACGTGGATAGACGACCATGTCGCCGACCTTGTAACCCATGAATCCTCCGTGAAAAGCTTACACAAAACCCGAATTATTGTGCCATCAGGGGTGGACTTGGCCAAAAACACTTGAAAAACGAAAAAATAGGCGCGACACGGGCCACTTTTCTTCCGTTCCATGCTTACACTTTTGCCATGGCTACAGAATCCAAGATCAATGAAGATGTCGTTGCTGTTCCTGTTCCCCAGGGCACACTGGATGCAGTAAGCAACGGTACGTTCTACAATCCTCACGAGGTGCTCGGCGGGCACCTCGGTTCCGGCAAGCATGCGGATGTCGTCACGATCCGCGTCTTGCGTCCGTTGGCAAAATCCGTGACGATTATCACTGAACAAGGTCAAACGCTCGCAATCCATGAATACAATGGCGTCTTCATGGCACTCGTTCCCGCCGCCGCAGCAGAAGAGGGTTACGGCGTGCCAGATTACCGTATTCGCACGGAATATGAAGACGGTTCCGTTGTGGTGTCTGACGATCCCTATCGTTATCTGCCGACCATCGGCGAGATGGACATGTATCTATTCGGCGAAGGCCGTCACGAGCGCTGTGGGAGGCACTTGGCGCACATGTGCTCCGCTATGACGATCCGATGGGTTCTTCTGAAGGCGTAGATGGCGAGCAGGTGGTTGGCACCGCGTTCACCGTATGGGCGCCAAACGCGCATGCCGTGCGCGTGGTCGGCGATTTCAATGGCTGGAACGGACGCACCCACGCCATGCGCGAACTTGGTTCTTCCGGCATTTGGGAACTGTTCATCCCAGGCATTGAGGCCGGCGAAATCTACAAGTATGAAATCCTCAACGCCAATAACGAATGGACCATGAAGGCCGATCCGATGGAGCGCTCCCACGAGATTCCGCCGCGCACCGGATCCATCGTGGTCGAATCCACATGAATGGGATGATGCCGATTGGATGGCCGAACGCGCGGCCAGCGACCCGCATAACGGACCGGTCAGCATCTATGAGGTGAACGCCTCCAGCTGGCGCAAGGACGTGAACGACTACCGTGAGCTTGCCGACAAGCTGGTTCCCTACGTGCAGAAGGAAGGCTTCACGCACGTGGAGTTCATGCCGTTGGCGGAACATCCGTTCGCAGGATCTTGGGGTTATCAGGTGACCGGCTACTACGCGATCGATTCGCGTTTGGGTGGCCCCGACGATTTCAAGTATCTTGTTGAGAAATTGCACGAGGCCGGCATCGGTGTGATCATGGATTGGGTTCCGGCCCACTTCCCGAAGGATGCGTTCGCACTGGGCCGCTTCGACGGCACGCCGTTGTATGAGGATCCGGATCCGACTCGTGGCGAGCACCCGGATTGGGGCACGTACGTGTTCAATTTCGGACGTCGCGAGGTCCGTAACTTCCTGGTGGCCAACGCCTGCTTCTGGCTGGATGAGTTCCATATCGACGCGCTTCGTGTGGACGCGGTCTCCTCGATGCTGTACCTGGACTACAGCCGTGAGGCCGGCCAGTGGCATCCGAACATCTACGGCGGCCGCGAGAATCTCGAAGCCATCGACTTCCTCAAGGAAGCCAACGCCACGGCATACAAGAACAATCCGGGCATCATGATGATCGCCGAGGAATCCACGGCTTACCCAGGCATCACCGCGCCGACCGACGCCGGTGGTTTGGGATTCGGCCTCAAGTGGAACATGGGTTGGATGCACGACACCCTGCAGTATCTGCATGAGGAGCCGATTAACCGCAAGTGGCACCACAACGAGATCACGTTCTCCATGGTGTACGCCTATTCGGAGCATTATGTGCTGCCGATCAGCCACGATGAGGTTGTGTACGGCAAGGGATCCATGTTCGGCAAGATGCCGGGCAACGATTGGCAGAAGTATGCCGGTGTCCGCGCGCTGTTCGCCTACCAGTGGGCCCACCCGGGCAAGAACCTCACCTTCATGGGCAATGAGATCGCCCAGTACGGCGAGTGGGATCATGACGGTTCCGTGGATTGGGCCGCGCTTGAATGGCCGGACCACCAGGGTGTGCAAAAGCTTGTCGCGGATTTGAACACGCTGTACAAGGCTTCCCCTGCACTTTGGAGCCAAGACTTCGACCCGGCCGGCTTCCAGTGGCTCACCAGCGATGACGCCGATCACAACACGCTCAGCTTCGTGCGTATCGGCAAGGACGGAGAGCAAATGGTGGTTGTGGTGAACTTCTCCGGCGAGGCATGGACCGACTATCAGGTACCGCTCACCAAGGGCGGCAAATGGACCGAAGTGCTGACCACGGATGATGAGATCTACGGCGGTTCCGGCATTCACAATGGCACGGTCGAAGCGATCGAAGGCGAATACCATTCACGTGATTGGTCCGCGAAAATCACCGTTCCGGCACTGGGCGCAGTATTCTTGAAGCCGGAACTCTGAGAAAGGCGGAAAGCTATGCTCAACTCATCAGCACAACCCACAACGGCTCCACGCACCGTTCTGGTGGTCGAAGACGAGCCGACACTGGCCACTGCCATCGCGCAGCGCATCACAGCGGAAGCTGGACGGCGCGCGTGGCATCCGACGGCGCCAGTGCGGTTCAGGCCGCGACTACGTTGCGTCCGGATCTGGTCATCATGGACATCATGTTGCCCGTGATGGATGGTCTTGAGGCCACGAAACGCATCGTGGCGGAGCGCCCTGTGCAGTACTGATCCTGACGGCACGAGACGACGAGGCCGATAAGGTCATCGGCCTCGGTGCCGGAGCCGATGACTACATGACCAAGCCGTTCTCCATGCGCGAACTCATCGCCCGTTGCAAGGCGTTGCTGCGCCGTGTAGATCGTGCCAAGGTCATCGCCAAAAACTCCGAAAACGAGAAGCTTCTCGATTTCGGCTCCTTGGTCATCGATCCCGCGCAACGTATCGTCACCGTCAATGGCAAGCAGGTGCACCTGACCCCTACGGAATTCGATTTGCTGGCCACGCTGGCCCGCAAGCCGAAGTCCGTGCTCACTCGCGAGAAACTGCTCGAGGAAGTGTGGGATTGGGTGGATGCTTCCGGCACCCGCACCGTCGATTCGCACGTCAAGGCATTGCGCCATAAGCTCGGTTCGAAGACCATTCGTACCGTGCATGGCGTCGGTTACGCGTTCGAACCGCCAGAAGTCCAAGACTAATGCGCTAAAATTCGGTGGTATGCGTACTACCGATACAAAACCAATAGGGCGTTCGGTGAATCCATTGGAAACCGACGTCCTATTGGTTTGTTCTCATCGCTCAAAATTGAATTGAGCGTTCTGATCACCATCTCCACCGCCATTGCGTTCATCATGGCGTGGTTCCTGCTCAAAGTAGGGCTCAGCGTATGGATCGCCATGCCCATTACCCTCGCCGTGGCTTTAGGAATCACATATTTCTTCTCCAGAGGACTCACCTCTCCCCTGCGCCAAATGCGCGACGCCGCCGAAGCGATGGCGGAAGGCGATTACACCGTGCGCGTCCATGTCGACTCCAATAGTCGCGATGAAGTCGGCCAGCTCGCCCTCACCTTCAACGAAATGGCGGAAGAGCTTCAGCATGCCGACCAGATGCGCCGGGACATGGTAGCCAACGTAAGCCACGAATTACGCACGCCCGTATCAGCGCTTCAAGCCATGGTCGAAAACATGGCGGATGGCGTGATCGACCTACGCCATCAAATCTGGAAAGCATCCTCAATCAGACGCACCGCCTGTCCGATCTGATCGCGTTCCTTCTTGATCTTTCCCGCATGGAAGCCGGCGCGGCAAGCCTGCAAATCGAAATGTTCAATTTCGCCGATTTTCTTGACGAAACCGTGGAACCTTTGGAAATCGCCGATGCCGGGCATGCGCATGACATCGAAATGCATGTGCCCGACGATATCGAGATGGCAGGCGATCAGGACCGCCTGCGCCAACTGTTCACCAATATCATCGCGAACGCGCTCAAGCATTCCGCGGACAATACCACGGTGCTTATCGAAGCACACGAAAACAAGGATTTCGGCACCATCGTCACCAATGTCGTCAATTTCGGATCGCAGATTCCGCAAGAGGCGCGTTCCGACATTTTCCGCCGTTTCGTCAAAGGAAAAACAGGTCCGGGCACCGAATCGGGCGGAACCGGCTTGGGATTGTCCATCGCACGTTGGGCCGCCCAGTTGCACGGTGGTTCGGTGAGGGTCGTCGATGACCCGCGTGGAGCCGATTTTGAAATCATTCTGCCGAAATACCATGTTACGGATGACGAATAGAGGATTTCTCACGTCACTGCACTTGCGTGCGTGACCATGCTTGCGTTGGGCCAACCTTCTGCGTTCCCGCCGGAGTGTGAGCCAAAGCAAGCACGGTCACGACCGTGGCACCCTCCTTCCGCATCGTTTCGACGCAACTGCGCATGGTCGCACCGGTCGTGACAATATCGTCCACCAGAATCACCATCGTATTGCGCAAGGAAACCGAAGGACACACCGAAACATGCCCTTCAAACGTTGCGACCGTTGCGCCGCACCGCTGGTCTGCACTGATTTCCCTTTGACCCCCCTGTTCTCCAACGCGTCACGCACCGTCACCTCGCAGCCTGTTTCCTCCCGTAGAAAACCTGCCAGATGTTTGGCGATCGGCATCATATGTTTACGTCCGCGACGACGTATTGAAGCGGGAGACGAAGGCGCGGGAACCACAACAACATCATGCATGAACCATGCCTATCACGAACGAAGTCAATAACGCCAGACGCTTTTGCAAGGGCGCATATCGCATCGGCGAACGCACGGTCACATTCCTCGTCGCCGTGATCCTTCCACGCGAGAACCGCCCTTCTGACCGTGCCACGGTACCATCCGCATGCGAACCAGCGTTGCATCGCCACACCGTCAAACGACTGTGCGGTCGGCTGGGAAAACAATGCCCTGCAAGCTTCGCATAGCACTTCATCCGGTTTGTCGCACCCGGCGCAGCCCCGGGGAAACAGCAGATTAACCACCATCGAGCATGCCCTCGCCATTGAGTTCATGCGAAACCTCCCAACAGGTTCTATCGCGATAGACTGGCGATGATTCCACCGCACAATTTCACGGTATCGTTCGGACAGGTAACCTTCACCGCCCTGGTGCCTGCCTTTGCCGCGGGATAATCGTTACCGTCCGGATCCATACGGTCTCCCACAAAAACAATCTGCGCCACCGTAATGCCGAGAATATCGGCCAATTCTCGAACAGCGAACGACTTGTCGACGTTTTTTTCGGAGATATCGACGCTGCTGGCGCCGCCCGGCCGTACCTCCAAATGCGGTAGATCGGCGGCAACCGCTCGTGCCAGACGATTCTTCTTCTCGTTGGTTGGATCCCACGCCTCCTTGGCTTCGATGGGCGCAAGCTGCCTAATGCGGAGAATGTGATCTGGCTGCCACGATCCTCGATACGTTCACCCCAAACGTGCGTGAGCCATATACCCTGTTCGCGCGCATTGCGTTCCAACGATTCGTAAGCTTTCGCACGATCATCCGCGCTGAGGTCATGGGCGAAGACCGGCGCCCAATCCGATCCGCCCCAACGGTAATATCGGGTGCCGCTGGTCGGCATAAGATGCAGATGCGACCGATTGGCTTGACCTGTCAACCGTTCCACCACCTGACTTTTCAGCAATGCATACTTGCCACCGGTGATCACCGCGACATCAATCAACGATGTCAATGCGGAGAAGCATTCGGCCATGTCGTCCTTCATTGGCTTTTTCGACCTTGCCAACGTGTTGTCGAGATCGAAGGCGATAAGGCGTACTCCATTGCACAATTCCTCGATATCCACGTCGTTCCAACAGGGCACGGAAATATCCGTCATGATCGTTTCCTCCTGTGTCGATGCAATGAACAATATGCTATCGCATGATTCGCGCAAGGCCCTGATATGGTAGAAGCCATGTATCAATTGCCTTGGGAATCAACAGTGTATAGAAACCGTCATGGTCGTGGGACCCGCACTCCCATGTTCGGTACCAGACTTCCACGTTATCGTACAAGAAGCGGTATGTTCGACGACATGCTGGTGGCTCAGATCCGTAGGCTCAACGATGCATGGCCCGAACTGGTGGCACCGGTACAGTTTGCGGTCGAGGATGTTCCGCCATCCGACCCGGCACCTTGGGAGGCCACTGCGCACTTGCTCGCAGTCTTTCCCCGCGGAACATGGCATTCCGCCGCGCGTCGTGCTGTACCGTATGCCTTTGCAATCGCATGCGCGAAGCCGTATGGACCTGCAATTCGCCATCCGCGACGAAGTGGTGTTGCGCTTGGCGGAACTGTATGGACGCCGTCCCGAAGAGATCGACCCGATTGGGGTATGTGATCAACGCACGACGGTCATGTTCTGGTTGGCCAGCACCTGCTCGCGGGCTTCCTTCAGATCCGTTGCGCCGATAATCGACACTCCGGCCAGTTTCGCATCCGATACGTCTTTTTGGCTGATACGGATGTTCCACACCATTGATTGGTCCGGATCGGCAAAGCTTACGGCGGCAACGTCTCCATCGTTGATATCCGCCAGATCAACCGTTGTCGAAGCGCCGGATTGGAGAGCAATCTCGCGCTGGTCAACAGTATCTCCGACACTGTTGTAGGACGTCAATGTTGCCGTGCGCTCATCGCCCGATATGTTGGTGATGCCCACTTGAGCCGTGGCATGGTCGGGCACGGCCATGGCGGAGACGCTCATCGGCACTGAAGCGTTGACCAAGGCGAAATCAGCCTGGTCATCATCGCCATCATTGGTGATCTTCGCGGCGACGGATACCGGCTCGCTGGCGCTGATGGTAAGTCCGGTCGCGACTTGGGAACTGAACCCAGGTCGATGACCGAAACGCGATTCGATTCGAGCGTCTGCTGATTGGTTTTCTTCAGACCTTGGTCATCCGTCCAAGATACGGTGACGTCGGCCTGCCGAGACGGATACACATACAGGTTGACGGCATCGCCTTCCGTGAGTCCGTCAATCGCCAATGTTTTTGCGGCAACAGTATTGGGAACCGCATAATCCGATCCTTTTGCAACCAGACCATCCATGGCTATGGTGCGTACCACGGCCGCAACGGGCGTGTCCACGCTGGACACGGTAACGTACAAAGCATCCTGCCCGGAAGCTGCTGCGGCAAGGTTCAGCACAGATTCCTTGCCCGCGCCAACCGTCAACGTCGAACCGGTAGACAATGCCAAAGCACCCGACTTGTCGGATCCCCAAACCTTGATGTTCACCGACGTGGCCTTAGCCGACGGATTGGCCACGACCAGCTGCTGGGTCATGCCTGTTTTGGTGCCCGACACCATCAGCGACTGCTTCAAAGCCGGAACGACGCAGGAAGCAGCGGAAACGCCTTTCAAATCTCCCTCAGTAGCCCAAGACATCACCGAAGAGGCCGCTCCCGTTCCATCGGAAGCCGATAGCAATCGGGTATTCTGCAATTGGGCTCCGTCATCGACCGTGCCGGACGCCATGAAAATATCATCATCCGATCCGGCATCATCCTTGTTCAACACCAATGACGAAGTGGCTTCATCAGCTCCGAGAAGCCCTACGGAAGAGCGGAACACCGAACCGAAGGACGCATAACGCGCCGACGACATGATATTGCCGTTGGACGCTTGATATTCGCTGTCTCCATACGTATCAGTATCAGCTATCGTCATTCGTGCTGGACAATATGTTTCCAGCTGATGCGGACTGACGGTGCGGGATACGGATGAACGCTGCGTTACCGGCGAATCCGCATGAATCCAAGTCGGGCGGTAGATTACGGCCACAGTCGCCAGTGCGACAATGACCAACACCGACACTATGGCCAGAATTACACGCCAAACCGTTTTGGAACGGGAATGTTTGCTCATGCTTCCTCCTGACCGTGACGCCTCATGCGCGGAAGCGCAACCAAGCAATACGCTGCGAGAACAATACCCATGCACCACAGCCATGCCTGACGCCACACACTCGATTCAGCCTGTCGATATCCCTTGCGGTCGATATGCTGCTTGGCCGTATCTTGGATGGTGAGACGATAGTATGTTCCCGCATCAGTGCTTACGACATTCTGCGTGCCATCGGAAGCGCTGATATTGGAACTCAACTGATCGGTTATCTCCTTTTGCGCCTTGTCTTCGCCGGAGCGCACCACATAGATGCCTCCGAATCCCAACTCGCTCAAATCGGCGACGGCGTCGGAATCAGCATTCGACAACAGCTGCGCGCAATCCTTGGCGATGGCCTTGTTCGCATCATCGGAACGTCCGAACGCCACTTCGACACGCTGTGCCGGAGAGCTGTCGATCAAATCACCTCGGCGGGTGCGCATCACATTGTAGCTGATGGAACCGGCACTATCCGCGCGTACTGCGAGCACACGCCTCGCCTCATCCTGCGCAAGATAGTCGGAAGCAACAATCGGCAAACCGGAATCACTGGTCGAAACCGTGTTATGTCTCTGGCGACATAATCAAAACCGGCACTCGCCACAACCGACGCCGCAATCAGCATGACCAGCACGATTCGTGCCGCACGCCCGGCAATAATGCCAGTAGAAGCGCCATTCCTCTCAACTTCGACATCGCCGGTGGGCCTCTGCCACAGCATGACGAAACGTTGCACCGCACCGCCTGCGACCATGCACACGCAAGACAGCAGTCCCATCATCGTGAATGAAACGCCGGGAAGCACGGAACCGGCCACGGCGCCATCCGCATCGACCGCAACCACAACCGCGGCGGAAAGCAGCGACGTGGCAAGACCCGCGATCGCCACGACCCACATCATACGCGACACGCGAAGCACGAATGGCAGGAACAGCGATACCGCGGCAAGAAGCACAATCAATGCCAACATTGCAGCAGCCACATACTGCCAAATCTCGCCGGATACGCAACGCCGAACGCACGGGAAACAATATCCGAAAGATTTGCGATCATCGGATGCCATCATGCGCAGACGACGGCAATATCACACTGCCAAAAATCTGACGCCACGTACCTGCTCCTGCGAAACGTACCGTGTTGACCAATGTGGGCGCGCATACGGAAGCGGCCGGCAGCGGAATCAGCAGCAGCGTCGTTCTATGGGAGCGTACAAGCATCAGGAACACAAGGAACGACAACATCAGCGGCAGCAGCAATTGCGGTTCGGCCGCGACGACGGGAATAAAGCACAATGCCGCAAGCGCCGCGGCCTGCACGGAAGCCTGCGGATTGACCAGATCTTCCGTACGTACATGCCTACGGCTCGGAAAGAAAACGCGAAGGCCGCAGGAAGAAACACCATGACCGTCATCATCGTCACGTCGCATCGCTGTACACGTTCATCGACAATGCGATGGCGAACCATGCCAACGCGATCACGCAACGCACCGTGTCGGACCGAGTAAAGATTCCAGCCAAAGCCCAAAACGACAGCACCATCAAAGGAGCGGACAAGAAGAACACCACGGCGACTGCGGTCGCAACATGGCCAGCCGTGAATACGGAAACCACCATGAGCACCAGCAGCCAAGGCGCGCTCGGGGCGCTGATTCCCGTTCCCGCGGTATACGCCCACGACGTGGTGGCGGCATGCACCAACTGGCTGAAACTGGCATCGGTCGGCAGCAACGTTTGGGAATATATCGACGCGCCGGAGAACACGCTCCGAAGCACATTCCAATATAGGAAGACGATCCATGCGAACGCGATCACCGCCGATGCGATGGCAAGCCCCCACCTGCGCATGAGCCTTTTACGCAGATGCGCCTTGGCAAGAGGCTGAGGATCACAGTGCCACGCTGGTCAAGAAACGCACGCTTGCGATCGTTCCATTGGCCGATCTGCTGACGAGTCGTCTGCAATGCGGCCAATGCCTTCAAGGAGACCCTACTCTGCTCACGCAATCGGGCACGGGCCTCCATGCGCCCGGCAAGTGGAGCAACGAACGCCAAGGCAGGGCCAATTCGCAACAGGCATGGTATGGCTGTTTGCGCGTCAGGCACAGCACGGCCAGTCCCAACGCCCTTCAGTATCGACCAGATCCACAGCAGCGGCCACCAAGAACGATGCACGTCCGTATACGCGTATTTCGTATTCGCCTCGCGTACCGCAAGGTACGGATCGACGCGGCCTTCCTCATCTTCAACAGGTTGGCCGTTTTTGGAACGCACGCCTTCAAATCTTGCCCTCCTATGGGCGATTCGCGCCTGCGGGCCCACCACCACACGGCCACCGCCCAGGCAGATGCGCCTGCACAGGTCCGTGGATTCGGCGAACGTGCCGAACCATGGATCGGCACCCTTCCAAGTACGCAAGGTGGCCAATGGAACCAGCGCGCCGGAAAGCGACACAGCCAACACATCCTGCCGGCCATCATACTGTTCCTGATCCGGCTCACCGTCCACCACCAGAGACGTGACATTGTGGTGCCCCGCATACAAACCGACGTTATGCAGCTTTCCGCCTGCCAATCCAACTGTTTCGCGCCAAGCAAAGACGCAGTCGGCGTGTTTTTCCAAGCATCGAGCAACACCTCAAGGCATGACTCATCGGCCGGCCTGGAATCGTCATGCAATGTCCACAGAGCACCGACCCGGTCGTCAAGATCGATCTGTTGCATTGCACGAGCCACGGCATTCATGAATGAAGAGGCACCCTTCACTCCTACGAGAATGACACGTATGGTCTTGCTTTCGGGAACTTCCGTAAGCACACCGGCAGGCGACGGGATAACGCTAAACGTCATCTGCATAGCTGCTCAACCTGATTGGTGCAATCCGCAACGATAATAGTGCCTGGAAGCACACGCTGTGCGAGCACCGCGGCAAAAGTGGATGAGAAAAACGTAGATCGCTTTGCGCGGTAATCACCGCAGCCACGGATGAATCGGCATCCTGCCGATGGGAGTACGGCCTGCTGTTGAGCAGATCGGTCACAATTCCCTGGATATCGCTGCTGGCGTTAGAATTCATAATTTCAAGTGTACGCACAGGGTGTGCCGTGCGTTATGCCCGTTCCTTGTGTTCCTTCTTATACCGACGGCGCTCACGTTCGCTCATGCCACCCCAAATGCCGAAACGCTCATCATGCTCGATGGCCCATTTCAGGCATTGCTCACGAACCTCGCACTGGGCGCACACTCGCTTGGCATCCCTGGTTGATCCGCCCTTTTCAGGAAAGAACGCTTCCGGATCAGTCTGAGAACATAACGCCCTATGCTGCCAGGAAACATCATCATCGCTTTTGAACAGACCCCACAGTTCCGCAAGCGGATTATCGGAGGACTCGTCGATCACGCCCCACATGCGTCCTCCCCTGCTATACGTATGCGCACTTTTAGTCGTGTTAAATTACACACATGCAATTTCTTTTTGTCAAGTTTTCCGCCGTGTCAATCACTATAATTCGAGAAAAATATGGTACATGGTACCTCCAAGAACGACGGGGGCCTGAAGCAGAATCCGTGAAAATCGGGGAACATCTCTATAATCCCATGACAGAGTAGTGGTATGTTCTAGAACGCGTTGAGATATGGCGTGATCTTTTGTATAAACAGGAAGGCGATACCGTGACCACATCACCAGCCGGCGATAAGCTTCCTAACGTCAATGGACTGCAAGACGCAAAGCCGCGTCACAGCCTTGGCTATCGAGTGCAGCATCGTGCGAGGACGATAGTCGCTTCGGTCATCGCGGCGATGCTGGTGTTCTCGGGAACCGCAGCGGCCGCAACATGGCTGGATGTGAATGGCATCATCAAAGACCATTCGGTCGAAATCATCGGACAAGGCTCACTTGACGCCAACACCTCGATCATCGATCCCAACTCCGGCAAACCCATCGAATTCGTACTCATCGGGCAGGATTCCCGCGATGGCGAAGAGAACCAGTCCGTCGGAGGCAACTTCGACGACGTGGTAGGCAACCATCAGGCCGACACCACAATGGTGGCGCAGATTTCCGCGGACCGCACCAAAATCAATCTCGTTTCCATTCCGCGCGACTCCCTAGTGGACATACCGCAGTGCGAAACGACCAACGGCACGATTCCCGCGCAATACAATGTGATGTTCAACTCGATTTTCGCGAACGCATACCAGACCGGCGGCGATCTCGCTTCAGCCGCAAGCTGCACCCTGAATGCAGTGAACAGCCTCACCGGACTGAACATTCAAAACTTCATCGTCGTGGATTTCGCAGGACTGGTCAAAATGATCAATGCCGTAGGCGGAGTCGACCTGTGCATCCCACAGGACGTCGACGACCCCTACACCAGCCTGCAACTCACCAAGGGCCTGCACCATCTGGACGGACACCAGGCAACGCAGTACGCACGAACCCGCCATGGTCTGGGAGACGGATCCGACACATCACGAACAACCAGACAGCAATACCTCATCAAACAGTTGATGAACGAAGCGCTCAGCAAGAACCTCTTTACTGACACCGCACAGCTCTACCAGCTAGCGAAATCAGCCTTGCAATCACTCTATATCTCGCAAGGCATGGCCGATACCGCAGCGCTTGCAGGTCTTGCCATGAGCCTCAAGGATTTCAATCTGTCCAACCTGTATTCGCAGACCGTTCCGGTAGTATCCGCGCCGTCGGACCCGAATCGTTCGGTCTGGACCGATGAGGCGGAGACGCTATGGGAGAAGATGCGCGCGGACAAGCCGATTTATGGTTCCGACGAATCCGACGCGAACACGGATGCCAATACCGCAGGCAATTCCGACGGTTCTTCCGATAATTCGACGGATGGCACTGACAATACGGATAATATGGGCACTGACAACACGGTTCCCAGGAAGCCGCACAGACGCCTGATCCGGTCACTGGTCTGATCACGCAAGCCGATGGCACGCTTATCGATCCGAACACCGGTGGCACCGTCGATCCGGAAGATGGCTCCATCCATGACGCTCTTACCGGGCAGTACATCGGACTTGCCGATCGTTACCTCAACGCGACAGTTTGTGCCGTTCCCGCAAAGAACTAGACCGCTTTCACCGAATCCGTTCCTACACGGTGTAAATGGTGTAGGAACGGATTTCTTTTTGGAGGATATTGTATGAGTGAAGAGAACGGCGGCAAGGACCCATGCCCGCACCACCGAGCTTCATCCCGTCTGCAGGACGGAAGAAGACGGAATCACAGCCTCACAAGTCCACAACTCCTTCTCAATCCGGCTCTCCGTCAATTCCGAGTTTTCGCCTGCCGCACAGCCA
>ENA-OQIC01000089-OQIC01000089.1-human-gut-metagenome-genome-assembly--contig:-NODE-89-length-38784-cov-10.212846_pt1 | contig 38784 bp, 31 predicted proteins | sample MGYA00242572_ERZ504736 | MGnify/ENA primary metagenome ERZ504736 (study PRJEB26092, sample SAMD00036201) | human gut metagenome | host: Homo sapiens | study: EMG produced TPA metagenomics assembly of...
GGGTTCCACCTCTTCCCATTCCGAACAGAGAAGTTAAGCCTTGTCACGCCGATGGTACTGCGTCACAGTGGGAGAGTAGGTAGCCGCCGTTTTGATTGAAGCCTCCGGACTTGAAGAAGTTCCGGAGGCTTTTTTTTGTATCCGCACGCATGAAATGTGGCCTCTACCGTTTTTTCGGCTCAGTTTGAAAACTTGGGGGAATTAGTTAAAAGCCTTATCTTTCCCGTGGGTGTGGATACCTTTCCCACGGAACTGTCTGGAAGCTCCGCCATGTCTTTTCTCCGGCAGGGGCAGGTCCGGAAGTTTTGCTCTGTAGGGGACGATGTTCATAAAGTGAGTTTATTTATGTCAATTCAATTTGCCTCTATATCTAAAGTGATCTATATCTTTGCAGATACACTTCTATAGAGATACTTGTAGATATATATTCCTATAAACTGTTACTCTAAAAGTAGAATAAATAAAAAATCGTAGTTTATATAATGAAAAAACTTTCATTTTTATTTTGCTTTTAGAAAATAATCTCTACCTTTGCAACGTTTTAGATAAAATAAGAGATAAACAATGAACCAAGGATTTATACATATTTTGCTATGCGGCATTATTATTCTACTGGCAAAGTCAGCGGGAAGTGAGTGTTGTGCATAAAAGTATGTGTGAACAATGATATACGAAAGCCTTTCTCACTTCCCTGTGTGAAAGGTTTTTTTTATGAATATAATAATGGTAAAATATAAAATTGAAATTTATGAGTGACAGATTATTTATTTTTGATACCACTCTTCGTGATGGCGAACAGGTTCCGGGATGTCAGTTGAATACAGTGGAAAAGATTCAGGTGGCTAAGCAGTTGGAAGCTTTGGGAGTGGATGTGATTGAGGCAGGATTTCCTATTTCAAGTCCGGGTGATTTCAATTCAGTAATTGAATTTCTAAGGCTGTTACTTGGCCAACCATTTGTGCGCTGACTCGTGCAGTTGAAAAAGATATCGACGTAGCTGCTGACGCATTGAAGTTTGCCAAGCACAAACGTATCCATACTGGCATTGGAACTTCAGATTCTCATATCAAATATAAATTCAATTCTACTCGTGAAGAAATTATTGAACGTGCTGTGGCTGCTGTGAAATATGCACGTCGTTATGTAGATGATGTGGAATTTTATGCGGAAGATGCAGGACGTACGGATAATGAATACTTGGCTCGTGTGGTAGAAGCTGTTATTAAAGCGGGAGCGACAGTGGTGAATATACCTGATACTACAGGTTATTGCTTGCCTGAAGAGTATGGGGCGAAAATTAAATATTTGGTAGATCATGTAGATGGTATCGATAAGGCTATTATTTCTACTCATTGTCATAATGATTTGGGTATGGCTACTGCCAATACGATTAGTGGTGTGTTAAATGGAGCACGTCAGGTAGAAGTGACTATCAATGGCATTGGAGAACGTGCCGGTAACACTTCCTTGGAAGAGGTGGCAATGATTGTCAAATGCCATAATGATATTAATATTCAGACAAACATCAATACCCAGAAGATTTATCCGACTAGTCGTATGGTATCAAGTTTGATGAATATGCCGGTTCAGCCGAACAAGGCAATTGTGGGACGTAATGCTTTTGCACATTCATCCGGTATCCATCAAGATGGTGTTTTAAAAAACGTACAAACATACGAAATTATTGACCCGAAGGATGTGGGCATTGATGATAATGCTATTGTTTTGACTGCTCGTAGCGGACGTGCTGCGTTAAAACATCGTCTTCATGTTTTGGGAGTCGAACTGGAACAGGACAAATTGGATAAGGTATATGAGGATTTCTTAAAACTGGCTGATAAGAAGAAAGATATCACGGATGATGATATTCTGGTATTGGCAGGTGCAGATAGAAGTGTTAATAACCATATAAAATTGGATTACTTGCAGGTAACAAGCGGAGTGGGCGTTCGTTCGGTGGCAAGTTTAGGACTGAATATTGCAGGAGAGCACTTTGAAGCTGCTGCCAGTGGAAATGGACCGGTAGATGCTGCTATCAAGGCTTTGAAAAAAATTATTGACCGCCACATGGTATTGAAGGAATTTACGATCCAGGCTATCAGTAAAGGTAGTGATGATATGGGTAAAGTACACATGCAGGTGGAATATGACGGACAGATGTACTATGGTTTCGGAGCGAATACAGATATTATCGCTGCATCAGTAGAAGCATATATTGATTGTATCAACAAGTTTAAAAGATAATAATACGTAATACAAAAATGGCTAACACATTATTTGATAAGATTTGGGACGCCCATGTGGTACAAAAGGTTGAGGAGGGACCTACTCAACTTTATATAGACAGGCTTTATTGTCATGAAGTAACTAGTCCGCAGGCTTTTGCGGGACTGCGCGCACGCGGGGTGAAAGTCTTTCGTCCGGATCATGTATATTGTATGCCGGATCACAATACTCCGACACATGACCAGGATAAACCGATTGAGGATCCGGTTTCTAAAACACAGGTAGATACTTTGGCAAAGAATGCCAAAGATTTCGGCTTGGCTCATTTCGGTATGATGGATAAAAGAAATGGTATTATTCATGTAGTAGGTCCGGAAAGAGGGCTGACTTTGCCGGGGATGACAATTGTTTGTGGTGACTCGCATACTTCTACCCATGGTGCGATGGGAGCTGTTGCTTTCGGTATTGGAACCAGTGAAGTAGAAATGGTGTTGGCTTCACAATGTATCTTACAATCTCGTCCGAAAACCATGCGTATCACTATTGATGGTGAACTGGGTAAAGGAGTGACGGCGAAAGACATGGCTCTCTATATGATGTCTAAGATGACAACCAGTGGTGCTACTGGATTCTTCGTGGAATATGCCGGTTCGGCTGTCCGTAACTTGAGTATGGAAGGTCGTCTGACTTTATGTAATCTGAGTATTGAAATGGGGGCACGTGGTGGCATGGTTGCTCCTGATGAAGTGACTTTTGAATATATAAAAGGCAGGGAACATGCTCCGAAAGGTGTGGATTGGGATAAAGCGGTGTCTCATTGGAAAACATTAAAGAGTGATGATGATGCTGTATTTGATAAAGAAATTCGTTTTGATGCAGCAGATATTCAGCCGATGATTACATACGGAACGAATCCAGGAATGGGTATGGGAATCACTGAGCATATTCCGGTAGATGATAAAAGTGCTTCTTTTAAAAAGTCTTTGGACTATATGGGCTTTCAGCCGGGCGAATCCTTGCTAGGTAAGAAAATTGATTATGTATTTTTGGGTGCTTGCACTAACGGACGAATTGAGGACTTTCGCGCCTTTACCTCTTTAGTAAGAGGGAAAAAGAAAGCAGATCATGTGACTGCATGGCTGGTTCCGGATCATGATGGTAGATGCACAGATTCGTGAAGAAGGTTTGGACAAAATCTTGGAGGAGGCAGGTTTTGCCATCCGTCAACCGGGATGTTCTGCTTGTCTGGCTATGAATGATGATAAGATTCCGGCTGGAAAATATTCGGTATCTACTAGTAACCGTAATTTTGAAGGACGCCAGGGACCGGGTGCTCGCACGTTGCTTGCCAGTCCGCTGGTAGCTGCTGCGGCGGCGGTGACCGGTGTAATAACAGATCCTAGAGAACTAATTTAAAAATGCGAAGACAATGAAACAGAAATTCAATATCATAACAAGCACTTGCGTACCCCTTCCTTTAGAGAATGTGGACACAGACCAAATTATTCCGGCTCGTTTCTTAAAGGCGACAACTCGTGAAGAGAAATTCTTTGGTGATAATCTGTTCCGTGACTGGCGCTACAATCCGGATGGTTCTCTGAACAAGGATTTTGTATTGAATAATCCTACTTATGGTGGACAAATCCTTGTAGCGGGAAAGAATTTCGGCTCTGGTTCCAGCCGTGAACATGCAGCATGGGCTATCGCCGGATATGGTTTCCGGGTAGTTGTGTCCAGTTTCTTTGCTGATATTCATAAGAATAATGAATTAAATAATTTTGTACTTCCGGTGGTGGTGAGTGAAGAATTTTTGAAGGAACTTTTTGATTCAATTCATGCAGATCCGAAAATGGAAGTGGAAGTAAATCTGCCCGAACAGACTATAACCAATAAGGCTACAGGTAAAAGCGAACATTTTGAAATTAATGCATACAAGAAACATTGTTTGATGAACGGATTGGATGATATCGACTTTTTGCTGACCAACAAAGACAAGATAGAAGCATGGGAAAAAGCGTCAAAATAGAAATCATGGATACAACACTCCGCGATGGTGAACAAACCAGCGGAGTATCTTTTGTGCCCCATGAAAAATTGATGATTGCCCGATTGCTATTGGAAGATTTAAAGGTAGACAGGGTAGAGGTTGCCTCGGCCCGTGTATCGGATGGCGAATTTGAAGCTGTTAAAATGATATGTGACTGGCTGCCCGCCGGAATTGCTTCACAAAGTGGAGGTGCTCGGATTTGTGGATGGCCGTACTTCTGTAGATTGGATACAACGTACAGGATGCAGGGTAATTAACTTATTGTGTAAAGGTTCGTTGAAACATTGTACACAGCAGTTGAAGAAAACACCTGAAGAACATATTGAAGATATTGTGAATGTGGTGCGTTATGCCGATGAACTGGATATTGCAGTTAATGTATATCTGGAAGATTGGAGTAACGGAATGAAGGATTCTTCTGACTATGTATTCCAGTTGATGGACGGATTGAAGGATACCAGCATCAAGCGATATATGTTACCGGATACATTGGGTATCTTGAATCCTTTGCAAGTGATTGAATTCATGCGGAAGATGAAAAAACGTTATCCTCATACTCATTTTGATTTCCATGCGCATAATGATTATGACTTGGCTGTGAGTAATGTACTTGCTGCTGTGCTGAGTGGGGTTAAAGGACTTCATACTACTATCAATGGATTAGGGGAACGTGCAGGAAATGCACCGCTTGCCAGTGTTCAAGCTATTCTGAAGGATCATTTTAATGCTTTGACCAATATCGACGAAAGCCGTCTGAATGATGTGAGCCGAGTGGTGGAATCCTATTCTGGTATTGTTATTCCTGCCAACAAGCCGATTGTGGGTGAGAATGTGTTTACGCAAGTGGCCGGCGTTCATGCCGACGGTGATAATAAGAATAATCTTTATTGCAATGATTTGTTGCCGGAACGATTCGGACGTAAACGTGAGTATGCGTTGGGCAAGACTAGTGGCAAAGCAATATCCGTAAAAATCTGGAGGATTTGGGACTTGATTTAGATGAAGAATCCATGCGTAAGGTAACGGAACGTATTATCGAACTGGGTGACAAGAAGGAATTGGTTACTCAGGAAGATTTGCCTTATATTGTTTCCGATGTGCTGAAGCATGGAGTGGTAAGCGAAAGTGTAAAACTGAAAAGTTATATTGTGACACTGGCGCATGGATTGAAGCCGATGGCTACTGTAAAAATAGAGATTAACGGAAAAGAGTTTGAGGAGAATTCCAGCGGTGACGGTCAGTATGACGCTTTTGTGCGTGCATTGCGTAAAATTTATAAAGTGACGTTAGGGCGTAAATTCCCTATGTTGACCAATTATGCGGTAAGTATTCCTCCTGGGGGCCGTACAGATGCATTTGTGCAAACAGTAATAACTTGGAGTTTGAAGAAAAAGTATTCCGTACTCGTGGGCTGGATGCTGACCAGACGGAGGCTGCTATCAAGGCTACCATGAAAATGCTGAATATAATAGAAAATGAATATGAAAATAATAATGGTTAGTGATTAGTGGTTAGTGGTTAATGAACAGTGTCGTCAGATTTCATTAACCGCCAACTATTAATCACTGACCGCTAACCATTAATCACTAAAAAAATGGATTTTAAAATTGCAGTTTTAGCCGGTGACGGTATCGGACCGGAGATTTCAGTGCAAGGCGTTGATGTGATGAACGCTGTTTGTGAGAAGTTTGGCCATAAAGTAAGTTATGAATACGCGATCTGTGGTGCAGATGCGATAGATAAAGTAGGTGATCCGTTTCCCGAAGCTACTTTTCAGGCTTGTAAGAATGCCGATGCAGTGCTTTTCTCGGCTGTAGGCGACCCTAAATTTGATAATGATCCTACAGCAAAGGTTCGTCCGGAGCAAGGTTTGCTGGCTATGCGTAAAAAATTAGGTTTGTTTGCCAATATCCGTCCTGTGCAGACTTTCAAATGCTTGGTTCATAAGTCTCCGTTGCGCGCCGAATTGGTGGAAAATGCCGATTTTATCTGTATTCGTGAACTGACCGGAGGGATGTACTTCGGTGAAAAATATCAGGATAATGATAAGGCATATGATACCAATATGTATACCCGTCCGGAGATTGAGCGTATTTTAAAAGTGGCTTTTGAATATGCCATGAAGCGCCGTAAGCATCTTACTGTAGTTGATAAGGCAAATGTGCTGGCATCTTCACGTCTGTGGAGGCAGATTGCACAAGAGATGGCTCCTCAGTATCCGGAAGTGACTACAGACTATATGTTTGTGGATAATGCTGCCATGAAGATGCTTCAGGATCCTTGTTTCTTTGACGTGATGGTGACTGAGAATACATTTGGTGATATTCTGACAGATGAAGGCTCTGTTATCAGTGGCTCTATGGGATTACTTCCTTCTGCTTCTACGGGTGAAAGCACTCCGGTATTCGAACCTATTCACGGTTCATGGCCACAGGCTAAAGGATTGAATATTGCCAATCCATTGGCTCAAATCCTATCGGTGGCCATGCTGTTTGAGTATTTTGATCTTAAGGAGGAAGGCACCTTGATTCGTAAGGCTGTAGATGCTTCTTTGGATGAAAATGTGCGTACTCCGGAAATTCAGGTTGAAGGTGGGGCCAAGTATGGTACTAAGGAAGTGGGTTCCTGGATTGTGGATTATATCAAGAAAGCATAGAATTTTATAGGTTTTTTACGGAGAATCAGAAGTGAATGCCATTTTACTTCTGATTCTTTATTTTTATTGGATAAGAAAAAGTATATTTGATGCTGCAAATAAAACAAAGATAATAATTGAAAGACATTCAGATGAAGAATTTAGTTTATGCTTTGGTAGGAGCTGGTTTTATGATTGCCTGCCAGCCTTCGGACCAACCGGAAATCAGCGGTATGCTGACTGGTATCGAGAGTGATACATTATTGGTACAATCTTTTCCTGTAAATGATCGTGATAGTCGTAGGACAGATACGATTGCCATGCAAAATGGAAGTTTTGCTTTTAATTTAGGTGATAGTGTATTGAAACAGGTTTATATTTATGGTAAACCGTCAGTGAAACCCAATGAGGATGGCAGTATACCTGCCATATCGATGAAAGCTGTAAATTTTTTGCTGTTGCCTGGCCAACCTATAAAAATTTCAGGTTCATTGGATGAATATAAATTGGAGGGAGGTTCCTTTTATGATGATTATAATGAAGTGTTGGAGGACTGTAAAGCATATAGTCATAAAATAGATTCATTGAATGTAGTCTGTATGGATATGGAGAAAAAAGGAATACCCGGAGATTCTATCCGTAAAGTTTATGCTTCAGCAAAAGAATGGTATGGAAATATTTTAAAAATAAAAAGTGACTATGTTAGGCAGAATCCGGATAAAGATGTATCAGTATATGTAATGTCACAGTTGACAAGGGACCAGTTGGGGATGCTTTTAATGTTTTGACTGACCGGGTAAAGGAAGGAATGATGGCTCCTTTATATCAGAGAATGAGAGAAGGATATGAGAAAGAACTGGCTCGCGATAAAGCAAAAGAAGCAATGAAACCAGGTAATCCTGCTCCGGAATTTACTTTGAAGGATTTGGATGGAAAGAATTTTGACTTATCTTCTCTGAGAGGTAAATATGTAGTGCTTGATTTCTGGGGAAGCTGGTGTGGATGGTGCATAAAAGGAATTCCCGAAATGAAAAAGGCATATGAAAAATACAAGGGAAAAATAGAATTTGTAGGGATTGACTGCAATGATACAGAGGATAAATGGAAAAAAGCAGTAGCTGAGCATCAATTGCCGTGGATTAATGTACGCAATATAGGTGAACCGGATGTGGCGGTGATGTATGGAGTAAGTGGTTATCCCACTAAATATGTGATTGATCCTGAAGGGAAAATTGCTAAACAGGTAGTTGGCGAGAATCCCGAATTTTATATGTATCTGGACGCATTGATGAAATGATGAAAGGTTCCGGATAATTATGAATAACAGAGGTGTGCCATTATTTGAACACACCTCTGTTGTTTAATTTAGAATTTTTTTACGCGTATATGACAGTAAGGTTCTCCTCCCGTTTTATCGTAATAGTGCTGATGATAGTCTTCTGCTTCCCAAAATTTCTCGGCAGGGCGTAATTTGGTATTGACTCTATGACCTTTCGAGCGAAGCAGTTCGATGACCTCTTCAGCTTCGGATTTTTGTTTTTCATCCATGTAGAAAATCATACTCCGATATTGCGGTCCGAGGTCGGGACCTATTCCATCGGTTTGTGAAGGATCATGTATTTCAAAAAAAGTTTGCACAAATCCACATAAGAAACCATGTCGGCGTCATAATCTACAAAAATAGCTTCTACATGGTGGGTCATGTGGGCTTTTACCTGAGTATATGTGGGGTTGGCTTCCGGACCACCTGTATAACCGACTGTAGTGTTTAGTACACCCGGAATACGTTCGAACTGATGTTGTACGCCCCAGAAGCATCCGGCGGCGAATATCGCTTTTTCTACTTTCATGTTCTTTATTCTTTTAAAATTGTATGCCAAATATACGGAATACCCTTTAAAACGAGAAACCTACCTTATGCTTTTTTTAATTAAACTAAAGGAATATCGTTAAAGATTCCTCTACCTTTGCAACCGGAATTAATTAATATAGAAAATCGGATGAAACAGATCGTATGTTATCTTATGTTGCTATGTGCATGTATGCAGTTGCAGGCGCAAACTTACGATGAGCTGATAACCTGTGCGTTGGATGCGGCAAAAAACGACAGTTTGACAAAATCAGAAATTTTGTTCAAACAGGCATTGAAGATGGATCCTGCCAATATGCGTAATGCTTTATTGTTTACTAATCTAGGAACGGTCCAGCGGAGATTGGGGAAAATAGATGATGCTATTGATTCGTACACGTTATCCTTGAATATTACTCCATATTCTGTTGTTACATTGCTCAATCGTGCTTCACTCTATTTGGAGAAAAATTTGTTTGACAGGGCTTATGTGGATTATTGCAATGTGATTGATATAGATAAGACAAATAAGGAAGCGTTACTTTTCCGGGCTTATATTTATATGCAACGTAGGGATTATAAGGGAGCGAGAATAGATTATAATACTTTATTACAGGAGGAACCGGGGAATAATACTGCACGTTTGGGCAGGGCACTTTTAAATCAGAAGGAGTTGAAGTATCGTGAATCTTTAGAAGATTTTAACAAATTGGTTTCCGATAATCCCAGAGATGTTTCTTATTTGAAAGCTCGCGCTACATTGGCTGTAGAAATGAATACGCCTGATTTGGCTTTATTGGATTTGGAGGAGGCCGCCAAACTGGCACCGGACGATGCGGAAATTTATGTGATGTGTGGTGAGATTTATTTAAGTCAGAAGAAAAAAAGAGAAGCGTATGTTGCTTTTGAAAAAGCAATAGAGTTGGGAGTTCCCCGACCGGAATTACAGGATAAGCTGAAAGCAAGTAAGTAAAAATACGAACAGGATTATTGTCAGACAATCATCATGCTTTTACAAGAGGCTGTCTCAAAATAGAGTTGAGATGGCCTCTTTTGTTTCATCTCCAATTGAAGTCATTTGGATTTTTCTCAAAAAAGGAGTTTATAAACTTACTTTTGAAGGTTTCATCCTTTCAAACTTTTTTTTTCGTTGCCATAAGCCCCCTAAGAGGCTACTTTTGCAAGATTATGTGCAATGGCCAGCAGGCCGAACTCAATTTCAACCTTCTTAAGCCCACGAAGATGGAACCTCTTGAAGTGCTTGTTGTTCTTGAGGTTTCCAAATACGGCTTCCACATCCTGCGGTCGCTGGCTGCGATATTTCAGGCCTTCATCAGAGAGCAGTTTTTCACGTTCCCTTTCCTTGATTTTCCTCAGACGATGGTTTACCTGCACAATTCTTTCCGACCGGCTTCTGTGACACCGGCATCTTAGCGGGCAGCCTTTGCAGTTACGTGCCCTGTATCTTGAGATGGTCTGCACAAAACCGTTGTCTGTTATCCGCCTTGCATCGGAGAGTCTTTCCATTCTCTGTCCCATCGGACAGTACATGCCGTCGGTTTCTTCATTATAATAAAAGTTGGCAGAGAGAAACGGGTCGTTCCGGAAGTTCCTTTTCTGTTCCTTATGAAAATTGTTGTACTTTATAAAGGTTTCAATGCCATGTCTGAAGGCGTACAGATAGTTCTCCTCGCTTCCGTATCCGGCATCACAGACAGATACGTCAGGGTATCTGCCGTAAAGGGAATGGAAATTATCCATATGCAGGGGATAGGTGGAGGTATCACCGGCACACTGATGGATGGTATAGTTCAGAATGAACTGTCTGTTGGTACTGATCTGGGGATTATATCCGGGTTTGAGCTGTCCGTTCCTCATGTGGTCCTCTTTCATGCGCATGAAAGTAGCGTCATTGTCTGTCTTTGAGTAGCTGTTGCGTCCGTCAAGTATCTTTCCCTGTGATTCATATTTCCTGAGCTGTTCGGGCCATGACTTCCTTACACGTCTTACCTTCGCTTTCATTTTCCTGTCTGCATCCACTCCGTTCAGGGCATCATCTATCTGGCAAAGTGCCTTTTCCACTTTCTCCGGAGTGATATCCTGATATGTGATGGGTGCGGAATCACGCAGTTCCTGCTTGGTGACGGACTCGGCGTACTGCCATATCTCTTCAAGCTGTTCCGCGATTCTGGATATACGCGTATGTATGGACTTACCCCAGACGAACGTATAACGGTTGGCATCCGCCTCCATCTTCGTCCCGTCGGTACAGGCCACATCCAGACTTACAAAACCTTCCGCCACAAGGAACTTTACGATGGTGGCAAATATTGTCTTGAGTACATCCTTCAGCCGGCTGCTGCGGAAACGGTTGATGGTATTATGGTCAGGAGTCACATTGCCGGTAAGCCACATGAAGCGGATGTCATTGCGACAGAATTCTTCTATGCGACGGCTGGAATAGATATTACGCAGATAAGCATAGACCAGAATCTGAAGCATCATGCGAGGGTGGTATGCAGAACAGCCTTGGGGAGAATACCTGCGGTAAAGTTTTTCAAGGTTTATCTGTTCAATGATACGGTGAACAACCCGGACCGGATCGTTCTGGGGAATAAAATCGCCTAAACACGGAGGTAAAAGCAGATTATCGTTGGATGTATAACTTTTAAACATTATCTTTGGGATATCTTGACTTGATTCCCTAAGATACAAAAAATTAGGGAGACGGGGCAAGTTCTGACTGAGCGAAGTTAGGACTTGCCCGATTTTTTTGCAAACACAAAAAAAGGCCGTCTCATTTTGAGACAGCCTCTTGTTGGTATATGGGAAGAATAGTTTTTCATTTCTTCAGTACCTTCTTTATCAACTCTATAAACTCTTTTCCGTATTTTTCTTTCTTATATTCGCCAATACCATTGATGTTGCCGAATGCTTCTATTGTTGTAGGTTGTTGGGTGGCGATCAGGTGCAAAGTCTTGTCGGATAAAACAATATAGGCAGGTATAGCTTGCTGGTCCGCCAGCTTTTTACGCAGTATACGTAACTCCTCGAACAAGTCCTTGTTTTCATTACCAAAAGTAACCGGAGTGGGAAAGAGTACCTCTTCCTTGGCTTTCTTTTTGCGTTTTTCCTTAGCAGGTACGAATTCTTCCCGTTTAATGACTACCAGCATGGCGGATTCTTTGCCGAACAATACTTTTTGCCCGCTTTCAGTTATTTTGAGGTGATTGTTCTCATTATAGGCTATTTCGAAATATCCTAGATTCAGCATTTGCAGCAGATAATCTTGCCAGTCGCGTGCGGGAATATCTCTTCCTGCGGCATATGTTTTCAGTTTGTCATAACCTTTGTCAATCAGTTCTTGGTTTGCTGACCCTTTCAATATGTCTATTAACATGTGAGTACCTATTTGTTGGTTAGTTCGGGCTATTGCACTCAAAGCTTTTTGTACAATGATTGTTCCGTCAAAGCGTTCGGGGGGATTACGGCACACATCACAGTTGCCACAATCATGGTCCATGGTTTCACCAAAATAGTTCAGCAGGATACGCCTCCGACAGATATCCGATTCAGCATATTGTTGCATCCGGTGTAATTTCTCTAAGTTAATTTCCTGCTGGCTGCTTTCTGTAGCGAATTTGGAAAGCATAACCAAGTCTCCCAGTGAATAGAACAGCAAAGTATCACTTTCCATACCATCACGCCCGGCACGTCCTATTTCTTGATAGAAACTTTCTATGCTTTTAGGAAGGTTATAATGAATAACCCAGCGTACATTGGATTTATCAATTCCCATCCCGAAAGCAATAGTGGCGCACACCACCTGTACACGATCATTTATGAAATCATTTTGTGCCTTATCACGCATATCGCTGCTTAATCCTGCATGATAAACGGTTGCACGGATACCTTGTTTCATCAGCATTGCGGCCACATTTTCTGTTTTGCTGCGGCTCATGCAATAAATGATACCACATTCATTTTTGTGTTTTTCTATGAATTCAAGAATAGTCCGCATCTTATCCTTTTGTTGGTAGCCTCTTTTAACTTCCAAACTCAGATTGGGCCGATCAAAGGAAGATATGAATATTTTAGGATCTTTCAAGGCCAATTGTTGTACAATGTCTTTTCGGGTTATTTTGTCAGCTGTAGCAGTCAATGCTACAATCGGTACTTTGGGAAACTGATTACGTAATACCTTTAATTGGGTATATTCAGGCCGGAAATCATGTCCCCATTGTGAGATGCAATGAGCTTCATCAATGGCAAATAAAGAAATTTGAATATCTTTCAGCAGGAAGTTTGTTTCTATAAGTAATCGTTCAGGTGAAATATAAAGCAATTTGATTTTTCCTTGAAGACATTCGCGACGTAGATTTATATTTTCTGTTTCATTATTGCTGCTGTTCAGTGCCCGTGCTGCAATTCCGTTTGCTTGTAAACTTTCCACCTGGTCTTTCATTAAAGAAATAAGGGGTGAAACGACAATGGCCGTACCTTCCATCAGTAAAGCCGGTAATTGATAACAGATGGATTTTCCTCCTCCTGTAGGCATTAATACCAAAGTATCCTTTTGAGCTAATATATTTTGAATAATATCTTGCTGTAAAGGACGGAAACTATCGTATCCAAAGTAGTTTTTTAGAGTTTGGAACATATCTGTTTGTTATTTTAAAATGTAATCGGTTACAAAGGTAGTAAAATCTTTAGATTTGGTAGGAATCTCTGCCTAATAATAGTAAATAAGATATACTTTTATTCATAATTCATTTGTTTTGAAATTATTGCTTAAAAGAGAGGTTGGTTATTGTAGATTGGACAAATAAACTTTTTGCCACTTAAAAAACAAAGTGTTGTGATTATTTAAGAAATAAATTAAGCAAAAAAGTTGCATATGAAAAAAACTTTTCCCACATTTGTCCAAAATTAGATATTTGCATTTATATAACTAACCAAACAACGAAAAATTAAAAGAAAAATTAACTGATGAGCGACGTGGAAAAAAAATCAGAAACCCAGGAAGCGGCTCCTAAGAAAAAACCGTATAACCTGAGAGAAAAGAAAGAGAAAAAGGCTGCTTACAGATCTCTGATTAGAGCAGAACTTGCCGATGAATTGTATGATAAGATTTTGAACATTGTAGTTGTTCAGAAAAAGTACAAAGACCCTAATTATTCAGCAAAAGACTTGGCGAAAGAATTAAAGACAAATACTCGTTATTTGTCAGCTGTAGTGAATTCCCGCTTCGGAATGAATTATTCTTGTTTGTTGAATGAATATCGTATTAAAGATGCTTTGCATCTTTTAGTTGATAAACGCTATATGGATAAGAATGTGGAAGAGATCAGTGCAATGGTAGGTTTTGCTAATCGCCAATCTTTTTATGCTGCGTTTTATAAGAATGTGGGTGAGACTCCTAATGGCTATCGTAAGAGAAATCAAGAAAAGAAATAAGAGCATAATTTGCTACATTATAATTAAGAAAAAGGAAAACAATTGTTTTCCTTTTTTGTTTCGGCTCACGAATTATGTATCTATAAAAAACGTTAATTGTAGAAATGAAACAGGTTGGTTGCAATGAAGTAGATAAAAGCATGAATGAAATGGAGGAATTTGATTATACGGTTGAACAATTTGCCGACTTACAGTTACTTCGATATAAAGTGTATGGATTTGAAGAACTGAGTTTGAAACAAAAAAAGTTGATTTACTATTTGTCACAAGCTGCTTTGCAAGGCCGTGATATTTTGTTTGATCAGAATGGCAAATACAATTTGCTTATTCGTAAAATGTTGGAAACCGTATATACAGAGTATCAGGGAGATCGTACAGATGTGAATTTCGTCAATTTGGAAACTTATCTGAAACGCATATGGTTTTCTAACGGAATTCATCATCATTATGCTTCAAATAAGTTCGTACCAGGTTTCACTCCGGAATTTTTTAGGGATGCATTGAATAGTGTGGATGCATTGAAGTTACCTTTGGGTAAAGGGGAAACAGTGGAAGAACTTTGTGAAGAAGTCTTTCCGGTGATTTTGATTCTGAAATGATGCCTAAACGTGTGAATCAGGCAGACGGGGAGGATTTGGTCCTGACTTCGGCTGCAAATTATTACGAAGGGGTAACCCAGAAAGAAGCGGAAGATTTTTATCATAATTTGAAGAATCCGGATGATATGATGCCGGTAATGTTTGGTATGAACAGCCGTTTAGTAAAGGAGGACGGAAAAGTACAAGAAAAGGTCTGGAGATCTGGAGGATTGTATGGGCAAGCCATTGATAAGATCATTTATTGGTTGGATAAGGCTCTTGGTGTGGCAGAAGATGCACAACAAAAAATAGTTATCGAAAAATTAATTCGATTTTATAAGAATGGGGACTTGAAAGATTTTGATGAATATTCTATTGCGTGGGTGAAGGATTTGGATTCACGCGTGGATTTTGTTAACGGCTTTATTGAAAGTTATGGAGATCCGTTAGGACTGAAAGCTAGTTGGGAGTCCATTGTGAATTTTAAAGATCTGGAAGCAACCAAGCGCACGGAAATCATCAGCGCTAATGCTCAATGGTTTGAAGATCACTCACCTGTAGATCATCGGTTTAAAAAAAAGGAAGTGAAAGGTGTGTCGGCCAAGGTGATTACAGCCGCTATGCTGGGGGGGGATTTGTATCCTGCTACAGCGATTGGGATTAATCTCCCTAATTCCAACTGGATTCGTAGTGTGCATGGTTCTAAGTCTGTAACCATCGGAAATCTGACTGAAGCCTATAATAAAGCGGCTCATGGTAATGGATTTACAGATGAATTTGTTTGCGGTGCCGAAGAGAAAGAATGGATAAAGAAATATGCAGATCTTACAGGGGATTTACATACTGATTTGCATGAATGTTTGGGGCACGGTTCTGGTCAGTTGTTACCGGGAGTAGATCAGGATGCTTTGAAAGCGTATGGATCTACGATAGAAGAGGCACGTGCCGATTTATTCGGTTTGTACTATCTGCCGGATGACAAAATGGTAGAGTTGGGGCTTACACCGGATGGAGATGCCTTTAAAGCAGAATATTATACTTATATGATGAATGGTCTGATGACCCAGTTAGTCCGCATCGAGTTAGGTAATATGGTAGAGGAAGCACACATGCGTAACCGCCAGCTCATTGCGCGGTGGACATTTGAGAAAGGTGCTGCAGATAAGGTGGTTGAACTGGTTAAGAAGGATGGGAAAACGTATGTGAAGATAAACGATTATCAAAAATTGCGCACTCTGTTCGGACAGTTGCTGGCTGAGATACAACGCATTAAAAGTGAAGGAGATTTTGAGGCTGCCCGTAAATTGGTCGAAAAGTATGCGGTGAAAATAGATCCGGTTTTGCACGCCGAGATATTGGCACGTTATGAAAAACTTCATCTGGCTCCTTACAAAGGTTTTGTAAATCCTGTATATGAGGCCGTGACAGATAAGGATGGAAATATTATAGATGTAAAAGTATCTTATAATGAAGGTTACGCGGAGCAAATGTTACGTTATAGCAAAGAATTTGCGAATCTTCCTTATAGAAATGAATAAGAATAAATATGGATGTACACGAAACAATAAAGGACATAAAGGGGCAATTCCGTTTGTTTATGAATGGGGTGGTTTCCCAAAGTATGCGTGAGAAGGGATTAGACTATAAACTGAATTTTGGCATCGAACTTCCGCGTTTGAAAGAAATAGCTGCTCGTTATGAAAAAAATCATGAAGTGGCGCAAGCTTTATGGAAAGAAAATATCCGTGAATGTAAAATTCTGGCGGGAATGTTACAGCCGGTAGAAACATTTTATCCGGAAATAGCTGATATATGGGTAGAAGATATGCGCTATCCTGAAATAGCGGAACTGACTTGCATGAGTTTGTTCCAATATTTACCTTATGCTTCGGAGAAGGCTTTTGAATGGATGGCCGATGAGCGTGAATATTTTCAGTTATGTGGCTTTATGCTGATGGCAAGGCTGTTGATGAAGGGAAATCAGCTGACTGAGCGTTCGGAAGCTGAATTTTTGGATCAGGCAATGGTCACTTTACAAAGCGAGGGAGTGCTGCCCCGCAAAGCAGCTGCTACTGCTTTGAAGAAGTTTGCCGTTCAAAGCAAGGAAAATGGCAAAAAGGTGAATCGGTTGTTGGCTCCATTAACCAAATCAGATAAGGTAGAAATAGCTTCTTTGGCTGGAGAAATAAAATTAGAAACAGAATATTGGCATTAAACTTTCATGTTATCATAAAAAGGCTTAACTTTGACGGCGGAACTGAAATCTGTGATGGAAGAGAATGTGAAAGATAAGGTAAAGCAGATCTTGACAGAATATCTGCAGGTTAACGGGCATCGGAAGACACCTGAACGATATGCTATACTCGATACTATCTATTCCATTAAAGGTCATTTTGACATTGATACGCTTTATAATTATATGGCAAATGAAGGAAAATTCCGGGTAAGCCGGGCTACTCTTTATAATACCATCATTCTTTTTATCGATGCAAAATTGGTTATTAAACATCAGTTCGGCAATTCTTCCCAGTACGAGCGTGCGTACAACAATGAAACCCATCATCACATGATATGTACGGAATGTGGCAAAGTGACCGAATTTCAGGATGAGAATCTGAAACAAGCCATTGCCAATACGAAACTGAAGAAATTTCATGCCTCGCACTATTCCTTATATATCTATGGTGTATGCAGCAAGTGTACTTGGGCCAAGCGTAGGAAGAAAAAAGATAAGTAACATAAAACGAAGAAACATGAAAGTAGATGTCTTGTTAGGTTTGCAATGGGGTGATGAAGGCAAAGGAAAGGTTGTCGATGTTCTGACTCCCCGTTATGATGTGGTAGCTCGTTTCCAGGGAGGTCCGAATGCAGGTCATACACTGGAATTCGAAGGCCAGAAATATGTGCTCCGTTCCATTCCTTCCGGAATATTTCAAGGAAATAAAGTAAACATTATTGGTAATGGTGTGGTACTGGATCCGGCTTTGTTCAAGGCTGAGGCTGAAGCTTTGGAGGCTAGCGGACACCCCCTGAAAGAACGTTTGCACATTTCAAAGAAAGCTCATTTGATTTTGCCTACTCACCGCATTCTGGATGCTGCTTATGAAGCTGCTAAAGGAGATGCCAAAGTGGGAACTACCGGAAAAGGTATAGGTCCTACTTATACTGATAAAGTGAGTCGTAACGGTGTACGTGTAGGTGATATCCTTCATAATTTTGAAGAAGTGTATGGAAAGGCAAAGGCACGTCACGAACAGATCTTGAAAAGTCTGAATTATGAATATGATATAACCGAACTGGAAAAACAATGGTTGGAGGGTATCGAATACCTGAAACAGTTCCATTTGGTGGACAGTGAACACGAAATAAACAATCTTCTGAAGTCGGGTAAGAGTGTGCTTTGTGAAGGTGCGCAGGGAACGATGCTTGATGTTGATTTCGGTTCTTATCCTTTTGTCACTTCTTCAAATACCATTTGTGCCGGTGCTTGTACCGGTTTAGGTATCGGTCCTAATAAAATTGGTAATGTATACGGTATCATGAAAGCGTATTGTACCCGTGTGGGGGCAGGTCCTTTCCCTACCGAATTGTTTGATGAAACTGGTAAGAAAATCCGCGATTTAGGTCATGAATATGGTGCGGTGACAGGTCGTGAACGTCGTTGTGGCTGGATTGATCTTGTAGCTTTGAAGTATTCTATCATGGTAAACGGGGTGACTCAGTTAATTATGATGAAGAGCGATGTGTTGGATGATTTCGAAACCATCAAAGCATGTGTGGCTTATAAAGTAAATGGTGAGGAAATTGATTACTTCCCTTATGATATTAGTGAGGGGCTGGAACCTGTATATGCGGAGCTGCCCGGATGGAAGACTGATATGACCAAGATGACCAGTGAGGATGAATTCCCGGAAGAATTCAATGCGTATGTCACTTTCTTGGAAGAACAGCTGGAAACCCCGATCAAGATTGTTTCGGTAGGTCCTGATCGTGGTCAGACTATTGAACGCTATACGGAAGAATAATAGAGAAGAATCTTATAAGATAAAAAAGAGATACTGTTTTCCTTTGGAGTCAGTTTCTCTTTTTTTTGTATACATCTATCTGTTTCTATGTATATTTGATAAAATTGTAACATCTATAATGATACCCATGTAAGATAATATATCTTTCGTCTTTATCGTATATCTTTCCGGTTACTATTTTAAGATGTGTGTGGAGCATCAATTGTGCATTATTGCGTATTATTGTGCCAAATCGCGTCATTCCGTCTGGGTTTCTTTCTATATTTGTCATCAATAAAAATATCGATATGGCATTACAAACAACCGGATTGGAATTTTTCTACTTGAGTGTGGATTTCTCCGAGAATGATAAAATATTGTTGGTGGAACAAGAGTTGGGCTACATTGCTTGTATTGCATTTATTGGTACGTATTTACCACAAAGGATGTCTTTGCTGTTGGAGAGAGGATAGGTGTCTGCTTTTTACTCGCAGATTGTCCGAAGGATGTACGGCCGATTATGTACAGCAAGTAGTGGATGCACTGTTGGAACGTGGATTTTTTAGTAAAGCCCAATACGAAAAAAATGGAATTCTTACTTCGGAAAGTATACAGGACCATTACTTTGAGGCGGTACAACAACGGAAGTGTGTAGAGGTGAGTACTGATTACTTGTTGATAGAGATTTCAAAATACAAGAATTTGTATGTGGATGGTAGTAACGTAGGCATTTCAACGGAAAATGTGGACATGAAAACATGAAGTTACAAAGTAAAGCAGAGCAAAAAAAGAAAAGGACTCCTCTTCATTTTGTTCTCCAGAAAAGAAGAGGATTTTTGCGGAGAAAGAGACTTTTTCTTCTATTCCTGTAGATGGAAAATGCAGAAATGCTTCCGGACCAGTTGAAGCTTTGCAGCAGTGAGGGATAGGAGATAAGATAGTAGGGTACTGTGATTATGGTGTGATAGGGCATCCGATATGGCAAATATTAGCTGATATGCGTATGTCAGGTGGAAGGTTATATCAATTGTTAGCCTTTATTGGGGCGCGCCTGCGAGTTTGACCGATTAGAATTTAGTAGATTGATAAATACTGTAATTGTGTAATAAAGAAAACGATTGATCGTTTTATGGTTCATATAAGTAGAAAATAAATAGAATATTAAATAGATAATAGCCTGATTTTTAGAGTGCTGATTATGCTAATGGTAGAGTATAAGTAGAAAGTGACTAAAAAAATATTCATAATATATTGTGTATCAAGTAAAAGGGGGAAATAATATAAGTATGGTGGACTTAATGAATAGAGGAGAACGGTAAGCATAAGTTCTTTTGGAACTTAGTTCTATAAAAGAGGAAAGTACAAGAATTCATTTCTTATAAAAAACGCCTAAATATTAGTCGTTCCAAACAATATTCAACTGTTAAAAGAGTAATTTCACACAAAGGATAAATAGTTAAAGAAATAAAAAACAAGGTACTTTATTTGGAACAAGATATCTGAAGAAGAAAATGATTATCTTGACAATTTTCATGTATTTCACATCATTTTATACTAAAAATAAAATAACTACCTTACATCTAACAAATATCACAACTAAACAATACTTATGAATAAAAAAATATCATAGACAAAAAATAATAGACTTATTCTTTTATTTTTAATAAAATTTTATATCTTTGCAATATTATTGATAAAATGAGTTCCAAAAGAACTTGGATAATGTTTAATTAAAAGAGAGTGAGTATGAAAGAAAAAGTGTTAGTGTTACTAGCTTGTCTGTGGTTGGGTATCGGCTTCTCTATGGCTCAAGCGCCTAAAACAGTTGCAGGAGTTGTAACTTCTGCGGATGATGGTGAGCCGATAATAGGTGCGTCTGTTTTAGTAGAAGGGACTACTATGGGAGCAATTACGGATGTAGATGGCAAGTTTGCTATCAATAATGTTCCTACAGATGCCAAAGCGCTGATTGTTTCTTATCTGGGTATGATTACTCAGCGAGTTGGAATTCAGCGTGGTACTATTACTGTAACAATGAAGTCGGACACAAAAGTGTTGGATGAAGTGGTTGTAACTGCTCAAGGATTGAACCGTAAACAAAAAGCGTTGGGTTATTCTACACAAAAGGTGGCAGGTGAGGATCTAACTATTTCACGACAGACCGATTTGGGTAATGCTATGGCCGGTAAAGTGTCGGGAGCACGTTTTATAGGTGGTGCCAGTTCTGGTTTTGATGCAGGTACTATTATTTTGCGTGGTGCAGGTTCCATTCCTTCTTCGTCCCAGTCGGATAATCCGGCCAATGAGCCTATTTATGTGGTAGATGGTGCTATCACCAACAAAAACTCTATCAATATGGATGATGTGGAAAGCATAAACGTATTGAAAGGTCCCGCGGCTACTGCCCTTTATGGTTCGCGTGGTGGTGCAGGTGCTATCATCATAACTACTAAGGCGGGACAAAGTGAGAAAGGGTTGCTTGAAGTAAGTCATACATTGCAGGCCGAAACTTACTATAATCATTTCAATATGCAGAAGCTGTATGGTGGTGGAGGATATGGAGGTACGGAAAAAGGTAACAGGGCTCAGGATATTTATGATTTGTATAGTGGTGATATTCCCGGTTTGCAAGGTGCTTATGTGTACGATTATAATGAGGACACTTCTTGGGGAGCTGCATACGATCCGGCTGTGAAATATGTCACTCCGTTGTCATTAGACGAAACCAGTGGTCATTATGGAAAACCAGCCACTTGGCAACATGGATTGGATTTGAGAGATCTTTATCGGACTGGTGTAACCAATACAACCAACGTTTCGTTTTCAAAGAGTGTGAAAGATTTTAATACCCGTGTTTCTTTCACCAATAGCTATCGTACTGGTGTGCAGCCCAATTCGGATGCTATTCGCCGTTTCTTAGGGTTCAAGACAAATTTCAAACCCACACCGTGGATGAATGTGTCATTGGATTATAAATATACTTATCGTCAGGATCATAATGCTGCCGAAAGTGGATATAACGGTTCACGTACCGTTTTGCAGGAATATACCCAATGGGGACAGACCAATGTCAATTTAAAAGATTATAAGGACTATAAACGTCCGGACGGATCATGGAGGACGTGGAATATCAACAGTGTGAATAATCAAAGTGCTGCATTCCATGATAATCCGTATGCTTTATTTCATGAATATAATCATCGCACCATTTATCAATGGAATGTATTCAGTGGTGATGTGTCTGTGGACCTTCCTTATAACTTGAAGGCAGGGGTACGCGTAAATGGTAACATACGTGGTTACAAATTGGAACGAGAACGCCCTTCAGGATCTATTAATTTCCGGTCAAATTATCGTCAGGATCAAAGCAGTTTGATTGATTTGACCGTACAAGGACGTTTAACTTGGGGACAATCATTTTTTAAAGATAAACTAACGGTAGACGCAGCTCTTTTTGCAGAAGCACGTGACTATACGTACGATAATTTATATGCATACACCAATACGAATTATGATTTGTCTTTGGACGATTACTATAATTTGGCTGCTTCATCGGGTACTATTGCTTTAGCCTATAATGAGAAAACACATTACAAAGAACGTAGTGTTTATGCCACAGCTACCATGGCTGATGATACTTATTTTCTTGACGCTTCTGTTCGTAACGATATGTCTTCCACATTGAGTCCTAATCATAACAGCTATTGGTATGGTGGCCTTTCCGCTTCTGTCCTTGCTCACAAATGGGTGAATGCAGAATGGCTGAACTTTTGGAAACTGCGTGCTAGTGCGGCTCAAGTAGGTACTACGCTCAATGCTTACAATATTTATCCTACTTATTCGCTGGATACCAGTTATGGTTCACATGTTACAATGTATGAACCTTCTTCTCAGAAAAATTATAATATCGAGCCGTCTATTTCCACTTCGTATGAAATAGGTACGGAATTCCGTTTGTTCAATAATCGTTTATGGGGTGATTTCAACTATTATACCCGGGATGACAAAGATCAGATAATCTCCGTAACCTCTGCTCCGCAATCGGGGTATTCCACTCGTAAGATGAATGCTGGTTTAATTCGTAATCGGGGTGTTGAATTGAGTTTGGGCGGGATGCCTGTTTCCACTAAGAACTGGAAATGGGAAATGAATTTCAATATAGCGAAGAATAGTAATAAACTGGTGGAACTAGCTGATGGAGTGGATTCTTATTCTATTTATTGGACTTCATTCACAACTCGTTTGTATAATTATGCTATGGTTGGTAAATCACTTGGTGTGATAACCGGTAATACATGGGAACGTGATGACAATGGCAATATAATCTTCCATGAATTGAGTGCTTCGCAGAAGGCGTTGTATGGTGGTGAATATGTACCTACTTACAATCAGAATACACTAGATGAACTGGGTAACTTCCATCCGGATTTCACTGGTGGTTTTAATACTAGTATCAGTTTTAAGAATTTCCGTCTGTCGGCTAATATTGATTTCTCTGTAGGCGGACAGATTGTATCCTATACTAATATGTGGGGTAGCAATAGCGGTATTCTTGATAAAACAGCTGAGCTTAATGACCGTGGCGTCAATGTTCGTGAACCGGTAAGCAAAGGTGGTGGTATCCACATGACTGGTGTGGATCAGAATGGCAATAAGGTAGATACCTATGTCAATGCTAAACTATATTATACCACAGCTTCCCGTGTATGGGAAGAATGGGTGTATGACCGTACTTACGTGAAACTTCGTGAAGTGTCATTGTCGTATGTTTTCCCGTCACAGACTTTGAAGAAACTAAATATCGGCCTGAGTCGTGCCAGTGTGGCAATTAATGCTTCCAATCCATGGTTGATCTACTCAGCTTGTCCTAATGTGGATGTGTCTGAAATTGGTATGGGATATTTTGAGGGTGGTAATGCCGCTGCAACCCGTTCGATAGGTTTTACCGTTAATCTTGCTTTTTAAACCATAAAATGAAGAATCATTATGAAATATATTAAATTATTATTTTTATCTCTGAGTTTTGCAGCAACATTCACAGCATGTGATATGACTGACTTTGGCGATATTAACAAAGATCCCAATGAACCGTCGGAGGCTAATACTGGTATGTTGTTTACATACGCTTGTACTTATGTGAAATACTTCTCTATGAACTCAAATTATTATTACCCGTGGACGCAAATGTATCCGGGGTATATGTCCGAGAAAAATAATAATCAGTATGGTGCGTTTGGCGGACCTACTATGAGTACAAGTTCTTATTATCTTTATCCGTTGAAGAACTGCCAGAAGATTATTGACTTTAATAGTGATGAGACTGAAAAAGGTAAACCTGCCATTGTGCAGTTTGGTGATAATGCCAATCAGATTGCGGTTGCACGTACATTGATGGGATTCATCTATATGCACCTTACAGATGCTCTAGGGCCACTTCCTTACACAGAAGCATTTCAGGCAGGTGAGGAAAATTTTACTCCGGTATTTGATTCACAGGAAACTATTTATGCTAAGTTAGATGCCGATTTGAGGGAAGCGTATAATCAGTTTAATGAAAGTGGCTCGTTGAGCACAGCCGACATCCTGTTCGATGGTGACATTCGTGCATGGAAGAAACTGAATGCTTCTACCCGTATGATGCTTGCTATAAAACTGGCAGATGTGGATCCTGCCGAAGGACGCTCGCGTTTTGCTCAAGCTTACGCTGATGGCGGTATTGAAGAAAATGCCTATAATTTGAATTATACTTTTGAGGCCAATACTGTGGGATATTTATATTATAATGGCGTAAACTATAATTATAATTTTGTTCCTAATAAGTATTATGTAGATCAGTTGAAGGAATTGAAGGACAACCGTCTGTTCTCTACTTGTTCGCTGATTCCTTTTGGCAAGACACAGGCAGAGACAGGCGTGACAGATGAAGACCTGAAGAATTTTGATAAATACCAAGGTATGCCTTTGGGTATTGAGTCTGCAGATGTGAACACGTGGAATAAAGTCTGCTGTTTTTATAATCCTTCGCTTACACAGGTAACCTCTACTTTCCCTATTATTACTGCTTCTCGTATGCTACTTATCGAGGCTGAAGCTGCTCAACGTGGCTGGATTCAGGCTGATCCTGCCCAACTTTATGCAGCCGGTGTGAAGGCATCATTTGAACAATGGGGAGCCGAAGGTGTTGATGAATATTTGGTACAGGAAGCAGTTGCTTATACGGGTACTGATGCTGATAAAATTAATAAAATTGCTCTTCAGCGCTGGATCAGTGGCTTCATGGCTGATGGTTTTGAGGCATGGTCTGACTGGCGTCGTTTTGATATTCCGAAACTAGAAGTCGGTCCGGTTTGTACAACGATTGATCACATCCCTTATCGCCATCAATTTGATAGCGAAATTTATCAAGGTAATCTTGAAAATTATGAAGCTGCCGTGAAAGCAGATTTGAATGGTGATGATAGCCGTGAGCAACGAGTATGGTGGAATAGAAGATAAGATTTGAAGTATATAATTCTCTTTAAAGTTTCGTTTAAATATAGGGGACATTCTCAGTGATGAGAGTGTCTTCTTTTATTGAAATAAATCAAAAAATATATAGGATAAACGTTAGTTAAGACTAGGTAATTCATAAATTGCCTCGATGGATAGATATACGTATTGCTTTTTCTTATTCACTTTTGTTGTGTTTGGTTGGGTGGCATTTGAAGAATGTTATTGTTGGGATATTGAATTTTTATGAAGAAATTCTCCTGTTTTAAAGCATAAAAAAAGGCTATCTATCCCAGACAGCCAATCTTTTGTTAACCTTAAATCTAATACTATGAAAAACACATTGCAAAGATACGGACTTTGTTTATAATAGCAAGTTTTTAGTCTGTATTTCGCCGTTTTATAACATGCTTTATAAATATATCGCACCTTGTTAACAAATTAATTTAAAAATGTAAAGTTTTGTTTATTATGACCTTTCGGACTTTTTGTCTTATGAATGATAGAAGAGGGCAAATGAAAATAAAAGTATGTGATAGCTGTTTTTCTATTTCTTATTTTATATCTTTGATGTCACTTTACTGATTGAAAAAATAACAGTTACTTATGAAAAACAGACAGTTTATTGTATTTGCTCTTTTATTAGCATGTCCGTTGCTGTTACACGGACAGGAAACGTTTCTTTGTGGAAAAGAATCATGTAATAAAGGTTATATCCGGCATCCATGGTATGGAAAAAAGGTTGGTTATATAGGAGACTCGATAACTGATCCCAATTGTTATGGAGATAACATAAAAAAGTATTGGGATTTTTTGAAAGAATGGTTGGATATCACTCCTTATGTGTATGGAGTGAGTGGACGTCAATGGAATGATGTACCCCGTCAGGCAGAACAATTGAAAAAGGAGCATGGAGAAGAGGTTGATGCCATCGTGGTTTTGATGGGGACAAATGATTTTAATAGCAGTGTACCTGTCGGGACTTGGTTTACAGAGAAAGAAGAGCAGGTGATGGCTGCCCGTGGTGAAACTAAAAAACTGGAAACGCGTAAAAGGCGTGTTCCTATAATGACGAATGATACGTATAAAGGCCGTATTAATATTGGTTTGAGTCATTTGAAAAAATTGTTTCCCGATAAACAAATTGTTTTGTTGACCCCATTGCATCGTTCTTTAGCGGAATTCGGCGAAAAGAATGTACAACCGGATGAAAGCTATCAGAATAAATGCGGAGAATATGTGGATGCTTATGTACAGGGCATTAAGGAAGCAGGTAATTTGTGGGGAATTCCTGTAATAGATTTTAATTCGGTTACAGGTATGAATCCGATGATTGAAGAACAACTTATTTATTTCTATGATTCGGGCTATGATCGTTTGCATCCTAATACCAATGGTCAAGAACGTATGGCACATACATTGATGTATCAGTTACTTTCTTTGCCTGCATCATTCTGACAGTTGGACATTCATTTTTTTGTCTTTTTGGAAGAGTTTGTCTATTTAGGAGAACCTCCAATGTTTCGATATGAACTTGAAGAATTGAAAAAATGTTCAAATGGCAAATTGATGTTGTTTGAACATTTTTTATTAGTTCTTATTTACTGAAAGAGTAATTGAACTATTGATTTTGAACAAATTTCTATATTCTTGTATCATTTTTTATGGTTTCTTTTCTTGTTCTTATTTACTTTTGCCTAAATCTTTTAACTTATAAAATGTATATGAAAAACATGAAATTAAAAGTATTACTTGTTTTATGTGCTTTACTCCTGTTATCGGCTTTTATTGCTGAGAGAAAAGACCCCATTACTATTTTTATGATTGGTGATTCTACCATGGCGAATAAAAGTCTGAAGAATGGTAATATAGAGCGTGGTTGGGGACAAATGCTTCCCGGATATTTTACGGAAGAGGTTGTGGTGGATAATCACGCTATGAATGGACGAAGTTCACTCAGTTTTATCAATGAAGGACGTTGGGACATAGTGCTTTCTAAAATTCATAAAGGTGATTATGTATTTATTCAATTCGGACATAATGATGAGAAACCTAGAGCCACATTACATACAGAGCCCGGAAGTACCTTTGATGATAATTTAAGACGTTTTGTGAATGAAACACGTGCTAAGGGAGGAAATCCTGTACTGTTCAATTCTATAGTTCGTCGTAATTTCCTTCCTAAAGGTGTGACGGAGATAAAGGGTAGTTATGAAAAAGAAGGTCCGGTATTGGTTGATACCCATGGGGAATATCTGGAATCTCCCCGTCGGGTGGCCGGAGAAATGAATGTACCTTTTATTGATTTGAATAAATTGACCCATGACTTGGTTGCCGGTATGGGAGTCGAGAATTCAAGAAAATTGTTTATGTGGATTCCAGCAGGACAATATGAATTTTATCCGGAAGGGAAAATTGACAATACTCACTTGAATATATATGGTGGACGTATAGTTGCCGGGTTGGTTGTGGACGCTTTGATGGAAGAAGTGCCGGCTTTGGCAAAATATGTGCGACGTTATGATTATGTGGTGGCGAAAGATGGGAGTGGGGATTTCTTTACAGTTCAGGAAGCAGTGAATGCGGCAGTTGGTGGGAGCAAGAAAACAATATCTATACTTGTCCGTCCGGGAGTATATGAAGAGCATGTTTCTATGCCGGAATCATCGCCTCGAATAGAATTGGTGAAACAGACAGGGGCTGAGATCAGGGATAACGGGTTCACACAAGATGTTTATGTGGCACCTTATAAGGGTGACAGAGTGTGTGCTATTAGTTATACATTTGATAGGAACAGGGTAGTACATGTACTGAACAATATCACATCGGGGGAGATAAGTTGAAATCGACTCCTGCGTCTTTAGATAAATGGGTGGAAAGCTTGGTAAGCTCCGGTAGATGGGGAGTTGGCAATGATACATGGAATATCGCAGGGATATAATGCTTTTCAAAATCCTGAAATATTGTGGGAATAGGTAAAGGCTATGGAAAATGAAATATGGGTGGGTACATTTAGAGAGGTAGTTGCTTATAACAAAAGAACGAGAAAAAAATCGCTTGAATGTGCTAGAAAACGGCTATAACATAACTCCTCATTTGGATATGAATGCACAATTATTTACAGAACCACTGACTATGGTATTGAAATCTGTGGGAAACAGAGTTTCGGAGATTAGGCAAGATGGGAAAAAGCGTTTTCTAAAGAAGGATGCTGATAAGGTTCTTTTCGATTTTAATCTTTATGGAGTGATGATTCAGATTCGTTTTATCTGAGGTGTTGGATATAGTTTTAAAACTAGAATAGGGAAATCCGTTAGTCTTTATTGTAACCATTTGAGGTGTGATAATAAGATTAACGGATTTGTTTTTTGCTCTTTTATAAAGTTACTCAGAATTAATTTCTAAATTTGTTCCCGTTAACTTTATTCCTTTTCAAAAGAAATAAAATGGAAAACACAGAGAAACTGATTGTAGAACAACTGAAAAATGGCAACGAAGATGCTTATAAATACATCTATGATTATCATTATGTTCTTTTATGTCATGTAGCAAATCAATATTTGAACGATAATTTTTTATCGGAAACTATAGTTGGAGATGTAATATTTCACCTTTGGGAGATCAGAGAAACTTTAAACATTACTATTTCTATTAGAAGTTATCTGATAAAGGCTGTTCGTAATCGTTGTATAGACTATCTGAAATCTAGATCTGAAAAAAAGGAAATTTCATTTTCAGTTTTAGTACCGGAAGAGATGTCTGAAGAAAAGTATTTGCAGTCGGATAATTATCCTTTGGGAATATTATTAGAACGTGAATTGGAGCATGAAATCCGTATGGCAATAGATAAACTACCGGTTGAATGTAGATGTGTTTTTGAAAAAAGTAGATTTGAGGAGAAAAAATATGAAGAAATTTCTCAGGAATTAGGTATTTCTATAAATACGGTTAAGTATCATATAAAGAATGCATTATCTTTCCTTCAGACTGAATTGAGCAAATATTTAATTGCTTTGATTTTATTTTTTTCGTGTTAAAACAGAAAAAAGTTCTTTTAGGACTACCCTGTATTTAAAATAAATCGTCTTCACTTTAGAAACAACAAAGATGAAAGCAGAAAAAGAACATATTGATGAATTAATAGTATCCTATTTAAGTAATGAGTTGGATGGAAATGCTGTGCATGAACTGAAGGAGTGGATAGCTGCGTCTGTGGAAAATGAAAAGTATTTTATGCAGCGGCAAGAAATTTGGTTTTCTGCCATAAGTGTGAAAGAGGATGTTAAATATGATAAGAGCAAAGCATTTGAACAATTTAAAAATAGAATTGCTAATCAGAGGTTGAATGATAAAAGAGAACGTGAAAATTTCTGTTTGTCTAAATTTTGGCGTTATGCAGCTGTTATTGTTGTATTGTTCTCAGTTTCTTATTTTTCTTATTGGAGGGGTGGAATAAGTATAAAAGAGGTATTTTCGGATATCATTGTGGAGGCTCCTCTTGGTTCCAGAACAAAATTGACCTTGCCGGATGGGACATTAGTGTGGTTGAATGCCGGATCGCGTATAACATATTCACAAGGATTCGGAGTAGGGAATAGAAAAATAGAATTGATAGGAGAAGGGTATTTTGAAGTTAAACGAAATGAAGAAGTTCCATTTCTTGTGAAAACGAATAGTTTGCTGGTAAAGGTATTGGGAACGAAATTTAATTTTCGGGATTATCCGGATGATGCAGAAGCCATTGTTTCTTTGTCCGAAGGAAAAGTGGCATTGAATAATTTATTGAAAAAGAAAAAGAAGCTTTTTTGTTACCCAATGAAAGGGTGGTTTTGAATAAAAAGAATGGCAGAATGCATGTGGAGTATTCTACTGTTTCCAATGCATTACAATGGACTAATGGATATTTATTTTTTGATGAGGAATTGTTGCCGGATGTTGTGAAGGAGTTAGAACGTAGTTATAATGTGAAAATACAAATAGCTAGTGATACTTTGAATACTTTCAGGTTCTATGGAAATTTCGTTCATCGTGAGCAAAATATTCAGGAAGTTTTGGAAGCATTATCTGCGACCCGTAAGATTCATTATATTATTGAAGGACACAATATAACTTTATATTAAGTAGGGAGTGGATTAAAATTGTTTAACCTTAAAATTAAAAGTATGAATAGAATTAGAGCTGTAATACTGTAATAGGGGTACGAAAGGGATGAAAAAGAAAAGGTGGGAAGATATAGGGATTTTCCCACCTTGATGAAATCTCTTTTTCGACTTACGATTGTGAGTGCGCTTTTAGAGAATGCAAAGTTAATGATTTTTCTCTTTAAAAGCTAAGTTCATTTAATTTTTTAATTAATAAATTACTAATTTATGAAAAACAAGAGAAAGGCCATATTATTGGTCGGGGCTTTGCTTTGCCTTAATTTGAATATCTTCTCACAGAATATACCATTGAAAATGAATAAAGTATCGGTGAAAAAAGCTATGACTGAGCTAAAAGAAAAAAGTGGATATTCATTTGTGTATATAGCTGGGGATTTAGATACGAAAAAGATTGTTGATATAGACGCTGAGCAACTGCAAGAAGTTATTGAGCAAATCTTGGAAGGACAAAATGTTTCTTATGAGATAAAAGATAAAAATATCATTATTCGGAAGAAGGAAGTAGAACAGTCCATGTTGAACGAGAAAAAATTACAAGATATTTCAGGGCTTGTGATGGATGTTATGGGAGAACCTATCGTAGGAGTTAATGTGATGGAAAAGGGGACTACTAATGGTACTATTACTGATATGGATGGTAAGTTTTTACTTAAAGCTCCTGCGAATGCAACTCTTATTATTAGTTTTATCGGTTATAAGACTCTTGCTGTTAATTTGGAAGGGGAAAAGAATGTGAATATAACTCTGAAAGAGGATTTGGAACAATTAGATGAAGTGGTGGTGGTTGGTTATGGAACTCAAAAAAAATCTAGTTTGACAGCATCCGTGGCGACAGTGCCTGCAAAAGAACTGAGTAAACAGATGGGGCATTCTGTTGCAGCTGCTTTGCAGGGGAGGGCTCCAGGAGTAGAAATATTGCAAAAGGGGGAGAAGCTGGGGCAGATATCAAGATACTTGTTCGGGGAGCAGGTACATTTGGTGCTACTGAACCTTTATATGTTATTGATGGTGCATTTTCTAATAATGGGCTAAATTCGTTGAATCCTTCAGATATTGAATCAATAGAAATCCTGAAGATGGTTCGGCGGCTGCCATTTATGGCTCTCGCGCTGCAAATGGGGTTGTGCTGATAACTACCAAGCATGGTCAAAAAGGTAAAGCAAAAGTTGAAATTTCTGCAAACTATTCTTTGCAGACTCCTTCTAAATATCTTGATTTTCTAGATGCAAATGAGCATCGCGAATATACTAAGCAAATTGTTGCAAATTCAACAAACCAGACTCAAGCTCCAGAAAATATTCATCCTACTAATCCTGATATTAATACTGACTGGCAAGATGCATATCTAAGAAATGCTCCTATGTATAATTTGAATGCTTCAATTTCTGGTGGTGGTGAATATTCAACTTTTAATACAAGTTTGGGGTATTTTGATCAGCAAGGTATTATGGAATTTTCTGGTTTTAAGAAATATAATGCACGTGTCAATGGAACGTTTAAGAAAGGACGTTTGACTGTTAGTGAAACTCTTTCTGCTGCTTTTACAAATAAGGAGCCTCAAGTAAGGATGGTGATGGGGATTCCTACTGTTCCAATGACTGATGTAGAGGGAAGGTATGTATCTGCAGGTAAAGATTATTATGTAAATGAAGGAAAAGTTACTAATCCGTTTGCATCTTATTCCAATACTGTTCGAAGAAATAAAACAGTTAATGTTACTGGTAGTTTGAATATAGGACTGAATTTATATAAAGGATTGGATTATAAGCTACTACTTGGAGGTGACTATATATCAACAAATAATATATCTCGGTCCATTGCTTTTGACTCCAATTGGGATGAGAATGGTAATGCAGATCCTGATTATAGCAGAACGATTAATTCACTATCTGAAAGTCGTGGACAGCGATTTAGTTATACAATTGATAACATTTTGACTTATAAGAATATGTTTGCTGGTCATACTATTGACGCAATGGTAGGTACAAGTTGGATGAGAGAATACTATAGAACTATGGGGATTGGTTCTGGTTCTACAGATTTGGGTGGTCCTAATATTACTATTTTTAATGGGAAAGGAGATATAACAAGTGAAGAATACAATTCAGCTTTACTCTCCTTTTTTGCTCGCTTGAACTATGACTATAAGGAGCGTTATCTTGTTTCTGCAAGTATTCGTAGTGATAAATCTTCCAAATTTGCTAAAGGAAATAGGGTCGGTTACTTTCCTTCGGTTTCAGTGGGTTGGAATATACATGAAGAGAATTTTTTTAATATAGAATGGATAAGTAAAATGAAGATTAGAGCTAGTTATGGTGAATTAGGAGCTAATTTTATAGATTCATATTCTTTCCTTTCTACGGCTTATGGTCCAATACCTTCTGTATTCGGTGAAAATCAGATTGGTCAAAGTAGTGTGATGAATGGTTATGTAACCAAATTTGCTCAGGAAAATTTGACTTGGGAAAAATCAATATCTAAAAACGTAGCATTGGAAATGGCTTTTCTGAATAATAAAATTTCTTTTACAGCTGAATATTTTTGGAAAGATAATAATGACTTACTTGCTCCATTACTTCCATTAGCATCGTCAGGGCAAACCATTATGACTAATGGGGGGGATTTGCCAGTCTTTAATTCTGCATCTGTTGAAAATAAAGGTTTTGAATTTACGGTAGGTTATCGTAATAATTGGAAGGATTGGAGTTTGGATGTTACTGCCAATATTTCGGCATTAAGAAATAAAGTAAAGAGTTTGGGTGAGGGAGTACAACCCATTAAGGCAGAGGTGATGATGAGTGGTTCTTTTAATGACCGTCCTACTATTACTAAACCGGGCTTGCCTATTGGTACCTTTTGGGGATATGTGGTGGAAGGTTTTGATAATGATGGTAATTTTATTTTTCAGGATAATAATGGTAGTGTGAATGGTGTATTGACAGGAAAACCGGATGGGAAGATTGATGAGAATGATAAAACGGATATTGGTAATCCTCATCCGGATTTTACTTATGGTTTAAATATAAATGTAGGTTATAAGAATTGGGATTTGACTGCTTTTTTCCAAGGAACGCAAGGTAACGATATTTTTGCTTTAATGAAATATGATTGGTATTTTGGAGGAGCTAATAGTGCTACCCTAAAGGATGCTTTCTATAATTCATGGACTCCGCAAAATCCTAATGCAGAAGCTCCTAAACTGAATAGTAAAAACAGTTCTGGCATAAACTCGCTTCCAAGTACATTCTATGTGGAGGATGGTTCTTATTTCAGATGCAAGAATCTACAAATCGGTTATTCCTTTAATAAGAAATTATTGCAAAAATTCCATATAGAATCATTTAGAATATATGCGGGGGTACAAAATTTATTCACTATCACAAAATATCCCTTGTATGATCCCGAAGTTAGTTCAAACGTGTTGTTTGACAGAGGTGTGGATGGTTTCTGGCAAGCACAGGAAAGTCCTCATGAAGCAACAATGAATTCTAGAGTATATAATCTTGGTGTCAATTTAACTTTCTAAAAACAGAATAAGTATGAAAATAATGTTGCGTAAAATTATAGTTATCATTATCAGTTTTGTAACTATTGGAATGATGGGCTCATGTGAAGATATTTTTAATGATTTGGCGGTGAATCCTAATCAATCAGACGTTAATTCATTTTATACTACACTAGAAAATTGTAATAAGGGAATTCTTGGTATCTATGGGTATATTTCGACTCCTCGTAATTTGGGAGCTTGTGGATTTGGTTTGATGTTGACTCGTAGTGATGAGGGGTGTTCGGTAGCTGATTATGGAGTACCAGGTGCTTATAATGAAGAGTTTACCCCTTCTTATTATTCATTGGTTCAACCTTTTCAGTTAATGTATACAGCTGCTTCCCAAGCTAACCAAATGATTGAAAGTCTTACTGAAATAGAATTCAGCAATAAAGAATTACAGGATGCATATTTGGGGGAGGCTTATTTTCTTCGTGCATTTACACATTTCTTTTTATTCATCAATTATAGGAATATTCCTTTGATTAAAGAATTGCCTAAGGCTCCTAATGAATATAAGCCTCAGGCAACACCTGAAGAGGCTTGGGATTTTATTATAGATGATCTGATCAAAGCTAAAGATTTACTTCCTGACAAGAATTTTTGGGATGCTAAAAATAAAGGACGTGTGACGAAAGCTTCTGCTTATGCACTTTTGGGTAAGTCATATCTTTATAGATCCGGTATTGAACCCAAATATGGAACTTCACAAACAACTTATTATAATGAGGCTGCTGCGGCTTTTGCAGAAATCATTAATGGTAATTGTGGAAACTACAGATTGGTAGATGACTATTCATGGAACTTTGATGTGGCACATGAAAATAATGATGAATCTATTTTTGAAGTACAATTTGTCGGAGTGTTGAATACAGGATTTAACCCAGGATTTGTGGACAGTGGGTTGTTCAATGATGTCCGGTGTAAAATGTGTATAATGAATAGAAGTAGAAATTCGAATAGTTCTGCACAGGTTATGCACAATTGGTTATATGATAAATTTGTAGCGTCAAAAACAGTGACAGGAGAAACTGATCCACGTATGTTTGGTTCGTTTGTTTTTAATGATAATGTATCGGAGATTATACGTCCGAAAGGTATGAAGGTTACTTTTCTTGAAGGGAAGGATTGGGAAGCAGAAATGGGTTCAAAGGAAGGAACATTTGGTGAACAATATGAGTTGGCAATGGGATATAAAATGTGTAGTAGGAAATGGTTGGATTGGACCTTACCTCCGACAGATGATGCTGGTGGGCATTTTTTTAATGGACGTGCACAAGGAGTAAACTGGAGAATGATTCGTTATTCGGATGTTTTGCTGATGTATGCTGAAGCTGTAGTAATGGGAGGGAAAGCCACTGCAAACATAACCCCGTTAGAAGCAATAAACAAAGTACGCGATAGGTAGGAGTACCTCATGTAACAGAAGCTAATATGAGAACTATTGAAGATGAACGTATTCTAGAACTTACCTATGAAGGCTTCCGATTCTTTGACTTGCTTCGTTGGGGTAAAGTAGTAGAGCGTTTTCGCGAATTGGAAAATACTGATCCTTTGTTTAAAAGGTTTAGCAGGGCTCAATATATGGGGTTTAAGGAAAATAAGAATGAATGGGTTCCATTGCCAATTGATGAAGTAGAGGGTAATCCATATATCACTAAAAATAATCCAGGATGGTAATTAAAAATAGAATAATTATGAAAGTATTTTATTATATTATATGTGCAGCTTGCTTTGCCGGCTGTGTGTCATCTTCCAATGATAAAACGGTGAAAGAGAATGGTAGAACATTGCATAATGGCATTGTGCTGCCCGAGCAATGGCCTCCTAGTATGATTGATGATGGAGTACGTTGCGAAATGTCTTTACCTTATATTTCAAACAAACCGACTGTTATTTCTGTAAATCTAGGACGCCAATTATTCGTTGATGATTTTTTAATTGCAGAAACAGATATGGAGCGTGTTTCCCATAAGGCTATGTTCTATGAGAATAATCCGGTACTTGCTCCGGATAAGGAGTGGGAATACACTTTTGAACGTGCTCCTTATGCTGCTCCTTTCAGTGATGGAATATGGTATGATGAAAGCGAACAAAAATTTAAAATGTGGTATTTGGCTGGTGCCGGATCTATGCACAAACATCGTCAAAGCTTTTATACTTGTTATGCGGAGTCAAAAGATGGGAAGCATTGGGAAAAAGTGAATATGGATATAGTGCCGGGTACGAATATTGTAGATACTTGTGATCGGGATGCGGCTACAGTTTGGCTCGATAAAATGTGTCCAGAACCAGAAAAACGTTTCAAATTCTTCAATGTGGAAAAACATAGTGGAGGATGGAAAATAATTTTAAAATATTCAAAAGATGGTATTCATTGGTCGGAAGGAGTTGCGCAATCAGGACCGGTGGGGGATCGTACCACTGCTTTCTATAATCCGTTTACTCAAAAATGGGCTATTAGTCTACGGCAGGGGAGTAAAGCAGACGGACGCTCTAGAGGCTATTTGGAAAATGAAGATCCAGAGATGGCAGTTAGCGTGGCGCATTCATTGGCTAAAGGAATAAAGGATAAAAATATAGTTTTGTGGTTTACTCCTTCCGATAAGGAACTGCCACATCCTGAATTTCCTGATGTGCGTCCAGCCATTTATAATTTTGATGCTATGCCTTATGAAAGTGTTATGCTAGGGTTCTATGCTATGTGGAAAGGACCAGAGAATGATCTCTGTGGTAAGTTAGGTATTCAGAAAAGAAATGAAATAGGGATGGGATATAGTCGGGATGGTTTTCATTTTTATCGTCCCAGTTATGAACCTGTTATGGGAGTAAATGAAACGGAAGGGGCATGGAACTGGGGAAATATGCAGTCTATTATTGGCGTACCTCTCATTGTTGGTGATTCTTTGTATTTGTATTCTAGTGGAAGAATGAAGAATAAAGTGATGTGGGATGGATTTACTTCTACTGGGTTGGCAACTTTACGTCGTGATGGGTTCGTTTCCATGCATACAGACACAGAAGGGGTACTTGTTACCGAGAAAATAAAGTTTGATGGTAATCATTTTTTTGTGAATGCACAAGCAAAGGATTTGCAGGTGGAGATAATGGATGAAAATGGTAATGTGATTACGGGATTTTCCAGAGAGGATTGTAAGGAAATGAATGATTTGAACAGTACTAAACAATTGGTAACTTGGAAATCAGGTAAAAAACTTGCTGCTCTTTCAGGCAAGATAGTTAAAGTGAAGTTTTATGTTACTTGTGGAGATTTATATGCTTTTTGGATTTCTCCATGGGACACAGGAGAAAGTAGGGGATATACAGGTGGTGGTGGTCCGGGACTCAATCCTTGTGGAATCGATATTAAATAACTGATATGTATAAAACATAGTTGTGTTACATCGTGTATTTTGTTGGTGGCTGCTTCATGAGAATGAAGCAGTCATTTTTTGTATTACAGATAAATTTTGCTTGGTTGAGCTAAGTCAATATTTAAGTATGAGGAAAATGTAGACATAAAAAAAGGAGCAACGCCTTGCTCCAACCTTTGTTAACCTTAAATCTAATACTATGAAAAACACGTTGCAAAGGTACGTGTTTTAGTGAATTTTGCAAATAAAACAACTAAAAAAACATGTTTTCTAACACGTTTTAATACTTTTGTCCTATTTGTTAAGGATGAGGACTTTTTTTATTTACTTGTATTTTGTCTTTTTTACATATAAAACCGTATATTTGTTGCCACTTTTGCAAAAGGATAAAAACGAATGGTTTCAGTAGATAATTTGAAAGTAGAGTTTGGAGTAACGCCTCTGTTTGAGGATGTGTCATACGTTATCAATAAGAGAGATCGTATTGCGCTGGTCGGGAAGAATGGGGCCGGTAAGTCTACTATGCTTAAGATATTGGCAGGAATACAGGCGCCTACTTCAGGTAGTGTTTCTGTTCCGCGTGATGTGACGATAGGCTATCTGCCTCAAGTCATGATTCTGAGTGATAAACATACTGTGATGGAAGAGGCGGAGATGGCTTTTGAACATATCTTTGAGTTGCAGGCTAGTATTGAGAGAATGAATCAGGAGTTGGCGGATAGAACAGATTATGATTCAGAAAACTATCGTAAACTGATTGAGAAATTCACCCATGACAATGAACGCTTTTTGATGATGGGAGGTACCAATTATACAGCTGAGATAGAACGTACATTGATGGGGTTGGGATTTAGCCGGGAGGATTTTAACCGTCCTACATCTGAGTTCAGTGGTGGATGGCGTATGCGTATAGAGTTGGCCAAGTTGCTGTTGCGACGGCCCGATGTGTTGCTGTTGGACGAGCCTACCAATCATCTGGATATAGAAAGCATTCAATGGTTGGAAAACTTTTTGAAGACAAGTGCGGGAGCCGTTGTATTGGTGAGCCACGACCGTGCATTTATTAATAATGTGACCAATCGTACGATTGAAATATCTTGCGGGCATATCTATGATTATAAAGTGGCTTACGATGAGTTTGTGGTATTGCGCAAAGAACGTCGTGAGCAGCAATTGCGTGCATACGAGAACCAGCAGAAGCAAATTCAGGATACAGAAGATTTCATAGAGCGTTTCCGTTATAAGGCTACCAAGGCTGTACAGGTGCAGAGCCGTATCAAGCAATTGGAAAAAATAGTTCCTATTGAAATTGATGATGAAGATAATTCAGCCTTGCGGTTGAAGTTTCCGCCTGCCATGCGTTCCGGCAATTATCCGGTCATTTGTGACGGGGTGAAGAAAGCATATGGCAGTCAT
>ENA-OQIC01000090-OQIC01000090.1-human-gut-metagenome-genome-assembly--contig:-NODE-90-length-38753-cov-2.935717_pt1 | contig 38753 bp, 47 predicted proteins | sample MGYA00242572_ERZ504736 | MGnify/ENA primary metagenome ERZ504736 (study PRJEB26092, sample SAMD00036201) | human gut metagenome | host: Homo sapiens | study: EMG produced TPA metagenomics assembly of...
GGCTCATAACGCGGCTTCCCAAATACCAAGAACTACAATGAACCCTCAAATTCGCCCCCAAACATAATTGCTTCCCATGCTGACTATCGGCTATATAACATATTTAGTGTACAACAATAAAGAATATACCACTCCTGACTTTACAGAACAATTAGCCAAATAACATATCTGCTACACAACATAACTATAGTAACCCTAAGAAAGTGCATGACAACTTGCAACAAAACAGCGCAAGAAAAATATTTTATTTGGAGTGCATTTGCAGGGGTCTTAGATATTCTTAGTTCTCAGAAATCTGCGTTATGAGCGGCTGCATCACTGTCTGAGCGAAGTTTGCAACGGAGCGAGTTTGACAAGACGGCTCATGCTTTTAGCAGATTTCTGGCGGCTTAGAATATCTTAGGCTCCGAAACCGCACCCCAGATAAAATATTTTCCGCCCCGCGTCCCTCTTGAACATAAAAAGAGCCAGAAACTCCCCTTTTCCGAAGTTTCTGGCCTTTTTATCAGTTTTTAAAGCTATGGATCGGTGCCGGAATCCTTCCGCCACGCTGCACAAACGCATCACAGGAGAACTGATTCACCGGCATGATCGGTGCATAACCAAGCAGTCCACCGAACTCAACCACTTCGCCAACCCCCTTACCAATTACCGGGATCAGACGAACCGCCGTAGTCTTCTGGTTCACCATACCAATTGCAGACTCATCCGCAATAATACCCGCAATCGTAGAAGCCTTCGTATCTCCGGGAATTGCAATCATATCAAGACCTACAGAACATACACAAGTCATAGCTTCCAGCTTCTCAAGAGTCAGTGCCCCTGCATTCACCGCATCGATCATACCCTGATCCTCGCTGACCGGAATAAATGCACCACTCAAACCACCAACTGCTGTAGAAGCCATAACTCCACCCTTCTTAACCTGGTCATTTAACAGAGCAAGCGCTGCTGTTGTGCCGGTGCACCTGCATGCTCCAGACCAATCTCCTCAAGGATCTCAGCAACACTGTCACCAATTGCAGGAGTAGGAGCCAGAGACAGATCCACGATACCAAACTTAACACCAAGACGTCTGGAAGCCTCCTGTGCTACCAGCTGACCAACACGTGTTACCTTGAAGGCAGTACGCTTGATCATCTCACAAAGAGTTTCAAAATCCTTACCTCTTACCTGTTCCAGCGCAGTCTTAACAACGCCAGGTCCGCTGACACCAACGTTAATGATAGTGTCTGCTTCTGTCACACCATGGAAAGCACCTGCCATAAACGGGTTATCATCCGGTGCATTACAGAATACAACCAGCTTCGCACATCCCAGGGAATCCTGATCTTTGGTAGCTTTCGCTGTTTCCAGAACGATCTCACCCATCAGCTTAACAGCATCCATATTGATACCTGTACGTGTGGATCCAACATTTACAGAACTGCAGACACGCTCTGTCTTCGCCATAGCCTGTGGGATAGATTCGATCAGAAGTCTCTCAGCAGGAGTCATTCCCTTGCTTACCAGTGCAGAATAACCGCCGATAAAGTTTACGCCTACCACCTTGGCAGCCTTATCCAGAGTTTCTGCAATAGTTACAAAATCTTCCTTTGTCTTACATGCAGCTCCGCCAATCAATGCGATCGGAGTTACGGAAATTCTTTTATTTACGATCGGAATTCCATATTCACCGGAAATAGCCTCACCTGTAGATACCAGATCCTTTGCACAGGTTGTGATCTTTTTATAGATTTTCTCATTTAAAACAGCAAGATCACTGTCAATACAGTCCAGAAGACTGATACCCATAGTAATGGTACGCACATCCAGATTCTCCTGCTCGATCATTTTATTCGTTTCATTTACTTCAAAAATATTGATCATTTTGTTTTTCTCCCTTGTATGTTCTCTCAGCATTTTTCAGGCAATCTGATACAGGAAAGTCCCTCAGTGGCTTACCTGCTTAGATTTTCTCAGATTCTGTGCATTACATTGAAGATATCTTCATGCTGGCAGCGGATCACTACACCGATCTTATCTCCAAGGGCTTCCAGTTCTTTGGCAAGAACTCCGTTGTCTTTCTCACATTTGCTGGCATCTGTTACCATCATCATGTTGAAATATCCCTGTACGATGGTCTGGGAGATATCAAGAATGTTTACATTATTGTCTGCAAGATAAGTACAAACCTTTGCAATAATTCCTACGGTATCGTTTCCTACTACTGTGATGATTGTCTTTTCATAAGTTCTTTGTCCTTTCTACACTGTAATTACTTCTGATATGCAATCCCTCTGTGCCACCTGAATTCTGAAATCACGCGACTTATAAGGGTTGTCACCTAAGGTTACTTCTGAACAGACGGTTTCATATGCCAGTTCCTCATAGTTATTTTCCCTGCTCAGATGTCCAAGGAAAATCCCTTTCATATTGTCATGCAGCAGCCTGCATAAAAGCCTGCCTGCATTCTCATTGGAAAGATGTCCCCTGTCTCCAAGGATTCTCTGTTTCAGATAATAGGGATATTTTCCAACCTGCAGCATACGGATGTCATGATTTGCTTCCAGAAGAAGCGCATCCAGATTCTGCAGATTACCGACTATGTACTCATTATATTTTCCAAGGTCTGTAGCAATCCCCACAGAATGCTCTCCACACTCTACCGGTATCCTACAGGCTGTGCAGCATCATGAGGGATCGTAAAAGGATTCACTGTCAGATCATTAATCTCAAAAGGCTCATCTTCGTGTATCTCACGAAAATCCCTTCCGGCATTTTTCCAAGATTCATGTGAGATAAAGCTTCCACAGTTCCTTCTGTCGCATAAACCGGTATCTGATGTTTCCTTGCGATCACGCCCAGACCTTTGATATGATCCGAATGTTCATGTGTAATCAAGATACCATCAATATCTTTTCCTGTCAATTCCAGAGAATTCAATCCCTGTTCTACTCTTTTTCCGCTGATGCCTACATCCACCAGAAGATGGGTATTATCTGAGCCCACATAAATACAGTTTCCGCTGCTTCCGCTGGCAATGCTACAAAGTCTCATATTTTCTGATTCCTTCCTCAATCTGCCGTCTGGTCTGTGCAAAATCTCCGTTATTTACCACAACATAGTCTGCATTTTCCCGAAAAAAAGTCTCCGGTGCCTGACTGGCAATGATACTGACTGATTTCTCTCTTGTATAACCGCGGTTCTCCATCAGTCTCCTGATACGGATCTCTTCATCCGTATGAATATACCATATCGTATCGCAAAACTCCTGATAATGATCTTCCAGAAGGAGTGCAGCTTCCACCACACATATCTTCTGTTCCTGCTGTTTCTTTACAGCTAACTGCTCTCTGATATACTGTTTCACAGCCGGATGGATGATCTGGTTTAATTTCTCCAGAAGCTCTGGATGTGAAAATACTACATCCGAAACCTGTCTGCGGTCAATAGTTTTATCATTTTTTATGATTTGTCTTCCAAATAGTGCAATCACCGGTTCATAACAGGACTGCCCCGGCTCCATCACCAGATGCCCGATCTCATCTGCTTTCATCACATATGCCTGATACTTTTCTTCAAGAAAATCAAGCACTGTACTTTTTCCGGCACCCACTCCGCCGGTAATTCCTATTGTTATCATCATCACTTCGCCTCATACCAGTTATTACCCTGATGCATATCGACTTCCAGTTCTACGGAAAGCTTTGCGGCACCTTTCATCTCTTCTTCAAGAATAGCAGAAACCTGCGGGATTTCCTCTTTACAGGTCTCTATCAGAAGTTCATCGTGTACCTGAAGTACAAGACGGGATTTAAGATTCTCATCCTTTAATCGTCTGTACACACGGTTCATTGCAATTTTAATGATATCCGCCGCAGTTCCCTGTATTGGAGAGTTCATGGCTACTCGCTCCCCAAAAGACCTCTGCATAAAATTACCGGATTTCAGTTCCGGGATCGGCCTGCGTCTGCCAAACATGGTAGTCACATATCCTTTTTCTTTTCCCTCTTCCACCAGTCCGTCAAGAAAACCTTTGATCTTTGGATAAGTTTCAAAATATCTTTCAATATATTCGGCTGCTTCTTTTCGTGTGATACTTAAATCCTGCTGAGCCCAAAGGAACTGATCCCATAAACGATTCCAAAATTTACTGCCTTGGCATTTCTCCTCTGCAGATCTGTCACCTCATCAAAGGGCACATGGAATACCTCTGATGCTGTATGTCTGTGGATATCCTGGGCTTCTTTATATGCCTGGATCAATTTCTCATCCCCTGACATATGTGCCAGAACACGAAGCTCGATCTGGGAATAGTCCGCATCCAGAAATACATATCCCTCTTCCGGAACAAATACCTTACGGATCAGTCTTCCAAGCTCCATTCTTACAGGGATATTCTGAAGATTCGGCTCTGTGCTGCTGATCCTTCCTGTTGCTGTAATTGTCTGGTTAAAAGTAGAATGAATCCTGCCGTCCTCTGCGATCTCACCAACAAGCCCGTCTGCATAAGTAGATTTCAGTTTCGCAAGCTGACGGTACTCCAGAATATCCTTTACAATGGGATACTCCGGTGCAAGCTTTTCCAGAATATCTGCCGCTGTGGAATAACCTGTCTTTGTTTTCTTTCCACCCTTAAGGCCAAGCTTTTCAAACAGGATCACTCCCATCTGTTTCGGAGATTGATATTAAACTCTTCCCCTGCCTGCTGCCAGATCTGCTTCTCCAGTTCTCCAATACGTACACTTAGTTTCTCACCGTAGCTTTTCAGTTCTTCACTCTTCACGCTGATTCCCCATTTTTCCATGGAATCAAGAGTAAAGATTAGCGGAAGTTCAATCTGTGTATATACGTTCCACATACCTGTATCATGCAACGCTTCACACATAGGTTTCCGGCAGGCAAGTGCTGTATAGGCCATGTAGCAGCCCCAGGCTGTAAGTCCCTCTGCACTTTCCTCCCATGCTTTTTCCACTGTTTTCTTTCCAAGAAGTTCCTCTCTTGCAGGCAGGATACGACCACTCAGATATTCCTTTGCCATATCATCATAGGTATAGGAGGATTTCAGCGGGTTCAACAGGTATGCAGCCACGCCTGCATCAAATACAGCCATCGGATCATCAAATTGTATATACTTGAGTAATGCCTTTACATCCAATGCACAGACAGTATGTGTTTTATTATATTTCAGAGTACCGTCTGCATTAACATCAGATATCTCTTTTTCTGAACTTCCCTTTGTATCTTCTGCATTACATTCCATATTATTCTCTGCATTATATTCAGATACCTTACGAAAAAGCTCTTCTAATTTTCCGCAGAGATATCCTTCTGTGATCATCCCCTCCACAGGAATATAATAAATTTCCTCTTCATTCAGCGCAAGTCCTGCACCAAATACCCTGCCATTCTCTGTAACCAGAGAAACACCCGCTGTCTTTCCTGCTTCCGCTTTCGCAAACAGCGCTTCACAGCCTGCCAGGTCTGCACATGTGAAAAACTCCTGTTCCAGCGTATCTTCCTGTACTGCCGCAGAGTCAAAACGGTTAAGCAGATTCTTAAATTCCAGCTGTCTGCAGAGAAGGAAAGCTTCTTTTGTATAAAGATTTCCCAGTTTTGCCTTTTCATACGAAAACTCTATGGGACTGTCCGTACAGATTGTAGCCAGAGCCTTGCTCATCTGCGCCATATCATAATGTTCTCTCATTGATTCCCTGGCTCTGTTTGGCTTCAGCTCTTCCAAATGTTCATGAGCATTCTCAATACTTCCATACTCCACAATAATCTTTGTGGCAGTCTTCTCACCTACTCCCGGGATTCCCGGAATATTGTCAGCACTGTCACCCATCAGAGCCTTTAACTCAATGATCTGGGGAGGTGTCACCTGATATTTCTCGATCACCTGCTGTGCATGATAATCCTCTATGGTGGTCTTGCCCCTTACAGTCTTTGGCAAACGGATCATAACCTTATCTGTCGCAAGCTGAAGCAGATCTCTGTCACCGGAAAGGATTGTCGCATCCATTCCTGCCGCTTCGCTTTTTCTGGCCAGAGTTCCCAGTATATCATCCGCTTCGTAGCCTTCTTTTGTCACAACATTCACACCCATTGCAGTAAGCATTTCTTTAATCAGCGGTACCTGCTCTCTCAGTTCTTCAGGCATGGGTTTACGTGTTCCCTTGTATGCTTCAAACATCTTATGGCGGAAAGTCGGTGCCTTCAGGTCAAATGCCACCGTCAGATACTGAGGCTTCTCTTCCTCGATCGTCCGAAAAAGGATATTCAGGAAACCATATACTGCCCCTGTGTGTTTTCCTTCTGAATTTGTAAGATCCGGCAGACCATAAAAAGCTCTGTTCAGAATACTGTGTCCGTCAATCAGTAATATTTTTTCGCTCATAAAATCCTCCAGTGTCTTTATAGAATGTAATTTGTCTCCATCATTACAAAAATCAGTATTGCCGCAATCGTAGCGATCAGAAGGCATATACTCACGCCAAACATAAGCCAGCTGACTTTCTTCTTGCGGATATATCTTCTGGATTTCCGGATGTCCTGTTCCAGCAGTTTTTTGAAATCCAGAACCGAATCGCTGCTGTCATCATCAAGCTGATGTGTTACCTCATGGACAATAAAATATGTCTCCAGTTCATCATAACAGGAAGAACAATTCTGTACATGATCAAGAAACTCTTCCAGTTCATTTAACGGAAGATCATGTTTAATATACCTGCTCACCATTCCTTCTGCAGTTTGGCAATCCATCTTCATTCCCTTCTTTCTTCCAAAAAACATCCAGGATGCTGCGTTCACTATTACGAATTATAACCGAACCGGAGTTAATTGGCAAGAAAAAGCAGCAGAAGCTCAAATCGCCTCTGCTGCTTTCATTGCTGTTCACTCAGTTTCAGTGATATAGCCAATTTTCCGGATTGCCTGCGACAATGGACTTTTGACTTGTATATCTCGAAAAAATATCACTTCTGCAGATTTACTTTCCCGGAAGATGTATCTGCGTCAGCTTCTGTACTGTTTTCGGATTCTGCATTGTTCTCAGACTTTGTATTACTTTCAGATTCCGCCACTGCAGTGGGAACCTGTACAGGTGCATTCAGGATTTTCATAAATTCCTCACCTGTAATTGTCTCATGTTCATACAGATATTTTGCAAGTTCATGGAGCTTTCCAATATTGTCCTGAAGGATTTTCAGTGCTTTCTGGTGTTCCATCCTGACAAGTTCCACAACTTTCTTATCCAGAAGAGTCTGTGTCTCAAAAGAACAGCTTAAGCTGGAGTCTCCGCCCAGATACTGATTTGTCACATTCTCCATGGCAACCATATCGAAGTCTTCACTCATACCATATCTGGAGATCATTGCTCTTGCAAGCTTAGTCGCCTGTTCGATATCATTGGATGCTCCGGTTGTAATAGAGTGGAAGATCAGTTCCTCAGCGGCACGACCGCCTGTAAAGGTCGCTATCTTATTTGCAAGCTCTTCCTTTGTCATCAGATAATGATCTCCGTCATCCACCTGCATGGTATATCCGAGTGCTCCTGATGTACGCGGAATAATAGTGATCTTGTGGACCGGTGCAGATTCGGTCTGCTTTGCTGCAACCAGCGCATGTCCGATTTCATGATAAGCAACTATCAGTTTTCTTTATTGGAAAGAACTCTGTTCTTCTTCTGATATCCTGCGATAACTACCTCGATACTCTCCTCAAAATCTGCCTGGGTGGCAAATTTTCTGCCGTCACGTACTGCACGAAGTGCTGCTTCATTGACAATATTTGCAAGTTCTGCACCGGAAGCTCCGGCTGCAGCTTTCGCAATCTCATCAAAACGTACGGAATCTGCGATCTTAATCTTCTTTGCATGGACTTTAAGGATTTCCTCACGTCCTTTTAAATCCGGAAGTTCAACAGGAATACGTCTGTCAAAACGTCCGGGACGAAGAAGTGCGGGATCAAGGGAATCCGGTCTGTTGGTTGCCGCAAGGATCACAACACCTTTGGAGCCGTCAAAACCATCCATCTCTGTAAGCAGCTGGTTCAGAGTCTGCTCGCGCTCATCATTGCCGCCTGTAAATCCGGCACCATCACGTTTCTTGCCAATTGTGTCGATCTCATCGATAAATACAATACATGGAGCTTTCTCATTCGCCTGTTTGAAAAGATCACGCACCTTGGCAGCGCCCATACCAACAAACATTTCCACGAATTCAGAACCGGAAATGGAGAAGAACGGAACTTCCGCTTCACCGGCTACCGCTTTTGCAAGAAGTGTTTTACCTGTACCCGGAGGGCCTACAAGAAGGGCTCCTTTCGGCATAGATGCACCGATTTCTCTGTATTTCTGCGGGTTATGAAGATAATCTACGATCTCTGTCAGAAGATCCTTGGCTTCGTCCTCTCCCGCTACATCTGAGAATTTGATTCCCGTAGATGATTTCACATATACTTTCGCATTACTCTTTCCAAATGACATTGCCCCACCGGGACCTCCGCCCATGGAACTCATCATCTTCTTGCTGAGCCACCTTCCAAGAAGGATAAAGATGGCAATCGGCAGTACATATCCTGCGATCAGGCTGATCCAGATAGATGTCTGCTGTGGTGCTGCTGCACCGAACTTGACATTTGCATCATGCAAACGGTCTACAAGGTCAGGATCATTCATCTTGACAGTTCTGAAATAACCCTCCTGTCCGTCACTCTCTGCTACATAATAAATATAATCATCCTGAATTTCTACTGTCTTAACGTAATCCTTCTCTACTCCTGTCAGGAAAGTACTGTAATCAGTCGTCTGTACCTTTCGTCCCTCAATTGCAGGAAGTAACAGCACATTCAGAAGAATGATAATAACTGCCGCAATGATATAATATACATAAAGCGGTTTTCTGCCAGGCTTTTTATTATCAAGGTTCATTGGCTTTTCCTCCATTTCGTTTTGTTATGATGTACCATATCACTTATTCATCTCTTTTTCAAGAAAAGCGAGATAAATTTCATAAAGATTTTAGAATTATCTGAACTGTTCAATACGGCAAATAAAAAAAAAGCGAAAACCTTCACAAACAAAGGCTTCGCTTACTTTTTAGTGCGGCAGTGGGACTTGAACCCACACGTGGTTGCCCACAACAGATTTTGAGTCTGCCTCGTCTGCCATTCCGACATGCCGGCATTGAAACGAGTATTATCATATCACGTTTTTGTCGAAATGGCAAGGGCATTTTTGAGTTTTTTTTAATATTTCACAAACCTCGTTTTAGAATACACATTGCTTGCCTTGATCAGTTTCTGATATCTGGCAAACAGCTTCTCAGGAAGTCTGATAGTTACGGTTTTGTTGACCGCAAAAGCTTTTTTTCCAACATAGTTCAGTGCTGTACTGTTGATCCTGATCACTTTGACTGCCGGGCACTGGTAAAAAGCTCTGGCATCTATATGTCTGACACTGGCAGGAAGTATGAAATTTCGCAGTTTTGTACACTGTGCAAATGCGTTGCTGCCAATTCTTTTTACTCTGCTACCAAATCTTATGTTCCGCAGATTCGGGCACTGGCTGAACGCATATTTTCCAATCGTTGTTACATTATTTCCAAAAATAACATCTGTAATTTCTTTGTTCCCGCTGAAGGCATTCTTGTCAATTGTAGTTACTTTATAAACTTTATCATTGATCACAACTGTAGCCGGAATCTGTATCACATTATATTCCGCAGCAAGACCTGTAACGCTTACTTCTCTTTCATTCAAAATCTTATAGCCAATTCCACCTATCAGGTACTTATAGCTTCCACCCTGTTCAGTTAACGGAGCTGCATTGAACTGATATCTCACAGGTTGTACAATATCGTTTTTTCTCCCATATACCTCCTGTATATTCTTCTCTCTGGAAAAAGACATATATATTGTATGCACGTTCCACCTTTGTATAAATACCCTTTGCAGAACCGATTTCCCATTTCCTGTGAATATCGCTTTCCTGCGGTTTGAGAGAAAGACTCCAGTATAATGGTGTCCATCTGACATCTCCCTCAACAGGATTCGTATTCTGCGTTCCGGCACCGGTCACATTAAATTTATAGTAAGTGTTGGGATAGAAAACCAAAGGTTTGTCAAGTCCTTCAACGACACTGTCATTTGCACTTACCCCTTTGCTTTCATCTGTGTCTGTTGAAGTTTCCTCTCCGGCTGCCCAGATGAAATTCTGTGTATCTGCTCCATCCTGAAATTCCGCTGCACCGGTCGTACTGACCGGAACTGCTGCCAGAACACCTGCCAGCACCATAGCTGCTATTTTTTTCATTACTCTCTCCTCCTCTTTTTCAGCAGTATATCAAATATATACAACTGTTCAGTCCTTTCTTATAGCAATAGTGAACTGTTACTGTTCTGCTTACAATTTATATCTACATCTTGTATTTTACTTATTTTTCTGCTAAATGTCTACCTTGATTTTCTGCTAATCCTGTCGTATTTTTACTTCATCTGTATTCCACCTCTCATACGTGATATAATCCGCACCCATTTTCCTGAAAATGTCTACCATATCCTCATTCCGGCAAAGCCATACGGATATGCGGATTCCATTCTGATGAGCATTGTTGATATCATTCATACTGATATTTTTATACTCTGCACTTATGTCCAGATCATATTTCTTACACTGCTGTATCATAGAAGCATTCATGCGCACTGTACGGATCCACTGCATTTTTCCTGTAAATCCCATCTCACGCAGTTTACCAAGTGTTTCTATGCGAAAACAGATGAGTACCGGCTCTTTCTGTGATTCAGTCAGAAGCTGCATGAACAAATTCATGGCTTCTTCCGTACGGATTGACTTTATTTCAATCACCGGCGTCACAGAGTACTTATTGCAGCATGCAATATACTGTTCCAGTGTAGGAATAAGATTATCCGGATACTGCGAAGCATTTCTTCCATTTATAATCGGATACTGCTTTATCTCCTCATAAGTCATCTCTGAAATAAACCTGTCCTCCCCGCACATCCGCAACAAAGAATCATCATGAGAGACAACCAGAACTCCATCTGCGGTCTCTCTCACATCTGTCTCCACAAACTCCGCCCCATTGCGTCCTGCCGTCTCAAAGGCAGGCATGGAATTCTCAGGTGCTGCTGTCTGTTCACCTCTGTGCAAAATATAATGAGTAACTCCATCCAGGGGTTTCCGGAACTTTTCTTCATCTTCCGGTGCAGGTGTGATTTTCGGAGTTGGCGTGACCGTTACCGTCGGCTCCGGGGTCACAGATGGTGCTGGTTCATCCGGCGTCAGTGTAGGCGTAATTTCCGGAGTTTCTGACGCTGCCGGCAGGACGATCACTTCTATCTCTGATACATATCTGTCAGTACCATAAGAAACACTGGTGATTTTGACATTTCCCGCCTTTTTTGCAGTAACTTTTCCTTTCTTTGATACAGTTGCCACCGTTTTATCAGAAGAAGTATAAGTCAGCCTTTTTCCATACTTCTGCGGCTCCAGAATAACTGTCTTTCCTGCTGTTACTTTCACCTGTTTTTGTATTTCTTAAAAAGAACTGTTTCCGTTTTATTACAGACAAAAACCTCGCAGTTTACTTTCAGTCCACTCATCTGTGCTGTGATCGTTGCCTGTCCGGGCTTTAAACCATATATCCTGCCATTTATAACCTTTGCACATTTTGAGTTACTGCTGGTCCATTTAAACTTCTTTGGACTCACTTTTGTATCATGATTCAGGATCTTTACTGTATAAGTGGCACCGGTCTTTACAACCACCTCAGATTTATGCACTCGATATTCGTCTGCTGCATAAGTATTATCTGCCACATATATTATACTGATAAAACCTGTAATTATAAGCACAATAGCAAATATGGCAGACCTTACAGTCTGCATGCCTGTTCTTTTGTCTCTGTATTCTTTTTTCTTATCTCCCATTATTCTATCTCTCATCTCTCATATGCCATTCCTGATCTGCTGCTTTTATTTCCGGTATGTTCCTAAACACTTCACAATCCTGATCACATTCGTCTCTGATGCAGGGACAGACCATCTTTACTTTTTTAAAATGTCCGGGAACACCCTCATATTGTACACTCCACAGACCATTGTAATGCAGCTGTTTACACATTCCTGTTTCATATTCATATTTAATCATATGTCTACCTCCGAACAGACAAAATTTTTACAGTACATTCTTCTGAAATCACTGTTTCTCCATGCAAAACGAAAGGCACTAACCTTCCAGCATCATGCACAGATCAGTACCTTTCTTTTTGTGTGTTTTTATGTCATATCTGCCCCGGCAATACCACAAGATAGTAAATTACAGAATAATCACAGCATTATTCCATATCTTCCAGTAATTTCTCATAAATCGGGAAGCAGTCAAATGTTGCGAAATAATCCTTCGGTGTCTCGGCACGGCGGATCATCTCGAAACTTCCATCTTCATGGAGAAGGATCTCAGAAGATTTCAGTTTACCATTGTAGTTATATCCCATGGCAAAACCATGAGCTCCTGTATCATGGATCACAAGAAGATCTCCCATATCAACCTTCGGAAGATAGCGGTCAATTGCAAACTTATCATTGTTTTCGCAGAGAGAACCTGTCACATCATACATATGATCACATGGCTGGTCTTCTTTTCCCATAACAGTGATGTGATGGTATGCGCCATACATTGCCGGACGCATCAGGTTTACAGCACACGCATCCACACCAATATATTCTTTATGAGTATGCTTCTCATGGATTGCCTTAGTTACCAGGCAGCCATACGGTCCCATCATGAAACGTCCCATCTCTGTATAGATTGCAACATCACCCATTCCGGCCGGAACAAGTACTTCTTCGTATACTTTGCGGACACCCTCACCGATCTCTCTGATATCATTCGGAGTCTGATCTGGTTTGTAAGCGATTCCAACACCACCGGAAAGGTTGATAAACTTCACATGAGCGCCTGTCTCCTTCTGAAGTTTCACTGCCATTTCAAACATCTCTTTCGCCAGCATCGGATAATACTCATTTGTCACAGTATTGCTTGCAAGGAATGCATGGATACCGAATTCCTCGGCACCTTTTTCCTTCAGGATCTTGAATGCTTCAAAAATCTGCTCTGTTGTCATACCATATTTGGCATCTCCGGGGTTGTCCATAATATCGTTGCTGATCTTAAACACTCCGCCCGGATTATAACGACAGCTGATCACCTTCGGAATATATCCTACGGCTCTTTCTACGCTCTCGATATGTGTGATATCATCAAGATTGATGATCCCGCCGATTTCATTTGCATATTTGAATTCTTCTTCCGGTGTATCATTGGAAGAAAACATGATATCTCCCTCTTTGCATCCGATTGCTTTGGACATCATCAGCTCTGTCATGGAAGAACAGTCACAGCCACAGCCATACTCCTGAAGGATCTGGATCAGAAATGGATTTGGAGTTGCCTTCACAGCAAAGAATTCTTTGAAGCCCTTATTCCATGCAAATGCTTCTTTCACTGCCTTTGCATTCTCGCGGATACCTTTTTCATCATAAAGATGGAAAGGTGTAGGAAACTGCGCGGTGATTTCCTGAAGTTTATCCAGGGTGACAAATGGTACTTTTTCATAATAATCTTTTCTCCTCTTTACTTCTTGTGTTATATGTGTATATAAATGATCCTGACAATACTCGTAGTTTCCGTTACATTTAGAACAGAAACGGAATTCCAGATTCGGATCATCTTTCTCTGTACGGCCACAGACTGCACATTTGTGCTTCGTCACTTCCCCTGACTTGCTGCCACCCGGGAAGGGAACGGTCTTACTTTCTCCCATTGCTCTCTTAAACTGATTTCTGCGATGGATTTCCTTCGGATTGTATCTGTTAAGATTTCTTGTACCAAGGAAGAAAATAATAAAGTTCAGTAAGGATGCGATGATCGGCAGTGCCATAAACCATGCTCCTCCCATAAAATATCTGACAATATCATATACCACAAGAGCAGCATATACAATCGCCATCACTTCATCTTGATCGGGATTACAAAGTACAGTAAAACCTTCATATCCGGATATGTCAGCGCATATGCCAGAAAAATAGATAAACTGATATAATACGTTGAAAACTGTGATCCATTCAGATAAGCATCTAACACTCCACCTGTGATAAAATACAAAATAAACGCAGAAATTACTGTAAAAATCATTCCAGATAAAATATATACAGTAAATCTGAATGATCCCCATGTACGTTCCAGCGATGCACTGATCGGATAATAAAAGAACAATATCGCAATCACAAACCATAAAGCAGATGACGTACTCGGCGGATAAATAATCCATGTAACAAGTCTCCATATCTGACCATGCAGGATTTCAGAGACATTCAAACTCAACATGGAAAGAGCCCCTGGATTAATATACATCAATGCATATCCCAGTACATAACTTACAATAATATAAATCGTAAGATTCTCAATCCCGCGATTTCCAAATTTTCGTTCCAGTTTGTCAATAAATTTCATAAATCTCCTTTTCTCACAAAATGCTATTCGTTCTTTCGTTACAGCGGATATCCACAATCTGCTTTCTCTGCGTAATTCTGCACCGAATAACTGCCTCTCAGTTCAGACACAAAATCAGAAAAACTTCTTCCTGGAAAGAAATATCGCTGCAATGATACTTGCCACTACAGAAAGGATGATGACGATAAGAAATCCCCATGGTGTCCTGGAAAACGGCATTCCTGCAGCACTCAGGTTCATACCATACGCACTGAAAACAATAGTCGGAATACTCATAACAATGGTAATAACAGCCAGAACCTTCATGACAATGTTCAGGTTATTAGAAATAACTGATGCAAAAGTTCCCATCATACTGCTGAGGATACCACTGTAAATATTAGCCATCTCAATGGCCTGCTTGTTCTCAATGATAACATCCTCCAGAAGCTCTGTATCCTCCGGATATTTCTTGATACTCTCCACCTTCAGAAGTTTCTCCAGAACCATCTCATTGGAACGCAGAGATGTGGTAAAGTATACCAGTGATTTCTCCAGTTCCAGAAGTTCCATCAATTCCTGATTTCTTGTAGACAGATGAAGTTTCTCCTCAATCTGCTCGCTCTTCTTATCTATAATACGCAGATATCTCAGATACATGCTGGCATTACGGTACAAAATCTGCAGAATAAATCTGGTTTTCATATAGGTAAAAAAGTTTCTTACCCTGCCTTCCATAAATCTTGTCAGAACCTGTGTGTCTTCCAGACATACAGTAAAGATCATCTTCTGAGTCACGATAATACCAAGAGGAATGGTCACATACCAGTCCTTCTCGTTACGTTCTTCAATCGCAGGTACATCTGCAAGGATAAGGGTATAATTGTCCTCCACTTCTATACGTGAACGCTCTTCCTCATCCAAAGGTGCGCGCAAATCGTCCACCTCTATCCCAAACTGCTCGGAAATTTCAAAAATTTCTGTTGCCGTAGGATTCGTCAGTGCAATCCAACAGCCCTCCTGTGGTTCCTGTATTTCATGGATAGCGCCATCGATTGTCTTAAAAATCCTTACCACGATCCACACTTCCCTTCTTTTTCTCGATTTCCCCTCAATAGATTGTTACTGTTTACTCTGTTCTCAGTAACAATAAATCTGCAACTATTCAGAGTTTCTGCAAGAGATTACTGAACAGTTACGTTTACTCTTTATTTTCACAAAGACTCAAACATCATTATAATTTGAACATGAATTTTTGTCAATTCCAATGCTTTCGGTTTACAAAACTTTTACACTTCGCTATAATAAAGTAGTATTTATTTATAAAAGTCCCGTAAAGTGGGGCGTACAGATTGCGGGAGTGATTTTCCAAACACGCTCTAACTATGGCAACTGAATTCAGGTGAAATATCCCGCAAAGTGGGGCGTGCAGATTGCGGAAATGATTTTCCAGACACGCTCTAATACAATAACAGGAAAGGATACAAATCATATGAGCCAGTCATCATTTGGAAATAAATTTAAGGTAACCACCTGGGGGGAATCCCACGGAAAAGCTCTCGGAGCTGTGATAGACGGATGCCCGGCAGGCCTTTCTCTCTGTGAAGAAGACATTCAGAAATTCCTCGACAGAAGAAAACCCGGACAGAGCAGATACACCACCGCCCGTAAAGAGGGAGATCTGGTAGAAATCCTCTCAGGTGTCTTTGAGGGCAAAACCACCGGAACTCCAATTTCTCTGATGGTAAGAAATACAGATCAGCGCTCCAGAGACTACGGAAATATCGCATACTCCTATCGTCCCGGACATGCAGACTATACTTTGACCAAAAATACGGATTCCGCGACTACAGAGGCGGTGGACGTTCTTCAGGGCGGGAAACCATCGGAAGAGTTGCAGCAGGTGCCATTGCTTCTAAAATATTAGAAGAACTTGGCATTTCAATCTGCACCTATACCAGATCTATCGGACCTGTTGAAATTGCTTCTTTTAATAAAGAAGAAATCCATCAGAATGCATTTTATATGCCGGACGCACAGGCAGCAGTGAAGGCCGGTGAATATCTGGAAGAATGTATGAAGAATCAGGACAGTGCAGGCGGCGTGATCGAATGTCGTATTACCGGAACACCTGCCGGACTTGGCGAGCCAGTCTTTGACAAGCTCAGTGCTCTTCTTGCCCACGCCCTGATGTCCATCGGTGCAGTCAAGGCTGTTGAAATCGGTGACGGCATTGCAGTGACTTCCTCAAACGGTTCCACTGACAATGATGGATTCACAGTCAAAGACGGTGAAATCATTAAAACCTCCAACCACGCAGGCGGAATCATGGGAGGAATCAGTGACGGCAGTGAAATCATACTTCGTGCCCATATCAAGCCAACCCCATCCATCAGCCAGCCGCAGCAGACCGTAACCAAAGATAAAGAACCTCTTTCTCTGGAAATCCATGGCCGACATGATCCGGTCATTGTCCCAAGAGCAGTGGTTGTGGTAGAATCTATGGCAGCAATCACACTGGCGGATGCGCTCTTTGTCAATATGAGTTCCCAGATGGATAAGGTTCGGGATTTTTATCGGAAATAATTCCAATTAATCCACGCAAAAATACCTTCACTTGAATTCTGAGCTGATCTCAGTTTCAAATGAAGGTATTTTATTATCTGCCTATATTGCTGATTCTATGTAACGAATCTGTTATTCTTCCGGAACCGGCCAGATTCTGATACAGTTTGGCTCTGTAATCTTAATCGGCTTGCCGTTCATCACAATAATATTCTTCTCATAATCCACTGTAAAAGTAGTCAGTGTATTACTTGCATGATTAGCCAGCACCAGATGCTTATCATCCGGTAAAAGTACCAGATCTTTCGGATATTCACCACTGATCGGAAGTGTAAACTTCCTTGTCAGCATACCAGTCTCCTCATCACGCTCAAACATGGAAACTGTATCCTCACCTGCTGTTGTACAGAAAAGATGCTTGCCATCATTTGCAAGAGAAAGACCGGACGCTGCATTATGTGTATCATGAACATCCTTCTTCGCACTTGTCTCAATCGTCTGGATCAGTTCAAACGCCGGAACCTTACCGCTTCCATCATATTTGTAAGCCCTGATCTCATTACTGAGTTCAAAGAGAATATAAGCAAACTTACCATCATCGCTAAAACGAATGATACGCGGGCCGCTCTCTCTCGGACATCTCAGGATGTCTACCAGTTCCAGCTTATTGCGCAATTGTTGACACGGTAAATCTTCACCTGATCAATTCCGTTATCTACTGCACAGAGATATTTATTATCCGGAGTCGGACGAACACAGTTCACATGGGGACGGAAGTTACGCTCTGCAACACTTCCGAGTCCTGTATGGAATACGCCATCCATCAGGCTTCCAAGTCTGCCGTCCTTATGAGTATGTACAACAGTCACCTTACCGTCATGATATCCGGCAACATAAAGATACTTACCGTCAACATCTGTAGAAAGGAAACAGCCTCTCATTCCATCAATATTTACACTGTTGATACGTGACAGATCACCATTTTTATCACGTTTAAATACTGCAACACCCTCATCCTCGATAGAATAAAGATACTTACCATTCTTTGAAACAGCCATGTGGGATGCATTACTTACTTCAACACTGCTGCGTTCTGTAAGAGTGCCATTCTCAACATCAACATCATAAACATGGATTCCCTGTCTGGAAGAGCCATGTGTATAAGAGCCCACATAAGCTACATATTTCTTTTCACTCATAATGCTTTTTTCCTCCTGCTGTCCTGAAGTTTATTTATCATCGCTCACTCTGTTCCCGTCTGCTGTCAGCGAGCAATAATATTTTCGTCCCGATATTGCCGGACGATGTCATACGATAAGGTGATTATAGCACATTTCCCTAATCAGAACAAGATTACGGAACTCAGTTTTATGTATTTTTTCCAGTTCATGGGTTACTGTCGTTACTGTTCACATACAAGCCAAAATTCTATTGCCGCAGGCAATCTGGAATGAATTTTGGCTAAGTTCTATACCGGATAAGCGCTCTGCTGTTTATTTGGTAAAATAATTTCTGACAGCCTCCAGTGTCTGGTCTATGATCTCATCTGTATGGGCAACAGATAAAAACATTGCCTCAAACTGTGACGGAGCCATATGGATTCCCTGCGCAAGCATTCCCTTGAAATATTCAGAGAAAGCTTTTGTATCTGAAGATTTGGCTGATGTATAATCCACAACCTCCTGCTCTGTAAAGAACAGGCTTCCCAGGGAAGATACGTGATTGATATGGTAAGGCAGATTTTTCTCTGCCAGGATTTTCTTCATACCGCCATAGAGACGTTTTCCTTTTTCCTCCAGATTTTTATAGATTTCCTGGTGTTCATAGAGATATTTTAACTGTGTCAGTCCTGCTGCCATTGCAATAGGATTTCCGCTTAAGGTACCGGCCTGGTAAACCTTTCCCACAGGGGAAACCAGTTCCATAATCTCTCTGCGTCCGCCGTATGCGCCTACCGGCATACCTGCACCGATGATCTTACCATAGGTAACCAGATCAGGGGTCACGCCAAAATATTCTGCAGCACCGCCAAAAGCCAGACGGAAACCAGTGATAACCTCGTCAAAGATCAGAAGGGCGCCGTACTCATCGCAGAGCTTTCTCAGACCTTCCAGGAACCCCTTTTTCGGAGGAACCACACCCATATTGGCGCCTACAGCTTCCACGATAACAGCAGCAGTCTGTCCGTCAGCCTGCTCCATCAGTGCACGTACACTGTCCAGATCATTATAAACAGCAGTCATGGTATCCTCTGTGCATCCCTTAGGCACACCGGCACTGTCCGGAACACCGCTTGTCATCACACCGGAGCCTGCACTTACCAGCATGGCATCACTGTGTCCATGATAGCATCCTGCAAATTTAATGATCTTATTCTTTCCTGTAAATCCTCTGGCAACACGGACTGCACTCATAACAGCCTCTGTACCGGAATTTACCATACGCACCATATCCACATGTGGAATATGGTCACAGATGAATTCAGCCATCTCCACTTCGATTGCAGTTGCACATCCGAAGCTGAGGCCCTTTTCACATGCCTTCAGTACACTTTCTTTTACTTCCGGAAAATTATGGCCCAGAATCATAGGTCCCCAGGAATCGATATAATCCACATATTCTTTTCCATCAACATCATAAATATGGCATCCGTCTGCGCGGTCGATAAATCTCGGTGCAATACCGATTGCGCCATAGGCACGTACAGGACTGTTTACTCCTCCCGGAATCACCTTTACCGCTCTGTCAAATAATTCTTCTGATAAACCCATCAGCCGATTCTCCTTCATCCATGCATTTTGCAAGTTCTTTTGCATAATAAGTAAGATAGATCTGGGCACCTGCACGGTATGCACTGACTGCCATCTCACACATAATACGTTCTTCATCGATCCATCCCATCTTTGCAGCTGCTTTCACCATTGCATATTCACCGCTTACACTGTATGTTGCAACCGGCACATTTACAGCCTTTGATACCTCAGAGACCATATCCAGATAAGACATGGCAGGTTTTACCATAATGATATCTGCGCCCTCTTCCACATCCGTAAGAGCTTCCTTCATTCCTTCTCTTCTGTTATGGAAATCCATCTGGTAGCTCTTTCTGTCACCAAAAGACGGTGCAGAACCTGCTGCATCACGGAATGGTCCGTAGAAAGCAGATGCATATTTTACTGCATAGGACATGATCGGTGCTCCATAATGTCCGTTCGCATCAAGAGCCTCACGGATAGCACGTACACGTCCGTCCATCATATCAGAGGGAGCTACCATATCTGCGCCTGCCTCTACATGGGAAACAGCTGTCTTAGCCAGTAATTCCAGTGTTGCATCATTATTTACATCATGACCGCAGAGCACTCCGCAGTGTCCGTGTGAAGTGTACTCACACATACATACATCTGTGATATAGTACATGTCCGGGAACTGTTTCTTTGCTTCTCTCAGGGCCTTCTGTACGATTCCGTTGGGGTCGTACGCACCGCTTCCCACCTCATCCTTATGATCCGGGATACCGAACAGCATAATGCTGTTTACTCCTGCATTCTGCAGACGTTCCAGTTCAAAAGGAAGACGGTCTACACTGTAGCGGAACTGTCCTTCCATAGAAGGAATCTCTTCTTCGATTCCTGTTCCCTCTTTTACAAATAAGGGATAGATAAGGGAAGACTTGTCCATTCTTGTCTCTCTTACCATTTTTCTTAAATTTTCACTGCCTCTTAATCTTCTTGGTCTCTGAATTAAATCCATGTCTTTTTGCTCCTTTTATCAACAATTCTCATAACTGTTCCATTTTTTGCAGAATAGTTATCAGTTTTCCTGTTTCATCTCTTCCACAAGCTCTATGAGACTTTCGATGGTAGCCTTCTTTGCCATGCAGGTCTGCATACCATAAGCATCTGCTGCAGCTTTGGTCTGTTTTCCGATACAGGCAGCTTTTACCTTCGTATAGTCCAGTCCCTTTGTGCCTTCCACAAAGCCCTTTACAGTGGATGCACTGGTAAATACTACACAGTCCACACTTCCTGTCTCCAGCTCTTTCTTCTCATCGATCAGCCTGCTCTTCTCATAACGTGTAGTGTAGGTTGCAATATCATCACCTGTGCCCTGTCTGCTCCAGCAATTCTGTCAGCTTTTTATTTCCGGCTTCGGCTCTTGGGATCAGGATTTTCTCATTTCCCTGAAGTTCTTTTGCAAGCTCTGCTCCAAGAGTATCTCCGTCATACACATCTGGCACAAAATCAGCCAGCAGGTGATGCTCTTTCAGCTTTTTCTTCGTTCCTTCACCGATCACTGCGATCTTCGCCTGTCCCAGGCTGCGCACATCCATCTCTTTTCTGTCCATCTCGTCAAAAAAGATCTCCACACCTGCAGGGCTTGTAAAAATGATCCACTGATAAGTATCCAGTTTCTCAAATGCCTCATACAGTCTGCGATTATCCTCAACAGGTACTGTACAGATAGACGGCAGCTCCAGAACCTCGGCACCTTTCTGGCGGAGAAGATCTGCTGTCTTTGAAATATGCTGTCTTGGTCTTGTGACCAGAACCTTCCAGCCTGCCAGAGGAAGCTTCTCATACCAGGCAAATTTGTCAGCCAGAGAACATACCTTTCCCACAACAATAATGGCAGGTGTCTCTATCCCCTGTCTGTCCACCTCTTCCTTGAGGGTACCTACAGTAGCAACCACCCGCTTCTGTCCTGCTGTTGTTCCTTTCTGAAGAACTGCTGCCGGCATATCCGGATCCATGCCGCCTGCAAGAAGCCCTTTGCAGATATCCTCCAGTGCTGCAATTCCCATGAGAAACACCAGTGTTCCCTTTGTCTGAGTCAGTGCTTTAAAATCTATATCATACTCCTGCCCTGCACGTTTGTGTCCTGTAATAATATGTAAGGACGAACAGAAATCCCTGTGTGTCACAGGAATCCCATTATAAGCAGGAACAGAGATGGGAGATGTCACTCCGGGCACGATCTCATAAGGGATTCCATTCTCAGAAAGAAGTTCCAGTTCCTCCCCGCCTCTTCCAAAGAGAAAGGGATCTCCACCTTTAAGCCTTACCACTTTATTTCCTTTTTCAGCTTCTTCCAGAAGAACCTTATTAATATCCTCCTGCACCATTGTATGGTGATTTGCTCTTTTACCTACATTAATCAGTCTGGCATGCTCCGGGATCTTTGCCAGAACCCCTTCGCCTACCAGACTGTCATATACTACCACATCTGCCTGCTGCAGAACCGCTGCGCCCTTTAATGTAAAAAGCCCGATATCACCCGGTCCCGCACCAACCAGCCAAACCTTGCCAGCTGCCATGTTTCTTCTCCTTTTTGCGTCACAAGAATTTTCTTTTTATAAATTTTTTATCTTCCCTCACAGTCAGATTTCAATTGCTTTGCAAGTGCAATTCCAAGCTTCTCTCCATCCTCTGCTGCACCTCTGATCTGACCTGTAAGCCACTTTCCTGTAGCTTCACTGTAATATAAACCGCGGATAAAGATCTCATCTCCGTCCACCTCTGCAAATGCAGCTACAGGCGAAGAACATCCTCCGTCCAGATATTTTACATATGCGCGCTCTGCAGTTCCTGCAATCCAGGCATCCCTGTCACAGTATCCGTCCAGATACCCATAATCCTCACCTTTGCGTCCCTGCACAGCCAGGATTCCCTGACCTGCTGAAGGAATCATCTCATCCGGTGTAAAATATCTGCTGATCCTGCTTTCCAGCCCCAGTCGTTTCAGACCTGCCGCAGCCAGGATCAGCCCGGAATACTCTCCTTCATCCAGCTTGCGAAGCCTTGTCTGCAGATTTCCACGGATACTCTTTACCTCCATCTCAGGATACAGCTTCTTTAACTGAAGAGTTCTCCTTAAGCTGGAACATCCCAGAGGTTTATCCGGATCCAGCTCCGCCACTCCCTCAGGAAGCACCAGTACATCTCTTGGATCCTCACGCTTTGAAAAGGCCAGAAGCGGAAGCTCTTTTGGAACCTCCATAGGCATATCCTTAAGACTGTGTACAGACAGATTGCTTTTACCATCCAGCAATGCCCTGTCCAGTTCTTTTACAAACAGTCCTTTTCCGCCCACCTTATCCAGGGTACGATCCAGAATAATATCTCCTGTCGTTTTCATAGTCAGGATATTTACTGTTATTTCAGAGCCGGCATTTTCTTCACGGTTTTCTGTTCTATGTAGCTTTTTACCATCTCACTCTGGAGAACTGCCAGCTTACTCTCTCTGCTTCCAATGATCACCTCAGTCATCATTTTCCTCCTCATTATCATCTTCCTGCGCAACTCTCTCCAGGGCATTCTGAATCTCTTCTCTTATCCTGCGCGCTTTTTTGTGGTCCAGACCACTGGCTGTGATTCCCACCACCAGTCCCTCTTCCATATAAATTCCCGGGAAATAAAAATCGCACTGCTCCCTGTCACTGGCTACATTAACATAAACGCTTCCTGCCTGCAGATCCTGTGGATCTCATCATTTAACTTTCTGTCATTGGTAGCTGCGATCACCATATATGCCATCGCAAAGTCTGTACGCTTCACCGGACGTGTGATCAGCTCTACATAGCCGGCTTTGCCAAGCTCCATCATCTCCATGGTGACCTTCGGAGCAATGACTCTGATATTTCTGGTGAATGATAAAAGGGTTTTCACTCGACGAGTTGCAATGTTTCCGCCGCCTACAACCACGATATTCTTATCTGATAAGTCTATAAACATTGGAAAATACGGCTTATTCTTCATATATTTTCTCCAGTCCTGCCACACACTCAAGGAAAATCTCCTGATTCAGACTGTCACGCAGACCAAAGATCAGTTTATTTACTACTTTTCCTGCTGCCGTATCCACTGCATGGACCAGATTCTGCCTGTCATCCTCTTCCATAGGTGTTTTCTTTAATATCTTTGCAATCCTTAAATTCAGGTCATTGACTGCCTCATCTTTAATATCCTGAATTCTTGGGATCAGGTCTCTTCCATCCAGCCATTGGAAAAATTCATCCATCTGCTCTCTTACGATCGCGCTGCTGCCTCCAGATTTTCCTGAAGCTCTGCAGGAACTTCCTCTATACGGAAGCTGTCCATGTCATAAAGTGTGACCCCCTGGATTTTTCCAACAGATGGCTCTATATCTCTGGGAACTGCCAGATCGATCAGGATCAGGTCATCCTTTGTCCTGATTCCCTGGAATAATTCTTCTCTCAATGTGAAATTCGGGCTTGCAGTTGCACTCACTACAAGGTCACACTGCGGCACATACTCCATTCTGTCACCGTAATTAATGCGCTTACAGCCCAGCGGAATATTCACAACTCCGCTTCTGTACTGACGGATGGTCACTGTCACATCTGCACCTGCCTCCTGCAAAGCCTGAGCAGCCACCTTACCCATCTCACCGTTACCGATGACCATACAGGTCTTATCCCTGAGAGAATACCCCTTCTCTGCCAGAAATCCGATGGCTGATGGATCACTGACGGATTTCCATGGGAAAAAGGAACCTCTGTCTTAATTCTCTTTCCTGCTGTGGCAGCCATTCTGAACAGAACCTCCAAAACACCATCTGCCGCAAAATTCTCTCTTGCCAGATTCAGGGCATCCTTCACCTGTGTAAGGATCTGATCCTCCCCTATGATCTGTGATTTCAGGCCACTGGTAAGATAAAAAAGATGCTCAACTGCCTCCTGATCCTTACGCTCTACAAAATATTGTCTGTAAGAATCCTCAGTAATTCCCTTTATCCTGCAGAGGCAGTCATAAAGACAGACATCCACCTCATCATCCACACTTGCCCAGACCTCCAGGCGGTTACAGGTGGACAGGATCACGCATCCATATATTCCATTTTGATTCTTTATTTTTCCATTGCTTCACCGGCATTTTTCTTTGTAAATGCAAATTTCGCACGAATATCCACCGGTGCCATATTATGGTCAATTCCAATCATGGAAATACTCATAACTTCTAACTCTCCTTCGTATTTCACCATTCCTCATTCATTTCATATCAAATCAAATATCCCACTGGCAACAGGGTATTTGATTTGATAAGAAATCCGGACAGCTAAAAAGCACTGTCAGAAATATCATAATCATTTCCTGTTAAGATGTCAATTGCAAATACGGAAAAAGCTCAGCATTAGAGTAAAGGATGTTACTGTTCACATACCACTATCCCGAGACATACAAGCCAAAATTCCATTGCCGCAGGCAATCTGGAATGAATTTTGGCTAAGTTACTGTGAACGGAGTGAACAGTAACTAAAGGATAACGTGACAAGACCTCATTACCGTTCGTTCTGCATCCGGTAATGAGGTCTGAATATTCTGTGTTCACTGTTTGTCTATTCTCATCAGCACCTTACATTTCTTTCTGTAACAGGCGATTCCATATTTTATGATTGTATGAATCCCTTCCTGCTCTAACGCCTCAGTATATCTGATATCTATAATCTGCTGAAGTGCTTTTTCGCACTCTCCCTGAAGATTTCCGTCATCTGCATATTTTACTTCGATCACAATTCCCACATCTTCATCTTCTATACGGATCAGAATATCCCCGAATCCGTCTCCTGATTCCCGATTTGACATTACTGACCAGTTCTCTTTGAATCCCAGAATACCAAGCAGCAATCCATGATAGAAATTTTCTTTCGTTGGTTTCCGGGCAAAGGTATCTCTTATGCTGATCGTTTTTTCATATATTCTGTAAAATCAACTCTACTTTTTCCGGATTTTGGTTCAGCAGTGCATCACACAAATCGCTGACTGTTTTTCCATCGTCCTTTACATTTTCTTTGAACATTTTCAGAATATGGTTGGTGATAATATTTCGGATCTCTCTGTTGGGAATAACCAGATTATATCTGTTACCACTGGGTTCCCCTCTCTGTGTCAGATATCCGGTCATAAAAAGTGTGCTCCACAGATTGTCTATGGAAGAATATAATTCCTTATAGGTAAGCTCAAAATTAATTTCTTTCTGGACAATCCCTCCATTTACCAGCTGTTCCAGCTCCATTCTGGTCAGCTTCTGTGGTTTTCCCACACTGTCAATGAAATGACTGATCACACTGTTTCCACTTGTATTCGCCCAGTAATTCTTCGGTTCCAGCCCGGGATCTGCCAGATGATCGCTGCAGAAATTGATCACATCCCATGGACAATAAACATCCACATTTCCAAACCGGTAGCCGTCATACCACTCTTTCACTGTCTCATAATATTTTTCCTGTCCATAATACCGGAGGAGTTCTCTTACTTCCGCATCTGTAAATCCAAATGTTTCATCAAAACTCTTATCTGTAATGGAATAAACCTTAAAGTTGTTAAGACCTGTAAAAATGCTTTCTTTTGCAATCCGCAGGCATCCTGTCAGCACTGCGAATTTCAGACTGTTGTTGGTTTTTAATGCATTCTCAAATAAATTACGGATCAGCAATACCATTTCATCATAATAGCCATTTTCATTTGCCTTTGCCAGAGGTACGTCATACTCATCGATCAGAACAATTACTTTGCTGCCATAGTGCTTTTCCAGCAATTCTGTCAGTTCACGGATACTGTACACCAGAGAATCGTTTGTCATTTCTTTTTTCTTTAACTGTGTCAGTAATTCGTGATCTGTTTCATCAAGCTCTGTGCTGTCTGAAAGTACGGATAGCCTGCGGGCTTCTTCATTGATTGTTTTTATAAGAAATCTGCGGGCTTCCTCATATGTGGCACCATTGATTCCCTTCAGACTGACAGAAACCACCGGAAATTTCCCCTGATATTCCTCACATAATTCCTGATTATCTGAAATCCTCAGCCCATCAAACAAAGTCTTATCTTTTCCAATCTCAAAAAACTCTGGAGCATACTCATATTCAGGGATTTTCCAAAGCGTCTCGGACGGGTAAACAGGTTTACCTTTCCCCACTGGGTAAGCAATTGTTCAATTACATGTGACTTATCTACATAATAGAAATCTTCCCGACGCATCTCTTCAAAATTCTCAATTCCAATTGGAAGTTTTTTTAATCCTGCCATCTTATATCCCCTTCCATTTATAAAGCATACCTTCTTATTGTTATCCGTCTTATTACTGTTTATAATATCATGAATCCTATCGTAATTCCAGAAAATAATGCAACCTGTTACTATCGCAAGTGACAGTGGCAAACGAAGTAAAATATGTAATAATATGATTGAGATACTTGCAGAAAATATTAACAGAAATGGAAAGTGATGAAATTTATGAAGATATTGAAGAAAGCAGGAGGGATTCTCCTTGTAATAATCGGAATATTCTTTTTTGTATCTGCTTTAAAGATGATCTTTGTGGATAACCCCAAAACAAAAGCAGCTCTGAAAGACGCAGTTTACGTTGATGCAGCAGATACGATCGACCCGGAAAACGATGGAAAGACAGTCATTGTATGCGGCACATTTGAGCTGACTGAACCGGCACATGATGATGAGCTTGGACTGGACTTTGACAGCATCCGCATTTCAAGTTCAAAACAGACAATGAAATTAACAAAATCTTCTTCCAAAAAGAAGGAGGCAATGACTGACGACGAAAAGAAATATGGCGTTCTGGAATGGAATTCATCTTTCAGCAGCATGCCGGTATCAGGCCAGGGGAAAATTGGAAATTATACACTTTCGCAGGATTTTATTGATGATATTATGCTGACCAAAACCTGGGAAGATTACGACAAGGCAGCATTATCATCTGCCGGTTATACATATGTACCGGATAACACCTATACACAGAAGCATTTTATAGAACCATCGAACCAGACGACACGTTCACATAAAGAATATGATGTTCGTTATTATTATTCTGCTGCTGATTTCGAAACAGGGCAAACCGTAACTGCTATCGGCATACAGGACGGACAAACTCTCAAATCCGCACTCGGAATCACAGAGAATCTGATGAAAAATAAACTTGACCGCGATGAAGCGACCAAACAGGGCGGCACCCCAGGTGTAGGAGCCAGATCTTTTCAGTTGTTTCCTCATTGCTGTTAATATTGGGAGGGTTCCTTCTTATTATATTATGAGAAATAAATCTATAGCAATCCTCTTAAATGCATTATTTACGAGGATTGCTATAAAAAGAGGATATTACTTCTCAATTCTAAGCATGCGATATCCAATGCCAACATGTGTCTGGATGTATTGCACTCCATTTTTCTCAGGCTCCAGTTTTTTTCGCAATGTTGCCATAAAACTCTGAGAGAAGCAACGTCATTATCCGAACATCGTCCCCAAATCTGCTGGGTAATATAGGTATGTGTCAATACCTTTCCCACATTGCGGGACAAAAGGCAGAGCAGCTTATACTCTATAGGTGTCAGATGCAATTCCTCTCCCTTCAGATATGTACAGCCTGCCGTATAGTCTATCTTTAATCCACCATTCTCAAAAACAGAGCTTTCTATCTGCTCTCCGCTCTGCATAACCGCAAGTCTCCTCTGGGTGACACGGATACGCGCAAGTAATTCCTCAACAGAGAACGGTTTCGTAATATAATCATCCGCTCCTGCATCCAGCGCCTCTATTTTATCTGTGTCCTCACTTCTGGCGCTGATCACAATAATCGGCATGTTCGACCAGGTACGGATTTTTTTTATCACTTCTACCCCTTCCATATCAGGAAGCCCCAGATCCAGAAGAACAATATCCGGATTGTGGGACGAAGCTTCCAGAATGGCTGAAGATCCGTTTTCTGCAGCCAGATATTTATAGTCATGTGTTTTTAATGTAGTAACGATCAGATTGCGTATGGGTCTGTCATCCTCAACCACCAGAATTAATGTTTTATTCATTTAATGTCACCTCGCTTAAGGGTAAAGTAAAAGTAAAATTGCATCCATGAGGATCATGATCTGTCAAAACCAGGGTTCCTTCATGTGCTTCTATAATAGAGTGGCAAAGTGCCAGTCCAAGTCCCAGACTTCGGTGACTATCCGCAACTGTCGTTTTCCCTGTATAAAACATCTCAAAAATATGTGACTTCATTTCTTCCGGAATTCCCGGGCCATTATCTTCCACACTTATCTGCGCTTTCCCATCTGTTTTCGTTCCCCGAATACAGATCACAGAACCCGGCGGTGTATATTTTATTGCATTATCAATTAAATTTACCAGAACCTGCATAATAAGACGTACATCCATACGTGCAAGAACAAGTTCTTCGCAGTCTGTCACAATTTTATAATCATCATGTTTCCGGCTGATATGCCTCAGGGATTCTGCAATCACCTCATCCAGAAGCTGGTCTGTAAATTTAAATTTCAGTCTTCCGTCATTCAGTCTGGTAATGGAAAGCAGATTCTCCACAACTCCGATCAGCCATTCAGAATCATCATAGATATCGCTATAAATCTGATGTTTTGTAGCTTCGTCCAGACGGTCACTATTGCCAAGCAGCATATCTGCATTACCGGAAATGGAGCAAAGCGGCGTACGAAGATCATGCGAAATCGCCCGAAGAAGATCTGCCCGCAACTGTTCATTTTTGGCTATAACTGCATTTTTTTCTTTTTCTAATGCATTTTTCGCATTTTCCATTGCAAGCGCACATTCATTTATTACAGACAACAGGATGCTGTATTCAAAAGTGTCCAGTGTTTCTTTTTGCAATGGTATCCCGATCACACCGTAAACATTATCCCCGCTTCGGATTGCCAGATATAAACATTTAGCCTGAGGAAAATGGTGTGTGGACGCACCGGCATGCTGCCTGTTTTCACAGACCCATCTGGCTATCTGCTGCTCTTCTGGTATCAAAAAATCTTCTGTGTCCTCTTTTTCCCCGGAAAAAAGCTTTCCCTCTGATAAAGTTCCGTTTTCTACTACATATGCTGTAATATTGCGGTTTAATAAACGGAGAAGCTGTGTACAGGTGACATCAAGAATCTCTGTTTCCCCTTTTGCATTTTGCAGCAGACGGTCTGTATCGAACAGAATCTGTGCACGAAAAGCAAGCTGTGTAGACAGCTTTGCATGTGTTTTCAGCTTTGCTGCAAGTGCTCCCGTAAGTACGGATGAAATAAGCATTATGAAAAATGTCACCGGATAACCCACCGCATAGGTTTTGAAAGACATCCTTGGTTCTGTCAGAAAAAAACAAAATAAAAATACACTTAAAAAAGAGCCTGCCACACTGCAAAGATAGCCATCTGTCACAATCGAAGTAATCAAAACCCCCAGAATATATATGGTTACAATATTCGTATCCGTAAAATTCAGTTTCTGAAACAACAGACCAATTAAAGTGCATACCGCAAATATAAATACCGTCAGAAAATAATCCTTTGCAGACGGTTTTTCCATAGACCATGTAAATGACCGTTTCTGATGATTCACATTTTTTAAACTCATCCTGTCCCCCACCTTTTTTACTGTTTTGAAAATTATATCATGGGGCTGTGTTGTGGTCAAAAGTCTTTTTTACTATATGCGGAAGCACTTCTGAAGAGCTCTGTATTCTCCCAGCACCAGTAATTTACTATTCTCTTCCAAATACGTATCCGGGGAAATTGCAATATTAAATTCTCCTTCATTTTTTACTGCCAGAATATTAATATTGTAACGCTTTCTGATATCCAGTCCGCCTACAGTTTTTCCAGTCCATTCCTCTGGCACTTCTACCTCAAAAATCGCATGGGAAGCATCCACCTCCATATAATCAAGGATATGATCATCTGTGTAACGGATAGATGCCCATTTTGCAACCTGCTTTTCCGGATAAACCACCTTATCTGCACCATTGCGTAAGAGAAATTTTTCCTGAACATCACGTTCAGCTCTGGATATTACCAGTTTTGCTCCCAGTTCTTTCAGAAGGGAAGTGGTCTCAAGAGAATTCTGAAAGCTTCCTCCAATAGTCACAAAACAGATATCGTAGTTTCCAATTCCAAGGGATTGTAAAAATTCAGCATTGGTACTGTCCCCGATCTGGGCGTTAGTCACAAACGGAAGCACTTTGTCCACCCTTTCTTCATTCCAGTCAACTGCCATAATTTCATGCCCAAGCTGATTCAGCTGCATGGCAATATGTCTTCCAAATCTTCCAAGTCCAATAATCAATACATTCTTCATGATATTACTTTTCTCCTTCTCATCCAACTGTGATTTTCTCCAGAGGAAGCTTTGCATTTCCCTTATTTCTTCCTGAGAATACTGCATAAATCAGGGTCAGGCCGCCTACGCGTCCCAGATACATCAGTATGATCAGCACAACTTGTGAAAAACATGAAGTCCCGGTGTGACTCCCAAGGTCAGACCTACCGTGCCCACAGCTGAAGCTGCTTCATACAGACAATCCAAAAGGGGAAGACCTTCGTATACGCTGATTGCAACACCTCCACAAAAGAATAATGTAAAATAGAGCATAGCTATTGTGGCTGCATTTTTTATCACATGATACTCCAGTCTCCGTCCAAAAGCCCCTGCATTTTCCTGACTGCGAAAGGTTGCAATTGCATTCAGAATCAGTACCGTAAAAGTAGTTGTTTTCATTCCTCCTGCTGTAGAACCCGGCGAACCACCGATCAACATTAACAGTATCATAACCGCTTTTGATGCCTCGCTCATCTCTGAAATGTCTATGGTATTAAAGCCGGCAGTTCTTGTAGTTACCGATTGAAACATGGCAGCTAACAGGCGTTCTCCCGCAGGCAGGTTTTTCAAATCACAGGCAAAGAAAAAAATGCCGGAAAAACAATCAGGCATACAGTAGTCATGAGAATAATCTTGCTTTGCATGCGGTAACGTTTAAAATTCATTTTATTCCTATAAATATCATCCCAGGTAAGAAAACCAATTCCTCCTGTAATGATCAGCAGCATAATTACCACATTTATAAGGATATTTCCGGAATAGCCCGTCAGAGACGGAAAGGCATTATCTGCTGTTCCCAGAATGTCAAATCCTGCATTACAAAAAGCAGAAACAGAATGAAAGGCTGCCATCCAGATTCCCTTTAAGCCATAATCCGATACAAAAACCGGCAGCAATAACATAGCTCCTGCTGCTTCAATCAAAAGAGTCCCCTTTAAAATGAACCTTGTCAGTCTGACAATTCCTCCAACTTTAGGTGCTGAAATTGCATCCTGCATTGTACTTCTTTGCATGAGAGATATTTTTTTCCCTGAAAGAAGCGAAACCGCTGCCGCTACGGTTACTACTCCAAGTCCACCTATTTGTATAAGCGCAAGAATAACTGTCTGTCCGAACACAGACCAGTAACTTCCGCTGTCCTTTACTACAAGTCCTGTAACGCATACTGCCGAAGTGGCTGTAAAAAGTGCCTCATGAAATGGCGTCGGCACTTTGTCCAAAGAGGAAACCGGAAGCATCAGCAAAATGCTTCCCAAAAGAATCACACCTGCAAATCCCAGAATAATTAGCTGAAAAGACGTCAGGTGTTTTTTCTTACACATTTTTTCCGGCATAAATGATCATAACTCCTTACTAATGATTCTATAGCAATATCTTCATAATGCGTTTTATTATATACAATTGCTTTCAAAGATAGTATAAAAATCTATGATTCCGTATTAAGATTGTATAAAGACAGTCAATACTTTTACACAAGACGTATCAGCATATGGCATAATCTTATTGATGTAGAACTGTCTGTTTATCATAGAAATCACCTTCATGGTTCCATGATACCCGCAATCGCATCAAAATAACAGGTATTGTGATTTATAACCGCAATACCTGTTATTTTGCTACTTGTCTGATTCGATTAAACACACACTAATTCATCTGACATTTCTCTCTGAGAGTGTCATAAATTTTCTTTGTTTCTGATTCATCTACGCCATTTACCACCAATATTTTTCCGCCTATATCCATAACTACATATGAGTGGCAGGATGCATGGGTGTAGCGGATATAATCTCCATAAATATCATTTCTGAAATTTCCCATACCATACTTCAGGTTTCCCATACCATTTGTTCTGCGATCATTCCCATTTTGAAATAAATTTTCTTTGTATGAGATACTGTCAATCTGCTCATAATCCACTGTATAATCACTCCATCCTGTGCCTCAACAGTAAAATCATTATCATGGAAACTGATATCAATACCACCCCAGAACAAAGTCCATATAGTAAATATTACGACAAAACTGATACGATTACATATATCACGATTGTCTTCTTGTTATACTGGATTTTTAATTTTTCTCCGGCTTCCATTTTTTTCTTATAAAAAAGATAAGAATAAAGAATGCTGACAATTGCAGCAGCCATAATGCTTACAATATACAAAACCAAAGCAGCAATGCTTTCTCCAAAAAGGCCGCAAAGCATACATAAGACACCTGATGCCACCCATAATTTTCCACTGAATCTATGAGTTGCACTCCAGTTTTCTTCATCCTGCAATGTCCATACAACCCTGATTCCTATGGTGTTATTCTGTTTCACCTTTGGCAAATAATTTCCTATGATCATAAACAGTAATCCTGTTCCAAAGTAAATTACTGCCATAAACAGATTCTCACTATCCGCATCCATACTGATCAGTCTTGCCATACCATTATAGATTAATGTGGTAACAGGTATTATCCATATGACCATCCCTATAACCTTACTGCTCTGCTGTCTGTTCCTGTTGTCATAAAAGATGATTGTCACCAGTATACAATCTGTCACTACAAAAAGCACATTTATCCATATACTCTGTGCCATCGTAAAGCCCACCAAAATTCCTGCAAGCATTACCAGTACAGAACAGATCAATGTACCTTTATATTTTTTAATCATTTCCTTCATGATCCGATACCCCCTTTAAGTCTGTGATCCACAACATAACATCCTCCAATACAGAAGTATTTAGTTCGTAATAAATAAATTTTCCTTCCCTTTTGCTCCTGATCAGATCAGCATCCTTTAATATTGCCAGATGTCTGGATATGGACGCCCCCGTCATCGAAAAATGTTCACATATCTCTCCTGCTGAAAGCCGTCCGCCCTTTAACAAATTTAATAGAAACACATCCTGTCAGATCACTCAACTCCTTTAATCCTCTCAACAACAGTTCCATTCTTTTCCAAAATAATCCAGGTAAGCACTGGAACCATAGTACAAACCAGAAAACTGATTCCCACTGCAAATAAAAGTGGAAGTAATGGCACTGAAAAAGCAATCCCCCGATAATTCATTGATTCATAAAGAAGATACGTTACTCCCATTCCTACTGTTAGCGTAACAAGCCATGCGCCACCTGCATAGAGAACTCCTTCCCTGACCAGCATTCCAAGAAGCTGCTTCGGGGTCATCCCGATACTCTCCATAACCGAAAGCTCCGTCATCCGGCTCTGCACATTTACTACAAAGGTGTTCATGTAGTTCATGATTCCGATAAAAGCCAGAATCAACACAATCCCGATTCCCAGTTGCGGCATATTGCCCTGTGCTTTTTCAATCTCATCCGCATCTTCGATTTTGGATTCCCAGGAAAAGTCTTTTGCATTGTCACTTTCTTCTAATAACGACAGAATTTCTTGCTCTGTATCTCTATCATATTCCTTGTGATATTTTATGCTGGTCTTTAGTGTAATTGGATGATTGGCAAATGTTTTTACCACCTGATCACTGGCTATAATCGTCGGTGGGTATCCAAGGAGTGCTGTATAATAATTCTCGTCCGTAACTCCTTCTATGGTAAAAAATTTTGTCGTTTGTTGATCTTCATACAAAGCACATGTCACATTTTTCCTATTATGTCAGCATCTGAAAGATCCAAACCATTTCGATAAACAATACATACTTTTCCCGAAAGGAAGTCCTCTTTATTTATCGGATGCGTAAGACTGTTATTTAAATAATCAAATTCCTGTTCATCAATTCCAATCAGAGAGGATCCAAAATTCTCAGGATGATTCTGATACTCGTCCTTTTCCTTACTATATGGAATGCTCATCCACTTTGCGTAAAATTCTTTCATCCACATCTCAGCAAAATCCGGTTCCCATGGAACTGTAATCTCGGCAAATATCACAGAATGTGCTTCAGAGACTCCGGCATTTTCTTTGATTGACTTCACGAAAGAATCATTCAGAATGTCTCTTCTGTCTTCTGATTTTTCTTTACATGCCGTATCATTTTTAATGACCATATCCGTATCCATATAATTTGACACTATGGTTCTTGCTACCTGCTGTCCAGCATGGTCACAACACAAAGGTACACAGACAGACTGGCTGCCAAAGACAACAGTACCACCGCAGTTCTTTTCTTATCCTTTGTAAACTGCTCCAGGGAAAGTCTTGCTATTACTTTCCCCTTTCCTGTTTTTCTTTCTTTTGCGGTTTTGTGGGTCGGACGATAACCAAGCGCTTCTATTGGAGAGATATCTGCTGCCATTTTTGTCGGTTTTTGGCTGGCCAGAAAGATGGTAATCCCAACCAGTAAGATGGTTGCCAGCAGAACTGCCGGATGAAAACGAACCATATCTGCTCCAACATAGCCACTTTTGATTCCAAGTGATTTTACAACAACAGGAATCAGGAAAAAGGATACCATCCCACCTGACAGACATCCAAGTACTGTCCCTGCAGATCCGATCAGAAGCATCTGTTCCTTCATCATCCTTTTTATCTGCTTTTCCGTCATTCCGACCGTCTGAAGCAGACCATAATAACGAACTTTTCCAGCTACGGAAAGATACATAATATTATAAATAAGCAGATACGCACACAAACAGGTAACTGCAATCAAGCCAATAAGACCTGCCAATATCTGAACCGATGCGCCAAGATCTTCCATGAAGAAAAGATTTTGCTGCTTTCCAAGATTCATACTTTCGATAAAAGCATTCTGCTCTGTTTTTGTCATTATTTTCTGCTTAAAATCCATAAAGTAACGACCGGAAGCTGCCTGCGAAAGCTTCCATCCCGATTGATCATAGAATTCTTTCGAGACATAAAACTGTTTCTTGGGTCCATATCCGTCCCAGATCCCACAGATTCGAAAAGTCCCTGTAAAGATTCCCTCATGTGTTCCATAAGACATAGCAAGGGTATCGCCTACATCAAGATCTTCGTAACCACACTCTTTTAAAGCGGATTTTGTTACCATTATCTCATTCAAAGCTGTCGGATATCTTCCTTCCAGCTTTTCTCTGACCGGCTCCATCATCTGTGTCCAATATCCGTCATCTGCCCAGATCAGTCCCACATCAGGTGTGGAATCCTGATCTGTTTTTTCTACCCATCCACAGACTCCCGCTGTACCTGTCAGAACGATATCCGGGTTGTTCTCACACATTTGCCTCTGTTCATCCGTCACTCCATACATAATTGCATCAAACTCAGCTCCTGACATACGGATATTTTGAATTTTCTGAAGCCTAAAATAAGAATCTCCAACTGTGAATATTGTGAATACCAAAAAGGAAGAAAGAAGAACCGCAAGGAACAGAGTAATGGTCTTTCTCCTGTTTACTTTTAGAGCATTCCCTGCCATCCTTTTGATCACTTTCTGATTCGGATTCTTAAGCATAGGAATCACTTCCCTTCCTGGTATCTCCTACAATCTTTCCGTCCTCAATATGTACGATACGATCTGCAAGCTGCGCAATGTCTCTGTCATGAGTGATCAGGATCAAGGTCTGGCTGAACTGTCTTGCTGCCATTTTCAAAAGTCCAAGTACATCATGCTGGTAACCGAATCCAGATTTCCCGTTGGTTCATCAGCCAGAATAATGGCGGCTTCGCCGCAAGTGCCCTAGCAATCGCAGCCCTCTGCTGCTGTCCACCGGATAATGTTCCAGGAAGAGCTTCCCTCTTCTCTGCCAGCCCTAAAAGTTCCAGTATCCCATCCACATACTCCACATCAACCTTTCTCCCATCCAGTTCCACCGGAAGAATGACATTCTCATATACATTAAGATCCGGGACAAGATTATAATTCTGAAAATAAACCCGATCTTTCTTCTACGGAATATGGCAAGCTGTTCTTTTTTCAGCCCCAGAAGGCACTTACCCTCTACCAACACTTCCCCTTCTGTTGGCACATCCAGTCCACCCAGCATATGCAAAAGTGTACTTTTCCCAGATCCGCTTTTTCCGATAATAGCAACGAATTCCTGATCTTTTACACGAAAATCTACGCCATCCAATGCCTTTACCGTATTTGCACCCATTTGATAGTATTTCTTTAAGTTCTTTGTCTCTACAATGTATTCTCTCATTGGCTTGCCTCCCTTTTGACATTTCATGATATCAGGGTCAAGACCTTTTTACCCTTTTCATAGAATATCTCACAAAAATCACAAAACTGTCTCAATTTTTAATTATCACAGAATTGTGACAAGCCCTGCCGATTATGTTACGGTTCATTCACTGGAAAATACAGGCGAAAACACGCCCCTTTTCCTATTTCAGACTGTACTTCTATATATCCCTTCTGAAGCTCCATGATTGTTCTTGCAAGATATAGTCCGATTCCAACTCCTGGTTTATCATGAACCTCCGGCTCACGGTAAAATCTTGTAAAGATCTCTGCCTGCCTCTCCGGAGCAATCCCTTTTCCAGTATCGGAAATGCTGATCTTAAAAAATAATTCCTGTCTTTCTGTCTGAATATGGATCTTTCCACCGGGTTCGGTATACTTGAGTGCATTATCCAGAATATTATAAATTGCTTCCTCCGTCCATTTGCTGTCATGACGGATCATCATATTTTCTTCACAGTTCACATATAGATTAATCCCCTTCAACGCCGCCTCCGGAACCACATCGGCAACTGCATGGCGGATTGTTTCGTATAGATTTTGGTCTTCCTTATGTATTTGCAGAATTCCTGTTTCAAGCCTTGACATTTTTACCATGCTCTGCATTAAAAAATCAATTTTTTCCATCTAAACTTAAAGCGCCCGTTCTTGAATCCATCACTAGTCCATGAATCTCAATATTTTTAGGCAACAGAGGATGTCGTCTTAACAAACTAACACTTTCTTAACAGATATCTCAACATCATCAAACCGCCCAGCCATTTATTAAATCAATTCCAACAATATCCAAGATCCCTAATAACCGTTTCACTGATTCCACGCTTTTCCATCTTCTTTAACATTGCCTCTATATCGATACTTCCTACTCCACAATCAGTATGTCCGATAATCATGATTTCCTCAACATTCAATTCATAAATAGCAATCAATAAACTTCGTACCGCACTACCGAAAGGGTGAACAATAACTCCACCAGCATTTTTTATGATTTTGCATCTCCGTTTTTTATTCCTAGAGCCGCTGGTAATAATTCAATCAAACGGGTATCCATACAAGTAACAATCGCTAATTTGCGATCAGGATATTTACTCGTCGTATAAGGCTTATATCCTTTATTAGTCACAAATGCTCGATTGTAAGCTAAAATCTCGTCTATCATATTTTCCTCCTAAAAAATCCTTGGTTATAACCAAGGATTATTGCATTGATAACAATGACGCTGCAACTGTTTCCAAATTAAGTTTTGCTGTTTTGATTTCATCAAACTGAATCTGATCACATGTTTCAAAATCAACTTTTTTAGTTAACTTTTTAAAGCTTGCAAGTTCGTTTTTAATATTTGATTTCATTGCTTTATCAATTTGTTTACCATTTTTAGATAAAGCTGCTTCAACCGTAAGAATCAAATTTTCAACTTCATTTT
>ENA-OQIC01000091-OQIC01000091.1-human-gut-metagenome-genome-assembly--contig:-NODE-91-length-38701-cov-2.714108_pt1 | contig 38701 bp, 35 predicted proteins | sample MGYA00242572_ERZ504736 | MGnify/ENA primary metagenome ERZ504736 (study PRJEB26092, sample SAMD00036201) | human gut metagenome | host: Homo sapiens | study: EMG produced TPA metagenomics assembly of...
CTTTCTTGCAGGTTCAATACTTTTGTTATATATTGCCACTCTCTTTCCTTAAAATCAGTCTGATATATCTTTTTTAAAGTTTGGTTACTTCAAAGAAAGAAACTATTCGGCTGATACGGAAAGTTTAGATTAAAAAGATTTCAGCCATTTTTTTTACAGGCTCTAAACAGGTTCTTCTTTATCAAATAAACAATAACTGAAATGAAACAAACAAAAACGATTTTAGCAGTCATTCTGTTGATGGTATTAGCGGGGTGTGGAGAAAATATACAGTCAAACAATGATTTAATCATTGTTGACGTTTCGAAAAGTTATCCTAAAAAGAATTGATTCTTCAGGACTTTATGGATGTAGAATATGTTGCGTTGGAGACCACTGACGAGTTCTTACACAAGGTCTGGTGCAGGATGTGGGAAAAGAATACATATTGGCGACAAATAGGAATAATGATGGGGATATTTTTATTTTTGACAGAAAAACCGGTAAGGGAGTGAGGAAGATAAATCGTCGGGGGCAAGGAGCAGAAGAGTATGCGAGGATTAATGAGATTATTCTTGATGAAAACAATGGTGAAATATTCGTAAAGTCACCGGGAAATAAAATCTTAGTGTATGATCTTTATGGAAAGTTCAAACGGTGTTTGAGTCTTGATCGGGAAGTTTCATCTATTTTCGATTATGACAAAGATAATTTGATTTGCTATGATATGTCAGATTATCACAGTAAAGGAGAGGATAGAACCAAATCATACCATATTATCCTATCAAAACAGGATGGAAGTATCACCCGTGATATTTTTATTCCTTTCAAAACGATTGATACACCAATTGTGAATGATGGAGATAGGTTTATAGCAAATTATTCTTATCAGATACGCCTGAGTAACGGGAAATGTACACTTATGGATACATCGGCTGATACATTGTATAACTATGCGTCGGATGGTACATTAAGTCCTTTTGTTGTAAGAACTCCTTCTGCACATACCATGGAACCGGAAGTTTTTCTTTATATGGGTATCCATACCGACCGTTATTACTTTATGGAAGCCGTTAAAAATGTATTTAACTTTGAAAAGGGCAACGGATTCTATGCTGATGAACTGGTGTATGACAAAGAAGAAAAGGCGGTATTTCAAGTTACCATATACAATGATGACTATGTGGACAAAAGAACAGTGGCTATGACAGCGAAACCAATTAATAGTGAAATTGAAGACGTCACAAGTCTAAATGCAGCCCGACTTGTTGAAATTTATAAGAAAGACCAACTGAAAGATGGTAAATTGAAAGAAATCGCCTCTAGGTTGAATGAAGAAGATAATCCGGTGATTATGTTAGTAAAACAAAAGAAATAAAAGGTAGAGGTTACTGCTTATTTAATTAAAGAAACAGGTCATCCACCACCTGCTGCAGGACGGTTCTTTTGCATTATTAGATGGATTGTTAACCAAATAGAGTCAATGAATAAATTGGAGGAGGTAAAGGCTGAATATCTATCTTTATTTCTAAGTTTATTCATTGATCCCGCAGTAATCTATTCTCTCTTCATATATACAAATAAAAAAAAGGCTATCCTCCCGGACAGCCAATCTTTATTAACCTTAAATCTAATACCATGAAAAACACAGTGCAAAGATAAAGGGATTTATGTTATATAACATAATGATTTGATGAAAATCTTCTATTTGTTAACTCTAATTAACTTTGAGGCTGCTGCTTTTATGCTTATGGAATGATTATTCTACATAGAGCACCAATCCTTTGAGATATTCCCCTTCCGGGTGATAGATGTTCACCGGATGGTCTGCGGGCTGGGTCAACTGATGTAGTATACGTACACTTCTGCCCGACATGGCGGCAGCAGTAAATACAGCAGTACGGAAATTATCTTTGGTCACTACTTGCGAACATGAGAAGGTGAATAAGATACCACCCGGTTTGATTTTCTCAAATGCTTTGGCATTGAGCTTGCGGTAGCCCTGAAGGGCATTGCGCAGCGCATCCTTATGTTTGGCAAATGCCGGAGGATCAAGAATGATCAAGTCGTACTGGTCACCCATACGGTCGAGATATTTGAAAGCATCTTCAGCAAAGGCTGCATGACGGGTATCTCCCGGGAAGTTTAATTCTACATTTTTATTAGTCAGATCGATGGCTTTTGCAGAACTGTCTACCGAGTGCACCTGTTTGGCACCTCCACGCATGGCGTAAAAGGAAAAGCTCCGGTATAACAGAACATATTTAATACCGACCGCCCCTTGGCATAACGCTCCAGTAGAGCACGATTCTCACGCTGGTCTACAAAAAATCCTGTTTTTTGTCCCTTCAGCCAGTCTACATGGAATTTCAGCCCATATTCCTGAGCGATGTTGTCGCTGCTTCCTCCTTTAAGGAAACCGTTCTCCGGGAAAAGGTCCGCTTTAAATGGGAGGGTCGTTTCTGATTTATAATAGATATTTTCAATCTGATCACCCATAACTTCGGACAAAGCTTCGGCAATGGCCATACGGTCTACATGCATTCCTGCAGAATGTGCCTGCATCACAGCAGTCCGGGCATAAACATCGATAACGAGTCCGGGCAGATTATCGCCTTCTCCATGTACCAGGCGATAGGTATTGTTAGTCGGATTGGTAGCGATGCCAATACTGCGTCGCATGTCGTAGGCCACTTCCAATTTGTGTTTCCAGAAATCGTGGTTAATCTCTTCTTGTTTGAACGAAAGTACACGTACAGCAATACTTCCGATCTGGAAATGCCCTTTGGCAATAAATTCTTTTTTTGAGGTGTACACTTCCACTACTTCACCTTCCTCGGGTTCGCCGTCGAAGTGGGCGATGGCACCAGAAAAAATCCAGGGGTGGAACCGTTTCAATGAGTCTTCTTTGCCGGGTTTAAGATATACTTTATGCATAAATTTATTATGTTGTTTTTACTTTTATTGTTGATCTGAACCTACTTTTACTTTCTCTGTGGCTTCCTCTTCCGGAGCCAATTCGTAGTTTCCTGTTCGTTTCAGTTCCTCCAATAAGTGATATATGTTGAGGCAAGCCCAAGCATCTGTAGCTGCGTATTGCTTTTGAGCGTCCGTCAGTACATCTGCTTCCCAATTAGAAAGACGCTGTGATTTTGAGATTTTCTCACTAAACAAGATACCGTATATCTTTTGCAGGCTCTTATCCTGAATGCCGAAAGGACGGACGTATTCTTGTAACTCAATGCATGCCTGTTGATTGAAAGGGGCCCGTTTGTGTAACATCATGAAGTCGTCTTTTAGTGAAAGGCCCACTTTGATTACTTTCGGATCTTCAAGTAGTTCTATGATAGGTTGGGTTAGGCCGGTCATGTTCAGGCGAAACAGAAAGCAACACTCGTCAGATGAAATCTGAAGTAATGCTACTTTATGAGAATGTCCCTTGGTGAATGAGGGACGTGTCTCGCTGTCGATTCCCAAGATGGCTTGGGATTGCAGATAAGCCACCGCTTTTTGCGCCTCACTTTCAGTCTGTATTACATGAATCCGTCCGGGAAATGCTGCTTTGGGCATCTCCTTCACCTCTTCTTTGCTTATGGTTCTTTTTAAAATCATATTCTTTTATTCATCATCATGCAATGGCAGCCATGATCGTGACAATGGCAGTCGTCATCTTCACAGTGACAGTCTTCATTGTTTTCGGGTTCGTACTCTTCTTCCTCTTCGTCTTCTCCCCGGGCTTTCGGACTATATTTTACGTCATGCAGGCACGCATGGTATTTACCAGTTTTTGTCCCCACAAGAGTCCGAAGTTTTCTTGGCAGATGGCGAGGGAATCGTTCATCGTCTCGTTCAATCCCAGCTGGAATACGAAGATAAAGTCTTTGATATCCTGATAGATATCGGCCAGATCTTCCGAAATATTCTTTTTGATCGGTTCGTCACTGTAAGCCATGTCGGGTAGAAATACTTCCAGATAATCGTCTTTTTCTGCCAATATGGATGCCAGGTTGATGCGCAACACTTCGTAAATTTCTTCCGTTACATACGTTTCAGGTGATTCATCACCTATCATTTCGCATTTCGGAAGCATGGATGCTTTTAGATAAAGCAAAGGAAGTATTTTAAGGGTGGTATCAACAAACGTACTGCGTTTCATACTTTCGGCACGTTCCAAAAAAGCGCAGAACTCGGCGGCTACTGTAACGAATTCTATCACATTCTTATCAAATATTACTTGACTCTCTTTTTTCATATCTGCTTGAATTGAAACGCAAAGGTAAGAAAAAAGTTGTGGGTAGTCCAATGAAATTCTTTTTTTACTACTTTTGCATCATTAATCATATAGCTTAAGATTCATCATCCACATGGCAAAAAAGAAATCAGATAAGGAAGCAGAACAGAAGCCGGCTTCCACAAAAAAATATGTGGCTTTCTTCAGGAACGAAACAATTCACTTTGTAATCGGGTTGGTACTGGTCATTTTCTCAGTCTATTTGTTACTGGCCTTTACCTCTTTCTTTTTCACTGGAGCAGCTGACCAAAGTATTATTGATAGCGGAAATGCCCAGGACCTTGCTGCTGTGAACAATCACGTAAAGAACTATGCAGGTTCCCGGGGAGCTCAGTTGGCAAGCTACCTGATCAATGATTGTTTTGGTATTTCCTCTTTCTTTATTTTAATCTATTTGGCTGTTGCCGGACTCAAATTAATGCGTGTGCGTGTGGTACGCCTTTGGAAATGGTTTATCGGATGTTCATTGCTGCTCATTTGGTTTTCTGTTTTCCTTGGTTTCGTTTTTATGGACCATTATCAGGACTCCTTCATCTATCTGGGTGGATTGCATGGTTATAACATCAGTAACTGGCTGATTTCTCAAGTTGGCATTCCGGGTGTATGGCTGATTCTTCTGGCAACAGGTATTTGTTTCCTTATATATATGAGTGCCCGCACCATCATTTGGCTGCGTAAGCTTTTTAGTCTTAGTTTCTTGAAGCGTAAACAAAAAGAAGAACTTGCTGAAGTTACTCAGGCCCCTCAACCACATGAATATGATAACCCAAAACCTCAGGAAGTGGAATTTGATGTAAATCGTACTTTCCGTCAGGAAGTACCGGTGAAAAAGGTGGAAACTACTGTTGTGCCTGAAACACCTGTCGAATCTTCAACCGAAATGCCTGTGACTCCGGAAGACAGGGATGTGACATCCGATGGTGATGTGACTATGACTTTTGAACAGACAGCTCCTGATCCCGTACCTCCTTTTCGGGCAGCGTCGGCAGATAAAGAGCCTGAGTTCGAGATAGAGCCTGCTGCCGATGATGAAAATTATCAGGGTGCGGAGACCGAACCTTACAACCCTAAATTGGATTTAGAGAACTATCATTTTCCTACTATCGATTTGATGAAACACTATGAAAATAGTGAGCCTACCATCAATATGGAGGAACAGAATGCGAATAAAGACCGTATTATCAATACATTGCGTAGTTTTGGCATTGAAATAAGTACGATTAAAGCTACGGTAGGACCTACGGTAACTCTTTATGAGATCACTCCGGAACAAGGAGTACGTATTTCAAAGATTCGTGGCTTGGAAGACGATATCGCTTTGAGCTTTCTGCGTTGGGCATTCGTATCATTGCTCCCATACCTGGAAAAGGTACGATCGGTATCGAGGTGCCTAACTCAAATCCGAAGATCGTTTCAGGACAGTCTATTATAGGTAGTAAGAAGTTTCAGGAGTCAACCTATGATTTGCCTATTGCACTTGGTAAAACCATTACGAATGAGGTATTCATGGTTGATCTTTGCAAAATGCCGCACGTATTGGTGGCAGGTGCTACTGGGAGGGTAAATCTGTCGGCTTGAACGCTATCATCACTTCACTGCTTTATAAGAAACATCCTGCTGAATTGAAGTTTGTTCTGGTGGATCCTAAGAAAGTGGAATTCAGTATTTATTCTGTCATTGAGCATCATTTTCTTGCAAAACTTCCCGATGGTGAAGATGCTATCATCACTGACGTAACTAAAGTGGTGCAGACCCTCAATTCTGTTTGTGTAGAGATGGACAGCCGCTATGATCTGCTGAAAATGGCTCATGTGCGCAATATCAAAGAGTACAATGAGAAGTTTATCAATCGCCGCCTGAATCCGGAAAAGGGGCATAAATTTATGCCTTATATCGTAGTGGTTATTGATGAGTTTGGTGATTTGATTATGACAGCCGGTAAGGAGATAGAACTACCGATCGCCCGTATTGCGCAGTTGGCACGTGCCGTAGGTATTCATATGATTATCGCAACCCAGCGTCCGACTACCAATATCATTACAGGTACTATTAAGGCCAACTTCCCGGCACGTATCGCATTTCGTGTGTCAGCGATGATGGACTCACGTACCATCCTCGACCGCCCGGGAGCCAATCAGTTGATCGGTCGCGGTGATATGCTCTTCCTTCAGGGAGCCGATCCGGTACGTGTACAGTGTGCATTTATCGATACGCCCGAAGTGGAAGAAATCACCAAGTATATTTCACGTCAGCAGGGATATCCTACCGCCTTCTTCCTGCCCGAATATGTGAGTGAAGATAGCGGTAGTGATTTGGGTGAAGTCGATATGGGACGGCTCGATCCGTTGTTTGAGGAAGCTGCCCGGTTGATTGTGATTCACCAGCAGGGATCTACTTCGCTGATACAGCGCAAATTCTCCATCGGCTACAATCGTGCCGGGCGTTTGATGGATCAGCTGGAAAAGGCCGGTATTGTAGGTCCCTCACAGGGAAGCAAGGCACGCGATGTGCTGTGTGTGGACGAAAATGACCTTGAAATGCGTTTGAACAATATTCAATAATCAAACGTTAAATGAGTGTATACAATGAAGCAGATTATAATTAGCATTTGGATAGCTTTACTGACTTTGCCTGTGTTTGCTCAACAACAAATGCAGGCAAAAGTTGTGCTTGATAAGACGGCGGCCACATTTGAAAAGGCAGGCGGTATCTGTGCGGAATTCAACGTGACAGTGTTTAACAAAAGCAGGATGGCCGGACAGTCTGCCGGAGTCATCGAACTCAAAGGGGAAAAGTTTGTACTGAAAACAGACGATGGTATTACTTGGTTTGATGGTAAGACCCAGTGGAGCTATCTGAGAAGCAGTGATGAAGTTAATATCAGTAACCCTACCGGGACCGAATTGCAGGGCCTTAATCCGTATGCGCTTTTACAGATATACCGTCATGGCTTCGACTATAAGATCGGATCATTGAAGAACTTTGGTGGCAAACCGGTCTATGAGGTAGTATTGACTGCTACTGATAAGAAGAGAGATTTATCGCGAATTGTGCTTTATGTGAGTAAAGACACTTATCAACCCTTGTTCATTATGATGGAACAACGTGATAAGAGTCGTAGCGAGATCACTGTGACCGGTTATCAGACAGGTTTGAAATATGCCGATGGTATGTTTGTGTTTGATAAGAAACAATATCCTCATGCCGAAGTGATTGATCTTCGGTAGGAGAGGGAAATGATTTCAAGCGTTAAATAGTAAATCGTAAAATATAAATAGGAGTATGGAAACAGAAAGAATTAAATGCCTTATTATAGGTTCAGGACCAGCCGGCTATACAGCCGCTATCTATGCTGGACGTGCAAATTTGTCACCGGTGCTTTACGAAGGAATACAGCCGGGTGGACAGTTGACTACCACTACCGATGTAGAAAACTTCCCGGGCTATCCGCAAGGAATCAGCGGACCACAATTGATGGAAGATCTTCGTACACAGGCCGAACGTTTTGGTGCTGACATCCGCTTTGGGATTGCTACCGCTTCTGATCTTGGTCAGGCTCCTTACAAAATTACAATCGATGGTGAAAAAGTAATCGAAGCCGATTCATTGATTATCGCCACCGGAGCTACAGCCAAATATTTAGGACTGGACGATGAAAAGAAGTATGCCGGTATGGGGGTAAGCGCTTGTGCTACTTGCGACGGTTTTTTCTATCGTAAGAAAGTGGTTGCTGTGGTAGGTGGTGGTGACACTGCTTGTGAAGAAGCGATCTATTTGGCCGGACTCGCTTCCAAGGTTTATCTGGTTGTGCGCAAGCCTTATCTCCGTGCTTCGAAAATTATGCAGGAGCGTGTGAGGAAACATGATAAGATTGAAGTACTTTTTGAGCATAATGTAGTTGGTCTTTTCGGTGAGAACGGTGTAGAAGGTATGAATCTTGTGAAACGTTGGGAGGAGCCCGATGAAGAACGCTATTCATTACCTATCGACGGTTTCTTCCTTGCTATCGGGCATAAACCGAATTCGGACATCTTTAAACCCTATCTGGATACTGATGAAGTGGGATATATTACCACCGACGGTGACAGTCCTCGTACCAAGGTACCCGGAGTATTTGCTGCGGGTGACGTAGCTGATCCGCATTATCGTCAGGCTATTACAGCAGCCGGAAGCGGATGTAAAGCTGCTATTGAAGCTGAACGCTATCTGTCTGAAAAGGGATTGATCTAAGATTTGTAAAAAACTACAAAGATATTCCGGACGCAGTTGTCTCTTTGGACAGTAATTGTGTCCGGAAATAAAGCGGAGGACGCAGAGTTTATATTTTCAGAAATGGAATAATACTCTGTGTCCTCCGCGTTTTTGTGGAGTATGATGTGGTCGTTAATATACTTCTATTTCGTCCAAATAGATGTTAGCCTGAACCACATCTTTTTCATTCGGGTCTTTCACGAAATCAATACCGTTTCGTAAAGTACCACCATTTTGAAGAGTGATTTTGATATACTTGACTTCTTTGGGGGCAAAGCCTAATGTATCAGTGAATGCCTTTCTGCCTCTTTCAGGATAGTTCCGTTTGAAGGAAGCTTCTGCCATTTTATCATACTTCCGTCCGTCGGAAGAGGTCTCGACAGTAGCTACACTGGGAGGGAGAATGACTGATGCGGGGTTGTATAACGAACCGAAGACCACTTTGCTGACAGTAGTAGGCTGTTCGAATTCAACGATAAATACCAGTTTATTGCAGGCGTCGTTCATCCGGAATCCGCTCCACGGAGTCATCGAGGCGATGTTGCCACGTTTACCGTTGGTCAGTCCGAAAGTGCTTATATCAGTACCGAGAACATCATTTTCACCAAAAATGTCGCCTTTGGCCCCTCCGATGGGCGGAGTCACTGTGAAACTTTTACCACTGATCAGATTGCCATACAACTTCTTTCCACTGACCTTGCCCAACATCTTTCCGTCTTTGAAAGCAGCGGCTTTCACGTCCATCTCGCCGGATAAGGCGAAAGGCTGATTGTAAATGGCAGATTCTACTGTTGGAACGCTTCCATTTGTTGTATAGTGAATTTCGGCATTGGGGTAGAAACTTTCCAGTACTACTTTCAACGTATTAGTTTCGTTCTACATGTGTATTGATATTCACATCGAAGAAATTGCGGCAAGCTTTGACATTTTTCACATCCATACGACGGAAGTCTTCTACCATGCGTTGGCAAAAGTTATTCCAGTTTTTGTTTGCATTCAATGTCCAGCCGTTTCGGCGATGGCTACTGCACGTGGGAAAGCCTGATAGTCGCGGTTGTCATTGCCGGGCATGTATTCCGTCCAGATGTTACCCTGTACACCGATGATATGCTTTTCACCAGTTCGTTTGCATCGTCCGGTACAGGGTTGTAGCTGTAAGTCTTTTTAAGCGTATTATATCCACCGATGGTGACGGGAGCTATCTCCGGTTCTTCCTGATACTGATCCAGATATGCGTATGGATTTGGTGTCATAATGGCGTTGTGTCCGGCTTTGGCTGCATTTAATCCACCCTCTACTCCTCTCCAGGACATAACGGTGGCATTCGGGGCCAGTCCGCCTTCCAGAATTTCGTCCCATCCGATGATGTTACGCCCTTTACTATTCAAGTATTTCTCCATGCGGGTGATAAAGTAGCTTTGTAACTTCTCTTCTTTGGTATGTTTCTTCCCATCGATAACGTTGGGGGTAACATCGTCTTTCAGTCCCAGTTGTTTGATCAACGACTGGCAGTATTCACTGTTGATCCAGGCTGTTTTCGGGCATTCATCACCACCGATATGGATGTATTTGCTGGGGAAGAGATCCATAACTTCATCCATCACTCCTTCAAGGAATTGGAAAGTGGTGTCTGAAGGGCAGAATACCTGCTCAAATACACCCCAGGTTCCTGTCACATCGCATGTGCTGTCCGGTGTACATGAAAGTTCCGGATAAGAAGCAATGGCTGCTATTGCATGCCCCGGCATCTCGATTTCGGGGATCACCGTGATAAATTTGCTGGCTGCATAGTCTACAATGGCTTTGATCTGCTCCTGTGTATAGTATCCGCCATGCTCTTTGCCGTCAAAGACTTGCGGGTAGTTTACATAGTAATAATCTACTAGTGTCTCTTTACGTTTGGAACCTATCTCAGTCAGTTTAGGATATTTTTTGATTTCGATTCTCCATCCCTGGTCGTCGGTCAGATGCCAGTGGAAAGTGTTCATCTTGTGCATGGCTAGCATATCGATGAATTTATATATATATTCCACCGGGGAGAAGTGGCGACATACGTCCAGCATCAGACCACGGTATGCAAAGCGCGGAGCATCTTCTATTTCGACAGCCGGTACCGACCATTCGGCGTTCTTCACCTTTTGATTACCATATACAACGGGTGGCAATAACTGATAAAGTGTTTGCACTGCATAGAAAAATCCCTTGGGGGTAGAAGCTGTAAGGGTGATATTTTGAGGAGTGACAGAGAGTTTATATCCTTCTTCGGGCATTCCGTCTTGCGGCACGAAACGAATAACAGGCTCGTCCGTTACGTTCTCGAAAGTTTGCTTTATGGTAATTCCTGATGTCAGCTTCAATCGGTTGATGAGCTGTCGGCAATGATTTGTACGTCCGGTGTACAAGCAGTTGTTATGACTCTTACTTTTTTACTTATTTCGAACCGTCCTGTTGGGGAATCATTTGGTTTGGCAACGGAACGATATTGTATTCGTTCACGATGGTTTCTTTTGACTGTTTACATCCGGGGGTGATGAAAAGCAGAGACAAAAGAAAAAGAGTAATTCCTTTTTTCATGGTAATAAATGTGTGTTAAGTTATTGAATGGCGACAAAGCGCTTTTATCCTATTTTGCTGATCTTCTTAAGTTTTTCCTCGTCGATGATCTTGATTTTTCGTCCGTCGATGGTGATCAGTCGTTCGGTTGCGAAGTTGGATAATGTACGGATGGCATTAGAAGTAGTCATATTCGATAGGTTAGCCAAATCCTCGCGTGAAAGATAGATACTTAACGTAGAGCCATCTTCTTCCAGTCCATAGCTTTCTTTGAGGAAAAGCAGTGATTCGGCCAAGCGTCCGCGAATGTGTTTTTGGGTCAGATTGACGGTTCTTTCATCGGCAATACCGAGGTCGATAGACAATTGACGAATGAAAAACATACCCAGGTCATTGTTCTGGCTTACCAGTGTCATGATAGCACTCATGGGAATCAGGCAGATGGTTGAAGGTTCGAACGCAGAAGCGGCAGTCACATAGTCTTCTTTGGCAAAGTAAGCTCGGTAACCGAAATATTCTGTAGGCTTTATCATGCGTATAATCTGACTTCTGCCTCCTACACCGTCTTTATAGATTTTTACTTTGCCGCTAAGCAGACACATCAGATAGGTAGGTGATTCACCTTCACAATAAATTGTTTCATTCTTTTTGTAATTTTGAAGGGTGAAATTATTGGCCAGGAACTCCCTTTGCTCTGCGTTTAGAGGAGCCCACATCTCTGCAATACGTTCGGGAACGTTTATTTCTGACAAATTCATCTTTACCATATCTGTTGCAAAACTGTGTTATAAAGCACAAATGTAGAAAGAAAAAATGAAAAACAGAATAGTTTATCGAAAAGTTTGCTATGTATGCTTTACATTTTGGAAGTCGGGCGGGCTATTTAGGAGAGTGAGCATACTCTTTCTGAGAGCAAGAAGCGCAATATGGAACTCCGGTTTATCTATCTTTCAAATTGAACATTGATCTCTTTCAATCTTTTGTTGACAGACGCTGGGATGTTTGCCGGCAGGAAAGTAGGGTTGGGTAGAGGAAACCCGGGAAATGAAAAGCTCCCCATAAGAGATCTTTGAAAAGGACCTTCTTACGGGGAGACATCAAGTATGGCTTACTTCGTGAATAACAGTTCTCTGTATTTGGGCAACGGCCAGATTTCATCGTCAATTTCCATCTCGAGATGGTCTATATGGTCGCGTATGCTTTCCAGGTAAGGACGTACGGTCTCTTCGTAAGCAAATGCTTTTTCTTTGAAGTTCTCTTTGTGATTGGCTACTTTGCGGGCTTCTGTCATGTCGCGTACCAGTACTTTAATAGCAGATACACGGTGAGAGATTTCTTTAATAAGTTCTTTCCGATCGGCACTCATTACTTCGTATTCTTCTTCAGAGAAGATTTCCTTCATTCTGCAAAGGTTTTCCAAAAGACGATTCTGGTAGCTGACAGCGATAGGGACGATGTGGTTGATGGCCAGATCACCCAATACGCGGCTTTCAATCTGTACCTTCATGGTATATTTTTCCAATTCCACTTCCAGACGGCAGGCGAGTTCGGTTTCGTTGAAGATACGTTCGCCTATCAGTACGGCTCTCGATTGGTTATCCATATAATGCATCAGGGCCTCCGGAACATGGCAGATGTTGGTTAGTCCGCGGCGGGCTGCTTCCTGTTTCCACTCTTCTGAGTAGCCGTCACCCTCAAAACGGATAGGTTCGGAGGCTATGATATTTTCTTTCAGGATGCGGAAGATTGCTTCGTCCTTACCGATACCCTCTTCCATCAGTTTGTCTACCGATGCTTTAAATTCATTCAACTGGTTGGCCATGGCAGCATTTATGGCAATCATGGCAGCAGCACAGTTGGCTGAGGAGCCGGCGGCACGGAACTCAAAACGATTTCCTGTGAATGCAAAAGGAGAAGTGCGATTACGGTCGGTGGTATCGAGCAGGATTTCGGGTATACGCCCGATACCTAATTTCAAAGTTGTCTTCTCCTCCGGAGTCATTTTTGAGTTGGTCACCTGACGGACAATTTCATCGAGTGTAGCTGACAGTTGTGAACCCAGGAAAATGGACAAGATAGCGGGAGGTGCTTCGTTGGCTCCCAAACGGTGACTGTTTCCGGCACTCATAATAGAAGCACGCAACAGATCCTGATTCTTGTGGACCATCATTAATACGTTTACCAGGAAAGTAAGGAATAGCATGTTTCCTTTTGGATTTTTACCCGGTGCAAAGAGGTTGATGCCTGTATCGGTGCAGAGCGACCAGTTGTTATGTTTGCCCGAACCATTAACGCCATTGTAGGGCTTTTCATGGAAAAGAACAGCAAAATGATGTTTGCGTGCGATACGTTTCATCAGGTCCATTACCAGCTGATTGTGGTCATTCGCCAGATTACAGTTTTCAAAAATGGGAGCCAATTCAAACTGGTTGGGAGCGACTTCATTGTGGCGGGTCTTTACCGGTATGCCCAGCTTGTGACACTCTATTTCAAGTTCTTTCATGAAGCTGTGACGCGTGGTGGAATAGAACCGAAGTAATGATCTTCCAACTGTTGGTCCTTGGCCGAAGAATGTCCCATCAAGGTGCGTCCTGTTAGTCGAAGGTCGGGGCGGGCATTATATAAAGAGGTGTCAACCAAAAAATATTCCTGTTCCCAACCCAAATTGGTGAATACCCGGGTGATATTTTTGTCGAAAAGCTGGCATACTTCGGTAGCAGCTTTGTCAACGGCTGCCAATGCTTTTAATAATGGAGTTTTGTAGTCGAGTGCTTCACCTGTATATGAGATAAAAATCGTCGGGATACAAAGAGTGGTGTCTACTACGAAAGCCGGTGACGAAACGTCCCATGCAGTGTAACCGCGGGCTTCGAATGTATTACGGATTCCACCATTAGGGAAAGAAGAAGCGTCCGGTTCCTGCTGGATCAGTAATTTGCCGGAAAAACGTTCGATTACTTCACCGTCTTCACCGAACTCGATAAAGCCGTCATGTTTCTCGGCCGTTCCGTCTGTCAGTGGCTGAAACCAGTGCGTGTAGTGTGTCACATTGAGCGATTTTGCCCAGCTTTTCATGCCGTTGGCTATCAGGTCGGCCATTTCTCGGCTGATAGGGGTGCCTTTTTCGGTAGCGTCTACTACTGCTTTGTATGCTTCTTTGGGAAGGTACTCTTGCATCTTCTTACGATCGAATACATGGCTGGCATAATAATCGGATAGTTTATTAGAGGGAGTAGTAATTTCTAAGGGCTTTCTGTTAGATAGCTCTTGTAGTGCGAAAATCTCATTTTTGACATGATGGTGTCTCTTTTATTGGTTGTTGGGCACAAAATTATATGTTTTTTTCTAATATACCCCTATTTTTATAGGGGTATTTTGCAAAATAAATATGTTTTTTCTTTGTACACCCCTATTTGTTTGTGGGCGAAAGAACTTTTTTGTATACTTTACCTATCCGGAGATTACTATAAAATATGAATTTATTAGTCGCATAATCGGATTTTTTTTATATTTGCCTTCAATAAGGAGATTAGTATTTGAGGTGCAATATATTAATATGGTGTTTTTGGTTATTCTCGCTCTGTTTTGTTCAAAAGGGAGTGGCTAACGTTGTTCTTGATCCTCAGACCAATCGTCCCATCTCTGCCGATTCTATTTTGAATAATGTGATGACTTTCGCTCCTTTTTACGAAAAGTTAGTGACCGACTATCGGGCCGATCTATATATAAAAGGTACGATGGACATCAAACGAAAGAATTTTATTCTCCGGTATGTACCTTCCATGTTCCGTCTTCAAAAAGGTGTACGGCAGTATATGGTGGAGACGTATAGTGATCTGCATTTTACAGCTCCTAATATCTATGACCAGAAGGTGAAAGCTTCTATGGGCACTGTGCATAATAGCCGGGGAGTACCGGGGATGCTCGAGTATTTCAATATCAATCTTTATTCTTCAACGCTGCTTTACGACCGATTGCTTTCGCCTTTGGCCAAAAACGGGCGGAAATATTATAAGTATCTGATCGATTCCATAATGGGTGGGACGGACAACCGACAATATAAGATACGGTTTATCCCCAGAAGTAAGAGTGATCAGTTGGTGGGTGGATATATGATTGTGAGTAGTGACGTGTGGAGTGTCCGCGAAATACGTTTTTCCGGCAGGTCGGAACTGCTATTGTTCAGTTGCCTGATAAAATGGGTAGTGTAGGAAAGGATGATGAGTTTCTTCCGGTCAGCTATAATGTCGAAGGACAGTTTAATTTTTGGGTAACCGTATTAATGGAGTTTATGTGGCATCGCTCAACTATCACGATATTGTGCTTGAAGAAAATCAGAATAAATGGAAAGAGAAGGTGAGGGCGAGAATAAAAGGAAAAAGTAAATATGATCTTTCAGACTCTTATAACTTGCAATGCGAGACTACCTCTTTCCATACGGATAGTGCTTATTTTGAAACATTGAGGCCTATTCCTTTGTCGGAGGCTGAGCGCAGACTATACAAAGAAGATGCGTTGCGTAAAGATACCATTCAACGTAACATCAAACCAAAGAGTAAGAGTCAGGTGTTTTGGGGACAGGTGGGAGACGTACTGATCAGTGACTATAAATTGAACCTCTCCAATCTGGGAAGCGTGAAGTGCTCACCACTTATCAACTTTCTTGTTGAGTTATAGCGGGAGCAATGGGCTTTCCTACAGGCAATCGTTTAAATATAACCGACTTTTTAAGCATGATCGGCTATTGCGTGTGGTACCTAAGTTGGGCTACAACTTTACACGAAAAGAATTCTATTGGTCTATCAATACCGAATTTAATTACCTGCCCGAGAAGATGGGAGCTGTTCACATTGACTTTGGTAACGGCAACCGGATTTACAGTAGCGATGTGCTTGATGATTTGAAAGCCATACCCGACAGTGTATTTGATTTTAATCAGATTCATTTGGACTACTTTTACGATTTATATTTTAACTTCCGACACAGTATCGAGATTATTAATGGATTAGAGTTAAGTGTAGGCTTATCTACTCATAGGCGAAAGGCGGTAAAGTCCTCTAAGTTGGTTCCACTGACAAAGAGTCGGGAGACACTCAATGAAGATATCCAGAACAAAATCAGGAATACTTATTTGAGTTTTGCCCCTCGGGTTCGGTTGGAGTGGACCCCTTGTTTATACTATTACATGAACGGACACCGTAAGATTAATCTCCGTTCTAAGTATCCCACTTTTTCGATAGACTGGGAGAGGGGAATCAAGGGGGTATTTGGCAGTACCGGACAATATGAACGTTTGGAGTTTGATTTGCAGCATCATATACCCTTGGGACTGATGCGTAATATCTATTATCGTTTTGGATTTGGTATGTTTACCAATCAGAAAGAAATGTATTTTGTCGACTTTAATAACTTTACCCGAAGTAATCTTCCTGAAGGTGGAATGACGAAATCGGAGGAGTATTTCAGCTTCTCGACCGTCGTTGGTATAATGCTTCACGGAAATATATACGGGGACATTTTACTTATGAAGCTCCTTTCCTATTATTAAAACATCTGATTAAATACACACGTTATGTACAGAACGAGCGGTTGTATGCGAGTATATTGTCAGTACCCCATCTTCAGCCGTATGTGGAATTGGGATATGGAATCGGTACTCACATCTTTGATTTTGGCGTTTTTGTAGGTAGTGAGAACTGGAAGTATACCGAGGTCGGCTGCAAGTTTACGTTCGAGCTGTTTAACCGCTAACTTTATTCTTACTATTTTTGTTAGCAGAGAAGAATATTTCTACCTTTGCGGTCAAGAGGATGAGATAAAGATTTAGCAAAAAAGAGGTGCAGTCGCCTCATGAACTCAGGTTCTTTCTGGTTTCTTTATTAAGATACTCATAATAAAGAAAAGTAAATACTCTCATCCTCTTCTTTTATTGCTTCTATATATTATAATGTATAAGGATGGAACTACTTTTGGGTATTGTGATTGTCGTTACCTGTTGGATGGTTGTTCGTATTATTCGTTCAAGCAAAAATCAGGAAGGATATAAAAGGTGGAGGGCCGGTAACTATGCCAGTGAAAATCCTTATGCCAAAGAAAAAGCAAGTGGTCCGCTTTCCCAAGGTCTTTTTAGTAAGAGAGTCAGAACTTCCGGTGCGAGGCGGTTCGATGACGGAGCTATCAGGTGGTGTGCCAATCTGCTGGCAACCGAAGAATCCAGATTGAGGGAAGTGTTGGATTATATACCGCGCCAATATACCTGTTTTCATGTTCGGAAAAGAAGTGGCGGATTTCGTTATATTTCGGCTCCCGCAGGTGATTTTCGTTCCATGCAACAAACTATCTATTACCGTATTTTATTGTTAGCTAACATACATCCCGCTGTTACCGGATTTTGTCCGGGAAAGTCCGTATCCGATAATGCACGGGTGCATCTGGGGCGAAAGAATGTATTAAAAGTAGATCTTCACGACTTTTTTCCTTCCATACGTTCACCCAGGGTGAGAGCAGCTTTTAGGGAGATGGGGTACTCACGTCCCATCGCGAAAGTTTTGGCGGAACTTTGTTGTCTCAGATGTTGTCTTCCGCAGGGAGCGCCTACCAGTCCGGCTCTCAGTAATATTATAGCCTATCCGATGGATAAAAAAATGATGCGTTGGCCGGTGAATACGGGTTGGTTTATACGAGATATGCCGATGATCTTACCTTTTCGGGTGATTATTTGCCGAAAGATGAAGTTTTGGTACGAATCCACAGGATTATTCGGGAAGAAGGTTTCACGATGAATGTCAAAAAGACCCGCTTCTTGTCTGAACATAAACGTAAGATTATTACGGGAGTATCGGTTAGCTCAGGCAAGAAGATGACTCTGCCTAAAGTGAAGAAGCGGGAGATTCGTAAGAATGTGCACTACGTCCTGACAAAAGGGTTGGTCGGACATCAGGAACATATTGGTTCTACCGATCCCGTTTACTTGAAGCGTTTACTGGGCAGTTTGTGTTACTGGCGTTCCATAGAACCGGACAACCGATATGTATCCGATTCCATCACAGCTTTGAAGAGATTAATGTGAGGTATGTCGATTGTAGTTCCTTTTGATATTTTTTTTGCTATTCTTTTCTAATTCAAGAAAATAGTTCTATCTTTGCGCCCGATTTATATAATCAATATAATGTCTTATTTAATTAAAGAATTACTAAACAATTAATTATTAATGGAAAACTTAAAGAACGTTGCTCCTATTGAAGACTTCAACTGGGATGCGTATGAAAACGGCGAGAGCTTCGCTGGTGCCAGCCACGAAGAACTCGAAAAAGCTTACGACGGTACGCTTAACAAAGTAAATGACCGTGAGGTTGTTGACGGAACTGTAATCGCAATGAACAAACGTGAAGTTGTTGTGAACATCGGTTACAAATCAGACGGTATCATTCCTTTGAATGAATTCCGCTACAATCCTGATTTGAAAGTAGGTGATACTGTTGAAGTATACATCGAAAATCAGGAAGACAAAAAAGGACAGTTGGTTCTGTCACACAGAAAAGCTCGCGCTACTCGCTCTTGGGATCGCGTTAATGCTGCTCTGGAAAACGAAGAAATTATCAAGGGTTACATCAAGTGCCGCACTAAGGGTGGTATGATCGTTGACGTATTCGGTATCGAAGCATTCTTGCCGGGTTCTCAGATCGACGTGAAACCGATCCGTGACTATGATGTATTCGTTGGCAAAACAATGGAATTCAAAGTGGTTAAAATCAACCAGGAATTCAAAAACGTGGTTGTTTCTCACAAAGCTCTTATCGAAGCTGAACTGGAACAACAGAAGAAAGAAATTATCGGTAAGCTCGAAAAAGGACAAGTTCTTGAAGGAACCGTTAAGAATATCACATCTTATGGTGTATTCATCGACCTGGGTGGCGTAGACGGATTGATCCACATCACTGACCTGTCTTGGGGCCGCGTAAGCGATCCGAAAGAAGTGGTTGAACTGGATCAGAAGTTGAACGTTGTTATCCTCGACTTCGATGACGAGAAGAAACGTATCGCTTTGGGTCTGAAACAACTGACTCCGCACCCATGGGATGCTTTGGATCCGAACCTTCAGGTAGGTGACAAAGTGAAAGGTAAAGTAGTGGTTATGGCTGACTACGGTGCATTCATCGAAATCGCTCCGGGTGTTGAAGGTCTGATCCACGTTTCAGAAATGTCATGGTCACAGCATTTGCGTTCTGCACAAGACTTCATGAAAGTCGGTGACGAAGTAGAAGCTGTAGTTCTGACTTTGGATCGCGAAGAACGTAAGATGTCTTTGGGTATCAAACAACTGAAACAAGATCCATGGGAAACTATCGAAGAGAAGTATCCTGTAGGTTCTAAGCATACTGCTAAGGTTCGTAATTTCACTAACTTCGGTGTATTCGTAGAAATCGAAGAAGGTGTTGACGGACTGATCCACATCTCTGACCTTTCTTGGACTAAGAAGGTTAAACACCCGTCAGAATTTACTCAGATTGGTGCTGATATCGAAGTTCAGGTATTGGAAATCGACAAAGAAAACCGTCGTTTGAGCCTTGGTCACAAACAACTTGAAGAGAATCCTTGGGATGTATTCGAAACAGTATTTACTGTAGGTTCCGTACACGAAGGTACAATTATCGAAATGCTGGATAAAGGCGCTGTAGTTGCTCTTCCTTACGGTGTTGAAGGTTTCGCTACTCCGAAACATCTCGTTAAAGAAGACGGTTCACAGGCTCAGATGGACGAGAAACTGGAATTCAAAGTGATCGAGTTCAATAAAGATGCTAAGAGAATCATCTTGTCTCACAGCCGCATTTTCGAAGATGTTGCTAAGGCAGAAGAAAGAGCTGAAAAGAAGGCTGCTTCTAACGCAAAGAAATCTTCTAAGAGAGAAGAAACTCCTGCTATCCAGAACCAGGCTGCTTCTACAACTCTGGGTGATATCGATGCTTTGGCTGCTCTGAAAGAACAGTTGGAAGGTAAGAAGTAATTCATATTTTCTCAGATAAACTGAAGGGTATTCCTGCAAAGGAGTACCCTTTCTTTTTTGTATCTTGGCAGAACCCTTCATTATTTTTTTATTCGGTGAGACTTTGCACTGAATTTTAATTGTCTATCTTTGCAGATACAGTTTGAAAGATGGAAAAATTTGAATTACATATATTGGGTTGCGGGTCCGCATTGCCTACTACCCGGCATTTTGCTACCTCACAGGTAGTTAATTTGCGTGATAAACTTTTTATGATCGATTGTGGAGAAGGAGCACAAATGCAATTGCGTAAATCACGGTTGAAATTCTCACGGTTGAATCATATCTTTATCTCGCATCTGCATGGTGACCATTGCTTCGGATTGATGGGACTTATTTCCACTTTCGGGTTACTGGGACGTACAGCTGAATTACACATTCATTCTCCAAAAGGATTGGAGGAGTTGTTGACTCCCATGCTCAATTTCTTTTGCCATACATTGGCCTATAAAGTCATTTTTCATGAATTCGATACCAGACAGACTTCAGTGGTTTACGAAGATCGTTCGATGACGGTCACTACTATTCCGCTTCAGCACCGTATTCCTTGTTGTGGCTTTCTGTTTGCCGAAAAAGCACGCCCTAATCATATTATACGTGATATGGTCGATTTTTATAAGGTGCCTGTTTACGAACTAAACCGGATAAAGAATGGATCTGATTACGTGACTCCCGAGGGAGAAGTGATTGCCAATACACGTTTGACCCGGCCTTCGGATCCTCAGAAAGTATGCCTATTGTTCCGATACGATTTTAGGCCGGAAATAGTGGAACAACTTTCCGGTTGTCGACTTACTTTTCATGTAAGCGACCTTTGCCGAATCAGAGTTGGCACGTGCCAAAGAAACCTATCATACTACAGCTGCTCAGGCGGCACGGATAGCTTTGGAGGCCGGGGTACGCCAGTTGGTAATCGGTCACTTTTCTGCCCGTTACGAAGACGAGAGTATTTTGCTGAAAGAAGCTTCGGCGGTATTCCCGAATACGATTCTGGCAAAAGAAAATTTGTGTATAAGTCTTTAATTCCGGGGAAGTGATTAAACTATTGCTGAATAGAATTGTCTAAAATAACATATACGAATTACAAACGAACCTATGAACCTTATAATGAACGAGAGGTTTTGGCGCTCCTTCAGGATGAGAGAACACAGAAGCAGGGATTTGAAAGGATTGTCTCACAATATAGCGAACAGTTATACTGGCAAATCCGGCGGATGGTGCTTTCACACGATGATGCCAATGATCTTCTTCAAAACACTTTCATTAAGGCGTGGATAAACATTGATTATTTCCGGGCTGAGGCAAAGCTATCTACCTGGCTTTACCGTATTGCCTGAACGAATGTATCACTTTCCTGAATAAACAGCGGGCTATGAATACGGTCGCCATTGACGATCCGGAGGCCGATGTCACCCAGAAACTGGAGAGTGATCCTTACTTTTCGGGAGATCGTGCAGAACTTTTGCTTCAGAAAGCACTGCTGACCCTTCCTGAGAAGCAGCGGATGGTGTTTAACCTGAAATACTATCAGGAGATGAAGTATGAAGAGATGTCGGAGATATTCGGCACTTCAGTCGGAGCTTTGAAAGCTTCTTACCATCATGCCGTGAAAAAAATCGAGAAGTTTTTGGAAGAGGCAATTAAACCTTTTAATATGTACAATGTCTAAGAAGAAGAGAGGAGAAGAACGTATGAAAGAAGAAGATAACATATTGAAGAAAGTGGGGAAGAAGAATTCCTTTAAAGTGCCTGAAGGGTACTTTGAAAACTTGACTTCAGAGGTCATGGGGAAACTGCCGGAAAAAGAAGGTCCTGCCTTTGAAGAAGTGAAGCAACCCACGATGTGGATCAGGATGAAGCCCTTGCTCTATATGGCGGCTATGTTTATAGGGGCTGCATTGATCATCCGTGTAGCTTCTTCGAACCACCAACCGACAACTGCCGGTGATCATCTCACTGCAAATGAAGCAGCGACAGAAGTGGTTTCGGATGAATATATTGATGTAGCATTAGATCGCTCGATGTTGGACGATTACTCATTGTACGTCTACCTTAGTGATGCGACAGCCGAATAAGTAAACTAAACTGATTTAATAAAGCGAAATGAAGAAACTGATTATTCTATTGATTATAGTTTGTGGCTTTACCCCTGCGCTGCGTGCCGTGGGAAGTCCTAATCAACATTTGTCACCCAAAGAATTCAGGGCCAAACAACAAGCATTTATAACAGAAAAGGCTGGCCTGACTCAAGAAGAGGCTGCGAAGTTTTTTCCGGTTTATTTTGAACTGCAGGATCGGAAAAAGCAATTGAATGACGAAGCATGGAAATTGCTTCGTAGCGGTAAAGATGAAAAGACTACCGACACTCAATACGGAGAAATCCTGGAAGGAGTTTATGATGCCCGTATCGCTTCGGACCGGCTGGATAAGACTTATTTTGAGAAGTTTAAGAAAATCCTTTCGTGCAAGAAATTTATCTGGTGCAAAGAGCGAGATGCGTTTCCACCGCGAACTGCTGAAAGGGGTACGTGATAATAAAGGTGGAAAGAACGTCCACAGGGAAAGAGGAAATAGCTTATCCTTTTAGCAAATCATTATATAGATGAGGGTGTATCAAGACTCTGTGGTGAGTGGTGACATACCTCATCTTTTTTGAATCCGGGGTGTGTCGGACTATAATCCTTTCTTTTTAGCTTCGTTCCAGATGGCATCCATTTCATCCAGGCTCATATCTTTTAGATTTTTACCTTCTTTAATGGTATGATCTTCCAGATAGTTAAATCGTCGGATGAATTTTTGGTTGGTACGTTCCAATGCATTGTCCGGGTTGATTTTATAAAGTCGGGCAGCATTGATGAGGCTGAACATGACATCTCCGAATTCTGCTTCTGCCTTATCCTTATCCATATTGGCTACTTCCACCTGAAATTCGGCTATTTCTTCTTTTACTTTATCCCAAACCTGCTCTCTTTCTTCCCAATCGAATCCTACGTTGCGTGCTTTGTCCTGTATTCTGTAAGCTTTTATAAGTGAGGGTAAAGCAGCAGGTACACCGCTTAACACACTTTTATTGCCGTCTTTCTCCTTCAGTTTCAATTGTTCCCAGTTTTCGGATACTTGTCCGGCTGTTTCTGCTTTTACTTCCCCGAATACATGGGGATGGCGGAATATCAACTTCTCACAAAGTTTGTCGCATACATCTTTCATGTCGAAATCACCGGTTTCGGAACCGATTTTAGCATAAAAAGCTACGTGCAGCAGGACGTCTCCCAGTTCTTTGCAGATATCTTTTTTGTCGTTCCGCATTAATGCGTCGCAAAGTTCGTAAGTTTCTTCAATAGTGTTGGGGCGCAGGCTTTCGTTAGTCTGCTTGCGGTCCCATGGACATTTTACCCGAAGTTCGTCGAGGATGTCCAGAAAGCGTCCGAACGCTTCCATTTGTTCTTCTCTTGTATGCATGTTTATTATTTATTTGATTCTTTTTTCCATTCATTATATGAAATCAGCAGACCGATCACTTCCGAATAGTTCTTACGTCCACTTTCTATTTTGTTCCCTTTCAGATACAAATCATATATCCAATCCTGAATATCACCTATAAGCGGACTATACTTTGCCATCCAGTATTCCTGGTCTTTTCTGGCCAGCTCAATGATTTCCGGACGTATACTGCCGAATAACTTTTTATATTCCTCTTCTGTCATCAATTGGCGGGCATTGGCAAGTACATGGCCTAAAATAGAAAAATAACCGCTGAAACGGATTTCTTTATTTACGGAGCGGGTGCAGACCTGATATGCATAAAAGTTTGCTTCCGCTTCGCTGGTGATACCTAGCAAATGTGCCAGCTCATGAGTATAGGTTGCCGGATATTGTGGGGGAAGCAGGTCTCCGTTCAGTGTGAACTCACAGAAGAAAGGTCCCATGCTACCCGTCACGCCCACCATCGAAATCAATGGAGTGAACATCATGGTTTTTACCCGAGGACGGGAGTGTGGGGGACGGTGTATACCTAGTGTATCACTGATCAGGTTATATTGTCGGACTGCCTCTTTGCGGATTACTTCTTTATCGATCCGATTGACCGGCACATACGATTCGTTCAGTTTTGAGATATAGTTGTCTACAAATTCATTGAAAATCTCAGGAGTGTAGGCAGTATATGGAATTCCGGTTCGTTCATAAAAATTCTTTTGTGAATAGTTGAGTCCCCATGCCAGATAGAACCAAACATAGATCCATAGCAAATATTCCACATCCCTTCTCAGTATTTTTTCCAGCTTAATTTCAGTCGGATTCGTGCATAAAACGGATAGGCGATCATTCCTCCAATGCTCAGTGCTATAAATAAGTCACCCAATGCAAAGGGGATAATGTTCGAAAAACCGGACAAGATATATGAAATGACCGGATAGGCCGTACGGGCATACCCTTCGCCCAATGCCGGGAGCATCTGAGTGAGCCAGACAAGGGCTATTAAAGTCCCTAAAACAGAGTACCGTATGATTCGTTTCCTGTTTTTCATTGCTTCTTCTTCCTTTCGGGGAACAAAAGTACATATTCCTGCCCCTATATTCTACTTATTTTTATTAATTTTGCGCCAATCTTTCGCAATAAACTAATAAAATAGATAGATATAACATGGAATTAGCAAGTAAGTACAACCCTGCTGACGTGGAGGGGAAGTGGTATCAGTATTGGCTGGACCATAAATTATTCAGTTCGAAACCCGATGGACGTGAACCTTACACCATCGTCATTCCGCCCCCTAACGTCACCGGTGTGTTGCACATGGGACATATGCTTAATAATACCATTCAGGATATTCTTGTTCGTCGTGCACGTATGGAAGGTAAGAATGCTTGCTGGGTGCCGGGAACCGACCATGCCTCTATTGCTACCGAAGCCAAGGTAGTGAATAAGTTGGCCGCACAGGGTATTAAGAAAACCGATCTGAGCCGTGACGAGTTTCTGAAGCATGCCTGGGCATGGACAGACGAACACGGTGGTATCATCCTGAAGCAGCTTCGTAAGTTAGGTGCATCGTGTGACTGGGACCGTACGGCTTTTACTATGGATGAAAAGCGCAGTGAAAGTGTGCTGAAGGTATTTGTCGATCTCTATAATAAGGGACTTATCTACCGGGGAGTACGTATGGTTAACTGGGACCCGAAAGCACTGACAGCCCTGTCGGACGAGGAGGTGATTTATAAAGAAGAACATGGAAAGCTGTTTTACCTGAGATACAAGATTGAAGGAGAAGACGGATATGCAGTGGTTGCCACTACCCGTCCGGAAACGATTATGGGTGACACGGCCATGTGTATCAACCCGAACGATCTGAAGAATCAGCATCTCAAAGGAAAGAAAGTAATAGTTCCCTTGGTAGGCCGTGTGATTCCTGTTATCGAAGATGACTATGTGGATATCGAATTTGGTACCGGTTGCCTGAAAGTGACTCCGGCACATGACGTAAACGACTATATGCTGGGCGAAAAATATAATTTGCCGAGTATCGATATATTCAATGATAACGGTACGATCAGCGAAGCTGCCGGAATGTATATCGGTATGGATCGCTTTGACGTCCGTAAGCAGATTGAGAAGGATCTTGAAGCAGCCGGACTGCTGGAGAAGACAGAGGCTTACACCAACAAAGTGGGATATTCAGAGCGTACCAACGTGGTCATCGAACCGAAGTTGTCTATGCAATGGTTCCTCAAGATGGAACATCTGGCCCAGATCGCTCTTGAACCGGTGATGAAGGATGATATTAAATTCTATCCTGCCAAGTATAAGAATACCTACCGTCATTGGATGGAGAATATCAAGGATTGGTGTATCAGCCGTCAATTGTGGTGGGGACACCGCATCCCGGCATATTTCCTGCCCGAAGGCGGATATGTGGTAGCTGTGACCGATGAGGAAGCCTTGAAGCTGGCTCGGGAAAAGACTGGCAATCCTAACTTGAAGATGACCGATCTTCGTCAGGATGAAGACTGCCTGGACACTTGGTTCTCTTCCTGGTTATGGCCTATCTCTCTGTTCGACGGCATCAATAATCCGGGTAATGAAGAAATCAATTATTACTATCCGACAAGCGATCTGGTGACCGGACCGGATATCATCTTCTTCTGGGTAGCCCGTATGATTATGGCCGGTTACGAATATGAAGGAAAAATGCCGTTCAAGAATGTATATTTCACGGGTATCGTTCGCGATAAACTGGGACGTAAAATGTCTAAGTCACTCGGTAACTCGCCCGATCCGTTGGAATTGATTGAAAAGTACGGAGCAGATGGTGTACGTATGGGCATGATGCTCTCGGCTCCTGCCGGAAATGACATTCTCTTTGATGACGCGCTTTGCGAGCAGGGACGAAATTTCTGCAATAAGATATGGAATGCTTTCCGATTGGTGAAAGGTTGGGAGAACGGAATGGGAACAATCGATATTCCGGCAGATGCTCACCTGGCTGTACAGTGGTTTGACCAGAGACTGGATGCCGCTGCTGTCGAAGTTGCCGATTTGTTTAGCAAATATCGTCTGAGCGAAGCATTGATGCTGATTTATAAACTGTTCTGGGACGAATTCTCTTCATGGTTGCTCGAGATTGTGAAGCCGGCTTACGGACAGCCCGTTAACGGATTCATTTACTCGATGACGTTAAGTGCTTTCGAACGTCTGCTGGCTATGCTCCATCCTTTCATGCCGTTTATTACGGAAGAGTTGTGGCAGCAGTTGCGCGAGCGTGAACCGGGTGCAAGCCTGATGGTACAGCCTTTGGGAGAACCGGGAGAGGTAAACGAAGAATTCCTCCAGCAGTTCGAAACAGCCAAAGAAATCATCAGCAGTGTACGTACCATTCGTTTGCAGAAGAATATCGCATTGAAAGAACCGCTTGAATTGCAGGTAGTCGGAGCCAATCCGGTAGAAAAGATGAATCCTGTCATTCGTAAAATGTGTAATCTGTCTGCCATCGAGGTAGTGGACGCAAAGGCCGACGGAGCTTCTTCGTTCATGATAGGAACCACTGAATTTGCGGTGCCTCTGGGCAATATGATCGATGTCGATGCCGAGATAGCACGCATGGAAGCCGAGCTGAAACACAAAGAAGGTTTCTTGCAGGGAGTTTTAAAGAAATTGAGCAATGAAAAGTTTGTAAATAACGCTCCGGCAGCCGTTATCGAGATGGAGCGCAAGAAACAGGCGGATGCCGAAAGCATCATCCAGTCGCTCAAGGAAAGTATTGCTTCCCTGAAAAATGTATAAGATCCACTCTTACGAAGATAAAAACAGAAAGGTACTCTAAAAATAACAGAGTACCTTTTTTCGTATACGGAGAAATAGTCATACCTTTGTTTCCGCTCAAAAGAAACGAACATACAAATGAAACAGACACCATTCAGATGCCTTTGCCTCCTTCTTATATTGTTGGGAGCTGTTCATTCCCGGCTATCTGCCCATGCAGATAAAACAAGGGAAGACGTATTGTTTCTAAATTCTATCAATTTCAATCTTCCATGGGCAAGGATGTGTTCTGGTATACGCACCAAGCCTGCAAAAGAAGAATATCTCCGTAAAGGCCGAGTCCCTTTCGGTGCCCGCTTTGTGTAACCGTAAAGAAGCAGCAGCCTTAGTAGAGCAGTTACGGCGGAAATACGATGTGCCTCCCCGACTGATCGTCTTTATCGGCGATCCGGGATGGATTGTTTGCCGTGAACTTTTTGATGATGTCTGGAAAGATGTACCGGTCATCATTACCAACGCCCGCGACCGTCTGCCGGCTACACTCGACATCTTGCTTTCACACGAAGAGTTGACCGAATCGAATACTGTTCCCGCTTATGAATGGCGGAAAGGATATAACGTGACTACTCTGGGGCAAGTATATTATGTGAAAGAAACCATCGGACTGATGCGGCAGCTGATGCCGGATATGAAGCGTTTGGCTTTCATCTCAGACGACAGATACATCAGTGAGGCAGTTCGCGGAGATGTAGAGCAGGCAATGACCGGATCTTTTCCGGAGTTGGCCTTTGAACAGCTGTCCACCAGGAATATTTCTACCGAGATGTTACTCGATACCTTGAAGAGTTATGATAAAACCACGGGACTCATTTATTATTCCTGGTTCGAGACTCATAACCAGGATGATAACAATTATCTGTTCGATCATATTCAGGAGATTATTACTCGCTTCGTACATTCCCCTCTGTTTTTGTTGGCTCCCGAGGATCTGTCCAACAATACTTTCGCCGGAGGATATTATGTTTCAGTGGAGTCCTTCGGCGATTCATTGTTACAGCTGATTCATCGTGTCCTGGAAGGTGAGTTTCCGCGAGACATTCCTCCCGCTCTCGGAGGAAAACCTGCTGCTTACCTCTGTTATCCGGCTTTGCAGTCGTATGACATACCGGTTTCCCTTTATCCGAAAGAGGCTGTGTACATTAATCTGCCTGTCAGCTTCTTCGAGCAGTATAAGAAGGAGATTCTGATGACTGTTGTCTTGCTGCTGGTGGTGGTCAGTGCCGTAGGCTATTATATTCATATTCTTAAAAGAGCCCATCAGCGAATGAAAGAAGCGCAGCTGAAAGCCGAGGAAGCCAATCAGCTTAAATCGGCCTTTCTGGCTAATATGAGTCATGAGATACGTACTCCTCTCAATGCCATTGTCGGTTTCTCGAATCTGCTTTCTATGGTAGAAGATAAAGAAGAAATGCTGGAGTATGCCGGTATTATCGAAACCAATACCGAACTTTTGCTTCAACTGATTAACGATATTCTGGATATGTCGAAGATAGAATCCGGAATGTATGACTTTCATGTGACTCAGGTGGATGCCAATCAGTTGATGTCGGAAGTCGAACAGGTAGCCCGTTTGCGTATCAGGACAGACGAAGTCTCCCTCTCGTTTGCCGAACGTTTACCCCAATGTGTTTTCCATACTGATAAGAACCGCTTGATACAGGTTCTTACCAATTTGGTTGTCAATGCCATAAAGTTCACTTCGCAGGGAGAGATTCAGATCGGGTATCGGCTGCAAGATGCCCATACGTTATACTTCTATGTATCCGATACCGGTTGTGGTATGTCCGCCGAGCAATGCGAACATGTTTTGAGCGCTTTGTCAAATACAACACTTTTATACAAGGCACCGGATTGGGACTGTCTATCTGCAAAATGATTATTGAGAAGTTGGGGGGCGAGATCGGGGTTCAGTCCGAGTCCGGAAAAGGTTCTGTCTTTTGGTTCACTCTTCCTTACCGGGCTTCGGCCTCTTTGTAAATCGCAGTTGCATGCTTTCGAATTCGCAATGTTTCACGTCGTAGGTGAACGCAGTATCGGCCCGGAAGCAAATGCGTGTCAATCTGACTTTGTTGGGCGTACATTCTTCGGGAGTTTCGCAGCCTCGCTGCTTAAGGCCGGGTAGAAAGTTCCCAATCCGCGGATAGTGACGGTTCTTCCTTCTTTCATATGTCGTGCGATGGCTTTCGGGAGTTGTTCGAGTACAGACAGTACGTCGCCTGCCGAGAGTGAACTGTTGTCGTGCAGGTCCTCCGCTAATTGTTTTTCACTGACTCCTTTGTTCTGAATGGCACTGGGCACGGCATAGTAGAGCTCTTTAACTTCATTACCGCTCTGATCTTTTTTCTTCCTGACTACATAGTTTATAGGCATATACTTTTATCTTTAAGGTTAGTTATCGTTTTCTCTGTACTCTCTGTACGGGAAGCATAGACTTTAGGAGTGCTGACATGGGGGGTGTCGCAGTGTGTGACACCCCCCATGTCAGACTATCCGACACCCGGGTGTCAGATATCGTATGCTACTGCCAAATGTACGTAAAGATAAGGAGATCTGCAACGAAACTAAGAACTGTTTCGTCCTTTCAATGCAGGAGGAAAGGAAGTAATAAGGGAGATACTCCTTCAGGTCGATGCGCAACTGTTTTAAGGCCTGTTGAATCCGGTAATCGATTGTTTTGGGAGACACTCCCAGTCGTTCGGCTATTTCATTGTATGTCAGATTCTGAAAGCGGTTGAGTTCGAATGCTTCGCGTACATTCTCGGGAAGTCGTGCCAGAGCTTCTTCTATTTTTCGGTTAACTCCTGTATAGCGTAGAAGTCGGGATCATCATACTGCGATTGGAGATTATCGAATATCATTTTTTCGATCCGTTGTTTCACTTCGTTCCGGTTGATGAGAGTCAGGCAGCGGTTTTTAACAGCCTTGAACAAATAACTTTTTAAGGAACTCTCGAATGCCTGCATTTCTTTATTTTCCCAAAGCCAGACCATGACGTCCGATACGATCTCCTGGCCGTCATCCGGTTCGACAAAGAGCCGGGCATAGGCACAAAGAGCCGGGTAATGCCTGAGAAACAATGCTTCGAATGCGCCTTCGTTTCCCTGCTGAACCTGGAAGAACAGAGTTTCATCGCTTACTGTGCGCGAGGTGTCGTTATACATGTAGACCTTCGTTTTGGGCAAAAATAATATTATTTTCAAAAAAATACGTTTTTTGGTTAGGAGATTTCTATTTTGGTTCGTCTTATCTATAAAAGCACGAATTATGGATGAATCCTGTTACATTAATGAGTCGGTTCTTTTAAATTATTTTGCGGGGGAGCTCCCAGCCGATCGCCGGAAAGAGGTGGAGGAATGGATAGCGGCTTCGGAAGATAACGAGAAGATGGCACGAGATATTTTCCGGCTCTACCGCGCGGCAGACACACTGGACTATATGAATCGGGTGGATGCTTCCGCAGCCTTACAGCAGGTGAAGGGCAGAATACACAAACATCGATATAGAATCTCCTGGATGGTTTGGGGGCAGCGTATTGCTGCTTGTATGGCGTTACCGCTGCTTGCCACCACCCTTTATTTAATTCTGAAAAATCCGCCACAGGAATATGTGGAGATACGGACCAATCCCGGTATGGTGGCTGAGGCAAATTTACCGGACGGTACCAAAGTCTGGCTTAACTCCGGATCCTCACTGAAACATCCTGTTAAGTTTACAGGGGATACGCGTACGGTGGAACTTGACGGGGAGGCTTACTTTTCTGTCCGTAAAGACAGGAGTAAACGGTTTGTGGTCAATACTCCTTTCAATATACAGACCGAAGTATTGGGTACGGAGTTCAATATGGAAGCATACCGGACGGATAGTGTAGTCAGGACAACGTTGGTATCGGGATCGGTCAGGTTGTCATTTTTGGGGAAAGGCGATACAAAAGAAACATTCGTCATGAAGCCCGATGAAGAATTTGTATATAATACGGCGACACACGAGGCACGGGCCGAAAAATCGTATGTGGAGATCTATACAGCCTGGAAGAACGGTCAGGTAGTGCTTAAAAACACATCATTGGCCGAAACGCTGAAGATACTCAGCAAGAGGTTTAATGTAGAGTTTATCGTGAAAGATTCCACACTATATGCCAATTCTTTCACCGGTGTGTTCAGCAGGCAGTATTTGCCGTTGATCCTTGAACACTTCAGATATGCATCCGGAATACAGTATAAATACCTTGATCTGGAGTATGATGCCACACACAAGGCAATACAGGAAAAAACAAAGATAGAATTATATTAACCGTTTGAGTATGAAACTTTAAAATCATTTTTATTACTACTATGACAGCACGCTCTCCCTAAAACAAAAAACATACAGGAAGATATTGGCGTATCTACCTGTATGAAAGTCCACCGTCAGTTTGTTTGGCGACAAACTGTGCGGCAAATAGAATTTTTTAAATCAAAATCACTACAAATCTATGACAATTTACTTAAACTTCCAATTTTTCGGGAGGCAGAATACATTTTCGCTCTTGAAAAAATACCTTTGTGTATGAAACTATCAGCAATAATGTTGTTTGTCTTTGCCAGCATGGCATTTGCGGCTAAAGGTTATAGCCAGTCAGTACGTGTGACTTTAAATGTCAACAACAGTAGTCTTCAGAAAGTGCTGGATGAAATAGAAAAGCAGTCGGAGTTTCACTTCTTCTATAACAACAAGCAAGTGGATATCTCCCGGAATGTGACTATCAAAAGTAACCAGAAAGAGATCAGTCAGGTTCTGAACCAATTGTTTGCCGGAACGAATATCGGGTATAAGATATTGGAGAACAGCATAATCCTGTCTCCAAAACAGATTTTGGAAACAACCGCTGCACAACAGCAGACCACTAAAAAGATAAAGGGGCTGGTGACTGATGAAACCGGGTCGCCCGTTATCGGAGCCAATATTAAGGAGAAAGAAACCGGAAACGGAACGATTACCGACATCAACGGTAATTTCAGCCTTTCTGTAGGAACTAAGAGTACGATTATCATTCATATATCGGATATATCACTAAAGAAGTTCCGGTAGGTAATAATACCTCACTTACTGTTCAGTTGGCCGAAAATACGAAACAACTCGACGAAGTTGTGGTGACGGCCTTGGGTATCAAGCGCGAGGAAAAAGCTCTGGCTATGCCGTGCAAAAGGTAGACGGTGACAAACTGGCTGCTGTCAAGACCGTAAATGTAGCTACATCGCTGACCGGTAAGATTGCCGGATTGAATGTAAAAACAGTACGGAGTTCAATACTTCACCTTCACTTTCGTTGCGTGCATCTGCTCCTTTGCTGGTTATCGACGGAGTGCCTTATGGTAACGTAGGATTAAATGATATAGCTGCTGATGATATCGAGTCGGTCGATGTCTTGAAAGGAGCTACGGCTTCGGCCCTATATGGTGCACGTGGAGGAGCCGGTGCGGTGATGATTACTACCAAAAAAGGAAAAGAAGAGGGACTGAATGTGACTGTGAATAGCAGTACGATGTTTGCGGCCGGATATCTGAGAAAGCCGGAAGTGCAAACGTCATACAGTTCCGGATCACAGGGTACCTATTCTACCGGAGGATATGTATGGGGAGATAAGCTGGACATCGGGCGTACGGCATTGCAGTATGATCCGTATACGCACGAATGGGTAGACATGCCTTTGGTATCGAAAGGCAAAAACAATCTGAAGAACTTCCAGGAGTTGAGTATGGTGACAAACAACAACGTAAGTGTCTCTCAGAAAGGTAAATATGGAAGTGTACGCACTTCATTGACCCATGTGTATAATAAAGGACAGTATCCGAACCAGAAACTGAATAAGATCACTTATTCGGTGTCGGGTGATATGAAGTGGAAGAAATTCTCTTTTGACGGAGGATTGACTTATAATAAGCGCTTTTATCCCAATGACATGGGAGCCGGATACGGTGGTAGCGGATTCCTTTATAACCTGTTGGTGTGGTCGGGTGCCGAATATGATATACGCGACTATAAGAACTACTGGATCAAGCAGGACGAACAGCAGAACTGGATGGATACCAAGTGGTATGACAACCCTTATTTCATAGCAAATGAAATTGTCCGTTCGAGTGATTACGATTTGATTAACGGATATCTTTCTGCCAACTATGATTTTACTCCCTGGTTGAACCTGTCGCTGCGTTCGGGTCTGGATTCATACTCGCAGAAGAAAGAGTGGCGGAATGCCGTCAGTGCCGTAGGTGGCTGGCATAAACAAGGTTATTACGGGCTGCAACGTTTAGGAGGATACAGCTTAAACAATGACCTGATCTTGTCTGCCGATCACAAATTCGGTGATTTTAATGTCGATGGTTTTATTGGTGGAAACGTTTATTATTGGAAGAGTGACAATATCCTGGGCGAAACGCAGAATGGGTTGAAAATTCCGGGGTATTATTCATTGAAGTCATCGATTGATCCGGTGAAGACAACCAGCGGTATTACCAAAAACTGGTGACCAGTGTATATGCCAAAGCCTCTGTTTCCTGGAAAAGTACACTGTTTCTGGATGTGACAGGACGTAATGACTGGTCTTCTTCATTGCCGTCGGAGACACGTTCTTATTTCTATCCTTCTGTAGCCGGTAGTGTGGTTCTTTCACAGTTCATCCAATGCCCGAAGTGATTGACTTCTGGAAAGTGAGGGGGGCATGGACGCAGACCAAGAGTGACTTGGGAGTATACGATACCAACAATACTTACAGTGTTTCTACCGATTTGTGGAACGGTGAGAGCGCCGCATATTATCCGACATCTATCCGTGGTGTAGCGGTGAAACCCTCGGCCACGCGTTCTTATGAAATCGGTACGGCAATTCACATGTTTAAGAATCGCCTGAAACTGGATTTTACATATTATAATAAACTCTATTACAACTTGACCCGCAGTGCAGGTATCAGTAACTCTTCCGGATTTACGTCTACATTGATCAATATCGATGAAGAATATGTGGGACGGGGAGTAGAGTTGACTTTATCGGGCGATATTATCAGGACGAGAGACCTGAAATGGGAGTCGTCCTTCAACTGGTCGCGTGACCGTTGGTATTATACCAAAATAGACCCGGTGTATTCTACACAAAAACCTTGGGTAGCCGTCGGGAAACGTTGGGACTGGTACGGTATTTACGATTGGAGCGTGATTCACAGGGAAATTTAGTTAATTATAATGGTTATCCCAAACAGAGCGACTACCAGTCGGTTATCGGCTATGAATATCCCGATTGGATATGGGGCTGGACCAATACGGTAACCTATAAGAACTTTACTCTTTCTTTTACACTTGACGGACGAGTAGGAGGTATGGCACATTCGAAGACCAATCAGGCCATGTGGAATTCGGGAGCACATATCGACTCGGACAACCAGTGGCGGTATGACGAGGTAGTGAACAAGAAGACCAACTTTGTGGGCAGTGGAGTAAAAGTAGTTTCGGGAAGTGTAGATTATGACTCGAATGGAAAATCATCCATGACAACCGTGTGTTTGCTCCGAATGATGTACAGGTATCCTACGAATCGTATATGAAGAGTACCAATCCATATATAGGCACCGTCACCCGTCAGAATGTATTTGATGAAACTTTCTTTAAATTGCGTGACCTCTCACTGAGCTATCAAATGCCTAAATCGGTTTGTGACAAGCTTCATATGAAAGGGCTGACACTGGCTTTTGTCGGACAAAACCTGTTTGTCTGGACCAAAGAGTTCCGTTTTACCGATCCCGACAGTGACTCGGATAACCTGAGCTCTCCTTCCACCCGTTATTTAGGTTTTAATGTAAAATTGGATTTTAAAGATAGAATAATATGAAACGAATTAATAAATACATATCGCTGTTGCTGGCAACCGCTTTGTTGGCGTCTTGTGATAAGTTCGATGAAATCAATACAGATCCCGATGCAACCACTAAGGTGACCTCTTCATTGCTGGCAACCGGATTACTGCTGGACATTACCTCTTCCAGTGCCAGTAAATCCTTTATATACGACGAATTGCTTGCCAAGCAGATGGCATGGGGTGAAAGTATGGAAGATTACCAGTATAATGTCTTCGGGCGTTCCGGTTTTGGCGGGTATACTACCCTGATCAATGCCCAGAAGATGGTCGAATCCGTTTCGGATGATAACGTAAATGCATACGACGGACTGGCACATTTCATCAAGGCCTATAAGATATTTTATATGTCGATGGAGATGGGAGATCTTCCTTATGAAGAAGCTTTGCAAGGCGAATTAGGGTTGGTACGTCCTAAGTACAATACCCAGAAGGAAGTGATGAACTTTATTCTGAGCGATCTGGAAACAGCTTATGAACTGTTTTCGACAGCTAAAGATTTTGATGGCGATCCGATCCTGGGAGGAAGTATCAGCAAGTGGAAGAAAGCGACTACGGCTTTTCAACTGAAAGTGCTGATGCACCTCTCGAAGAAAGAGAGCGATGCCGACCTGAAGGTGAAGGAACGTTTTGCACGGATCGTAGCATCGGGCAGCCTGATGGAATCGAATGAAGATAATCTGCAGATGAAATATGCGGATAAAGCGAATACAGTGTATCCTTTCCATAACACGAATACCAAGCATGCGGGTTATGCCATGCTGTCTACCATGCTGATTGATAAATTCAAGGCGACAGGAGATATTCGCATGTTCTATTATGCAAAGCCGGCAAAGGCCAAACTTAATGAAGGGGTGACAGCCGACAGTTGGGATGCTTATATCGGTACAGACCCTTCACTGCCTTTCGAGCAGATAGAAAAAGCTTATGCAACTGAACAATACTCCGGATTTAATGCACGTTATACCGATTATCCTTCCGGAGAACCGGTCGTTCGATTAGGATATGCCGAGCAGAATTTTATTCTGGCCGAAGCAGCCGTGCGGGGATGGATTTCGGGAGATGCGTCTGCTTACTATAAAAAGGCGATCAGAGCCCATATGGAGTTTATAGCTTCCAATACTCCGGATGAAGAGGTATATCATCATGGACATCCGATTACAGAGGAAGCGATTGCAGCTTTCCTTGAAACACCCGCTATCCAATTGAGTGGTGAGAAAGAAGCGGATATTGAGAAGATATTGACGCAACGTTATCTGGCTTCGTTCATGCAGCATCCGTATGATGTTTATTATGATTATCGACGTACAGGTTATCCGGTGTTGCCGATTAATCCTGCAACCAACCGTAATACGATGAATGACAGGTTGCCGATGCGCTGGATGTATCCCAAATCAGAGTCCGATTATAACCTGGAACATCAGAACGAGGCTCTTGAACGTCAGTTCGGAGGAGTGGACGATGTAAATAAACTGATGTGGATTTTGCAATAAAATAAAAATAGGAGAGGTGAGTGCAGAATGGAGAGAAACGCTCCCTGTTCTCACCTCTGTTGATTAGAATATATTGATATGTTAAGATATAGTTTATTAAATATAACTTTATGGCTGTTTGCCGTAATGGCCTATGGCAAAGGGAGCGAACTCAAAGTGCTCCAAATGAATATCTGGCAGGAGGGCACCATGGTGAAAGGGGGCTTTGAAGCATAGCGGATGAAGTGGCCCGCCTGGAACCGGATATTGTGTTGTTCAGTGAGGTGAGAAATTATCATGGGAAACAATTCATTTCGCGTATATTGCAGGCTTTGGAAGAGCGTGGAAAGAAGTATTATGGTGAAAACAGTAAGTTGGATGTAGGTATTTTATCAAAATATAAGATTGAAGAACAAGCCCCTAATTGCCCTTTGGAAGATGATGCCGGTTCGGTGCTGAAAGCCCGTATTCGTATTAACGGAAGAGATGTGGTTGTTTATTCTGCCCATCTGGATTATACGCATTATGCTTGTTATTTGCCGAGAGGCTATAGCGGGGTTACCTGGAAAAAACTGGATGCTCCGGTGCTGGATGCGGTAGCCATTGAAAAGGCTAATAATGAATCTATGCGTGATGAAGCTATTTGCCATGTCATAGAAGATGCCCGAAAGGAAAAAGGAAATATCATTTTGCTGGGAGGTGATTTCAACGAACCTTCACATCTGGATTGGAAAGAAAATACAAAGAATTTGTGGGATCATAATGGGACGGTAGTTCGGTGGGATTGCTCCGTATTACTTGAAAATGCCGGATTTAAAGATGCTTACCGGACGAAATACCCTAATCCGGTTACACATCCGGGCTTTACATTCCCGTCTGATAATGAAGGAGTGCCGGTGCAGAAACTGTCGTGGGCACCCGATGCTGACGAACGGGATCGTATCGACTTTATTTATTTCATGCCGGACAGGAAATTGAAATTAAAAGATGTATCGGTGGTAGGTCCTTCAAAATCGATCGTCCGTAGTGAACGTGTGGAGGAGAGTGGTAAAGATTCGTTTATAACTCCGCTAGGCGTATGGCCGACAGACCATAAAGCGTAATGGCTACTTTTTCCCTGAAATAATTCGGAGAATACAGGGGCTATTGCCAGCAAGTATTTATATCTTTGCTACTTAATTTTTATTTGAGATATTTAAATGTAATACTTATGAACAGGAAAAACTACTTATTAGCTTTCATTCTTTGTGTGCAGACGCTGTTTGTTTCTGCGCAAGTCTATCCGGTCCGCGCAAAGTTGACCGATGAAAAGTCTTTTTCAATGATTCTTTTACCCGATCCGCAGAGTTATACAAAGTTCGATGCCAATCAGCCACTTTTTGAGTTACAGACAGCATGGGTAGCCAATAGCATTGAATCTCTGAATATAAAAGGTGTGCTTTGTACCGGTGATTTGGTGGAGCAAAATGAAATTCGCATTCCGGATGGGGTGAACGGCAACCAGACAAGTGAGGAGCAATGGCGTGCTGCTTCGCGTGCGTTTGAGCGACTGGATGGAAAATTGCCTTATGTGATTTGTACCGGTAATCATGATTATGGATATCAGAAAGCGGAAAATCGTTTGTGTCATTTCCCTGATTACTTTCCTGCGGAGAGAAACTCCTGTTGGCGCAAGAGCCTGGTTGCCGTAGGAACAATTATCAGGTATACCGACACTGGAAAATGCTGCCTATGAATTTATAACCGATACCTGGGGCAAAATTCTGGTTGTTTCTCTGGAATTTGCTCCACGTGATGAGGCTTTGGCGTGGGCTAAGAAAGTGTCGATGCTCCCCGCTATAAAGACCATAAAGTGATATTGCTGACACATTCATATCTGGCATGGACAGGAAAGTCATTGAAAGCGAGAACTACAAAGTGA
>ENA-OQIC01000092-OQIC01000092.1-human-gut-metagenome-genome-assembly--contig:-NODE-92-length-38640-cov-2.922727_pt1 | contig 38640 bp, 49 predicted proteins | sample MGYA00242572_ERZ504736 | MGnify/ENA primary metagenome ERZ504736 (study PRJEB26092, sample SAMD00036201) | human gut metagenome | host: Homo sapiens | study: EMG produced TPA metagenomics assembly of...
AAGCAATTCTCCCAACATGTATTCAAAAATTCCGGAATCAAGTTCGTCAATCACAAGGCAAACCGAAGGATTTCCAAATGCTTGCATGAGTGCATTCAGAATGGAAATGATTTTAATAATTCCCTCTGATTCCATTCTGAGCGGAATCTCTTTCATACCCTCTTTCTTTGACATTAATTCCAGTTTCCATCCTTCTTCTCCATCATCCAATGATTGTTTCCCGTAATTTTTAATCGTTACCTGCAATCCTGGAATGATTGTGTATAACACAATATTAATCTGTTCAACAATTGTCTCTAACAGATTTTTCCTTTCCTCGTCCACCAAGATCGGTTCTGTCAAAGATACTGTAAAATCCCCTTTTGCTCCCATGTTATCATTTTCAATCCGAAATGCCATCGGCAAGACAAAATTACCGGAAATCACTCCTGAATGGGTATTCCGAATCACAAATAAATCTTTCAAAGCAAATTCAGACAAAGAAGAAATAATAACTGAAAATTGTTGAAATCCATTTTTGTATTCTCTGCAGAATATATCCCGACTACTCTCACCAAAAATATAAGAGCAGTTGCTTTTTTGTGCCATTTTACGCGCTACAATCAAATCTGTTTTTATGTCTTTATTCTCTTCCAAGATTTCATCCAGTCTTTTCTGTGGTTTAAAAATAGTATTCGTCTGATCTCTTTTGTAATCCATAAATACCGTCTTATTTGTTCTGATTCCATTTTCATTCTTTGCACCACTCAATGTTTCTCGACTGATAACGACCACTTTTTCTTCTCTGCTCAGACTTAGTCTGTATCCTATTTCAAACACAGTTCCATTCATAAAAAGATTGAAATCTGCAAAAATCTCTGCAGTATCCGAGTCCATGTTCATGTAATCTTCTAACGACTGAGCAAGATCAGCTCCTATCATTACTTTTTGTAAAAAATACAATGCATCAACAATCGCTGTTTTTCCTGAACCATTTTGGCCGTAAATCCCAAGTATTTCTGCTTTATCTGCCGATAAAATTTTGTTTACAGTATTCGGCATATATATAGTGCCCTTTTTTACATTTTTAATATTTGTCAATTGTAATGATGACAAACGAACAATCGGTCTTTTCATCTTTATTCTTCTCCTTACAACCATCATTCCACACTATATGCTATGACTATAACGATACCACAAAGCATTGATTTCTTCAATTTTTTCTCTGTTTACGAATTTTTTATTCGTTTCTTTAAATTCTGTTTCTGTATTTGTAACTCATCTAAAATTCTGCACATCGAATTTTTCCACTAAAATCACACTATTTTTTCACTATTTTTCATTACTTCATTGCCTTCGCCAACGAAGCCAACAATGCTTTCATTTCCGGATTTACCAATACTTTCACTTCCTTGTGAATCCCCATCATTCAATAATATTTTCTTCGCTTTTCTTTGCCCAATTTCTTGATTCTCTGTGTCTGTGACAAAGAAAGCACAGCCTGCACATAATCCACAGCTTTCAATAACTGTCTTTACTCTTCTTTTTTGTTTTGTGGTCAATTTGACCTTTTTTCTTCCTGATTTTTTCAGAACATCATACTTCATTTTGTAAGCAAAAGCCTTTTCACTAAAACTGATTTTTTCTCTGTGCAAATTGTAATCTATCATACTCAAACTTGATTCATCTTCGGTCATTAACGGATAATTACCGGTACTTTTTGATACTTCTGCCATCGTTTTCTATTAGCTACAGCTAATATATTTCTCTACTGTGTTAGCTGAAAATCATTTTCAAAGAAATAATCCGTTGTATTTTTCTAATCAAAAAAGCGTCCCATTATTTGTAATTTCACAAATTATCGAACGCTTTCTTTTAACGTTTCCTGCGGGAATCGAACCCACAACTAGTGCTTAGGAGGCACTTGTTATATCCATTTAACTAAGGAAACAAATCATATATTCATTTAATCCGAACCTAATCATACTATAAAAAGGCTTATCCGTCAAGCCGGATAAGCCTCTAAATCAGCTATCAATATTGAAAATCCACATATCCCTGCAGCCACACAACACCTTTAAAGCGCCTGCCCACCTGAGGTTCTCCCATTAAGTCCTGTTCATTAATGCAGATATCAAATTCCATATCATTACATCCGATACGCATCTTATAAACAGCTTCCTTGGTCATGGTATTGAAAGTCTTTTCCCTCTCCAAAATCTCACCCATAACACTGTACAAATCACATTCCATTCCATAAGGCATAAAATATGTATCCACAATACTGTAAATATCTTCATCCATCACTCGTTTGGAAATCATTGCATACATATCCATGTCCTCTATTGTCAGGCTCTCCATGGCTTCTTCATCGCCATTCTTTGCAGCAGCAATCAAACGCCCTCTGTTCATTGTACGATTGCGGCGATTTTCCTCCTGCCCTTCCTGCTTCAAAGTGGGGAACAGAATTTTTCCGTTCTTTGCCAGTCCAGATAAAATTACATCTCTGACATCTGTAACATAGTTTCCCCTGTTTCTCTGCGTCAGATATTCTCCCGCATTTTGCAGATAAAAGATAATAGTAACTCCGATACGCATATCGTCACATGCCCCGGCAAAAGACACATGACCTGCGTGTTTCTCAATAATTACCTCTTCCTGCAAGGTAATTCCTGTGCCGAAGAAATACGGAAAATAATACTCCATCTGGAATTCATTATTTTCGTCGTATTCTCCGCACACAACAATCCCAAAATCATCTCCGTATTTCTTTACCAGCTCCGTAAAGAAAATGTCCGGCTCTGCCCGCTGCTACAATTTTTTCATCATATTCATTTATAACATTATTCAGAATACTATCCAGCTCCTTTTTGCCGAATATATCTGAAAAACCAACTGCTTTTAAATAACTGTGCAAGGAGTACCTCCTTCTTATTTATTTGGTGTAATTGCGCTCATACCACCCATATATGATCTTAATGCTTCCGGAATACTTACAGAACCATCTGCCTGTAAATTATTTTCCAGAAATGCGATTAACATTCTCGGCGGTGCAACAACTGTATTGTTCAATGTATGAGCCAGATATTTTTCACCTTTGCCATTTACACGAATTTTTAATCTTCTTGCCTGCGCATCTCCTAAATTAGAGCAACTTCCTACTTCAAAATATTTTTTCTGTCTTGGAGACCATGCTTCCACGTCTACGGATTTCACTTTCAAATCAGCCAAATCCCCGGAACAGCACTCTAAAGTTCTTACCGGAATATCTAAAGAACGGAATAAATCTACGGTATTCTGCCATAATTTGTCAAACCACATTGGACTTTCTTCCGGTTTACAAACAACAATCATTTCCTGTTTTTCAAACTGGTGAATTCTGTAAACACCTCTTTCTTCCAGTCCATGAGCGCCCTTTTCCTTACGGAAGCATGGAGAATAACTTGTCAATGTTTTTGGCAATTCTTCTTCAGGAATGATAGTATCAATAAATTTACCAATCATAGAATGCTCACTTGTTCCGATAAGATATAAGTCTTCTCCTTCAATCTTATACATCATAGCATCCATTTCTGCAAAACTCATAACTCCGGTAACAACATCGCTTCTAATCATGAAAGGAGGAATACAATAAGTAAATCCACGGTTAATCATAAAATCTCTTGCATAAGAAATAACTGCGGAATGAAGTCTTGCGATATCTCCCATCAGGTAGTAAAAACCGTTTCCAGCTACCTTTCTTGCACTGTCTAAGTCAATACCGTTAAAGCTTTCCATAATATCTGCATGATACGGAATTTCATAATCAGGCACTACCGGTTCGCCGTATTTCTGTACTTCTACATTTTCACTGTCATCTTTTCCGATAGGAACAGACGGATCAATGATGTTTGGGATTGTCATCATAATTGTCTTAATTTTTTCTTCTACTTCTTTTTCTTCTGCTGACAATCTCTCCACAGTTTCTGCATTCGCTGTAACCTGTTTCTTTGCTTCTTCCGCTTCTTCTCTCTTGCCTTCTTTCATTAAGCCGCCAATCATTTTAGAAATTTTATTTCTTTCTGCTCTTAAAGCTTCTACTTCCTGTTTGATTTCACGGTTTCTCTTATCCAGCTCAATTACTTCATCTACCATAGGAAGCTTATTGTCCTGAAATTTATTTCTGATATTCTGTTTTACTACCTCTGGGTTTTCTCTTAAAAATCTAATGTCTAACATATCTTCTCTCCTTTTAGTTTACATAACTATATATCAAATTCATTTTCTTCCGCTCCGAAATTAATTGCGGTTTTCAGAGCTTCCATTTCTTCTTCGCTAAGTCTTATATAGGACTCTCCATTTACGATTTCTTTAATATAAAGGAAACAATTTTCTCTGCTGTGAATGGCATTTAACAAAAATCCTGTATTATTTGTGTCCAGCATTGCCAAAACAAAGCTTAATTTGCCGCCCATATCCTGAAAAGCATCATATTTTACTATTCCATACTTATTTAAGGACATGTTTTGCATTTTTTCCAGTTTTTCAACGTTTTCAGCATTTAACTGCAATTCCACAGCCAGTTTTTCGATTAAATCAAACTTCTCTTAAAAAGCTTCTCTAACGACTGTCCATCTTTTCCTTTCATGAAAATCGCATATTTTTTACTAAGCCGATTAAGTCCTAAAGATAAATTAAATACGCATATTAATAGTATAACCACAACTACCAAAAGCATTAGTAATATAATTCCGGAATAAGACTGAATACTACTTACAAATTTCTCCATAGTGTTCTGCACAGCTCCTTATCTGACACTTTCTAAAAGTTCCACAATTCGTTCCAATTCGTCCTGAGAATAATATTCAATCTCAATTTTCCCCTTATTATTATTTTTACGGCGGATTGCAACTTTTGAGCCAATAATTCCTTTAATTTTTTCCTCTAGCTGCTCATAAACCAAATCCTGAGCGGTGTCTCTTACCTTTTCTTCCTTCTTTGGTATTGGATTTAAAAATTCTTTTACCAGCTTTTCTGTTTCTCTTACATTCAGTTTTTCATCAAAAACTTTTACTGCCGCTGCATATTGACTTTCTTTATCTTCAATCGCCAAAAGGGCTCTTGCATGACCGGTAGAAATCATTTCCTCAATAAGCATTTGCTGTACTCTTTCGTCCAGCTTCAAAAGTCTCATAGAGTTCGTCACAGCAGTTCTGCTCTTAGAAACTCTTTCTGCAATTACATCCTGCTTTAAATGAAACTCATCAATTAATCTTCTGTAAGCTGCCGCTTCTTCTATGGGATTTAAATTTTCCCTCTGAATATTTTCAATTAAAGAAATCTCTACGGTTTCCTGTTCTGTAAGCTCTTTCACAATCACAGGAACTTCCTTAATCCCGGCTAACTTCGATGCTCTCCATCGTCTCTCACCGGCAATAATCTCGTAATAGTCGCCCTTTTGTTTTACCAGCAATGGCTGTAAAACACCAAACTGTTTAATAGACTCTGCCAGTTCCAACAAAGCATCTTCATCAAATTGTTTTCTAGGCTGTTTTCTGTTTGGTTCTACCTGTGTAAGTTTCACTTTAAGCACAGAATTCTCTTTTTTTTCCTTGGGAGCAACTGTTTTCTTTGTTGCGGTTGCTGTTGTTCTCGGCTTCGATGCGTCTCACTAATCATTGCATCAAGCCCTCTCCCTAATCCGCCTTTTCTTACCGTCATTCTTCTTCCTCCCTAGATAATACTTCCTCTGCTAAAAGACGATAGCTTTCTGCACCCACAGATTTTGTATCATATAGATTGATTGGAATGCCATAGCTAGGCGCTTCTGCCAAACGCACATTTCTAGGAATAATCGTTTTGTAAATTGACTGATGTAAATTTTCTTTTACATTTTCCACCACTTGTAAGGAAAGATTTGTTCTTGCATCATACATAGTAAATACAACGCCTTCTATAATCAATTCCGGATTTAATCTTTCCTGTACCAGCTCAATTGTATGAATTAACTGTGTTAATCCTTCCAATGCATAATACTCGCACTGAATTGGAACTAATACAGAATTTGCAGTTGTCATTGCATTAATCGTAAGTATATTTAAAGAAGGTGGACAATCCATAATAATAAAATCATATTTATCTTTTACAGTATCAATATGATTTTTCAATAAATACTCTCTTCCTTCTACACTTACCAACTCAATTTCGGCTCCTGCCAAATTCATGTTTGATGGAATTAAAGATAAATTTTCAATCACATTCTCAATAATACAATCCTTTAGTTCGCACTCTCCTACAAGAAGCTCATATAAAGTAGCTTCTGCATTATCTTTATCCACGCCCACACCACTTGTTGTGTTTCCCTGCGGATCAATATCAATCAATAATACTTTTTGATTTAATTCTGCAAGACATGCAGAAAGATTGATAGCAGTAGTAGATTTTCCTACTCCGCCCTTTTGATTTGCGATTGCAATAATTCTTCCCACTTGAATTTCCCCTTATTGTGTTGAAATGTCTTATATCTAATAGTTCAAGACTCATTATAACACCTTTCTATTTTTAATGCTATATAAATGTTTCACGTGAAACATTTTTTATGTTTTTTTTAGATACACGAATGTTTCACGTGAAACATTTTCCGGTCCAAGACTTTTTTCTTGTATAATCTTCCCCAATGTTTTATAATGTATATAATATTAAAAACAAAACTTCTATATTTACACACTTTTTCAGGAGGCTGATTTTATGAAAAAAAACAAGCATAAAATTCTCACAGCAGGTATTCTCTTTACCGCTGCTGCCGGAGTTATTCACATAGTAAACCACACTATATTTACCACAGCTACATTAAAAGATTTATTAAAATCTTCTGCTAATAATTACTACGACTGGAGATTTGGAAAGATATATTATAAAAAGAAAGGTCATGGCTCACCTCTTTTACTGGTCCATGATTTAACCGTTTACAGTTCTGCTTATGAATGGAACAAAGTCATTGATAAGTTGGCAGAAAATCATACGGTATATGCTTTAGACCTTTTAGGATGTGGACGTTCTGAAAAGCCTAAAATCACATATACAAACTATTTATATGTACAGCTTATATCAGACTTTATCAAGAATGTCATTCATGAAAAACAGATGTTGTTGCCAGCGGATTTTCAAGTTCTTTTACTTTACTTGCATGCCACAATGAGAATGAGCTTTTTGGAAAACTAGTATTAGTTAATCCACCTTCCTTATCTGCTCTTTCTAAAGCACCAAGCAAAAGAAATAAATTGTATAAGTTTATATTAGAACTTCCTATTTTCGGAACTTTAATATATAATATGAAAACCTGCCAGAGTAACATTCAATTATTGCTTACAGAACAATACTTATTCAATCCTTTTTTAGCTTCTGCCGAAATGATAGACACGCATTATGAAGCATCTCATAAAGGATTTGGAAATGCTCGCTTTTTATTATCCAGTATCGTAGGAAACTATACAAACAACAGCGTTACACACGCCTTAAAGGATATTGATAACAGTATCGTTGTCATCAACGGAGATGCAGAACCACAAAAAATGAGACAAAAGAAAGCTACTTAACATGCAATCCTGCGATTGAATATTTCAATATTTCCAAAACAAAACACCTTCCGCAATTAGAAAATCCGGAAAACCTTTTGGAAATCCTTCATATTTGTATCTAAATCTTTTATATAGCAAAACTAAGAAGAGGCTGTCGCTTTAAACATTATCCAAAATATTTAATGCGACAGTCTCTTCTTTTGTTTCACATAACCTCAATGTTTCACGTGAAACATTTTATTTTTTCCAATTTTCTATCATTCTGTCAAATGCTTCTATCATCTCTCTCACTTTCATCTTATTAACAAGCATTGACTCCCATCTGTTTTTGTTACTAAATAGAAATTTTCATCATAAAAATAGTAAGCAACTTTATCCTGTATACCGCCTTCTTTTTCAAAAGTAATGGTAATCTCTGCATTTTCTCCGTTCTGTCCTTCTGTCATACTCTGCCATTCTAATCCACTTACCTTTGAATAAAAGTCTGATATTTCTTCATATTGAATTTCTTCATCATTCAAATAGTATTTTGTTTCTGTTGTAGTTTCTTCTGAGTCTCCTTTTTTCACTTCTGTTTCTTCTCTTGTAAGAACATAAGTTTCGCCGGTTCTTTCTATGGTTACTTTATCCAAGTCAGCTAAGGAATAATCCGTTACTAAAGAACTTACTAATTCATCAGAAGCTAAATTCATCATTTCATCTACGGTAGATGCTGCCATAGTGTAAATATAGCTGCTGTCTGCGGTTTTCACATAATAATTTCCGTTTTCATCGGCATTTCCTACAAGTAGTACAAATTCTTTTTGAGCCATCACCGGTTCTTCCTCTTCTTCGGTATCTGTTTCCTCTGAAGTTTCCTTACTTCCTGTTCTTCTTCGTAGAAAACAGTTATCTTTTTCGGATTATCCAATCCATAGGCAGCTAAATCGCTTACATCATAGCTGACAAAATCTACCCAATTCAGGCCGGAAAAATGGTTCATATAATCGTTTACCTTAGCAGTATCTACGGATACCTGACTGCCATCTTCCTTATATAAGTTCCACAAGCCTCCTGCTTCTTCCTCTTGTAAGGTTTTTACTCCATTTTCACTGCTGATTTCAACCTTTTGAATATTCCTACGGCAATTTGCGGTAATTCTTCCATTTCTGCCAAATCATTTTTTCAAACTGTAAATCGGTTTTCACAGAAGAATTGACCAAGTAAATTTTCTCATTATTTCCTATACTCATATAAGCACCGGAAACTGCTTCATTGTCATCTCCGAAGTTTAAAACCGTTTGTGTATTGTCTTTATCTGTAACGGTAACTTTTAATTTCGGCTCTGATAATCCGTAATCCTCCGGATTTTCTATATCTTTTAATTCTCTCTGAGCATTTACAGCAGTTATTCCCGACACAAGATTTGAAACAACTGCCTGATTTAAAGGAAAATTTTCATCCTCTGTATATTTCCATGTTTCTTCTTCTTTTACAAAAGTATATAGAACACCGTTATTTTCAATAGAAACCTGCGCAATATCTTCCGCATTTATCTCGAAAGCCGTAATTTCTTTTTCTTCTGTCTGTTCTTCTTCCTCTTTCGGTCCTGCAACCTTCAAACCTATATACACGCCCAGCAAAACAAGAAGTATGACAATTCCCGCAATCAATCCTTTTTTGTTTTTCATGCTACTGCTTTCTCCTTTTCAGCCAAATTCCAAAACCAACGAGCAGAATACCGACAGGTACAACAGCTGTTACAAAAATGCTCCAAAAGCTTACATCACTGGCAGGTATCATTAAAGTTGTCATATCATAAGCCTTGCTTGGAATAGAAATACTGTTGTCTTCCTCCGTTCCGCACAGCCACGAAAGTGATGAGGAAAGCAGTTCATAGTTTGCTCCGGAAACAGTTGCATTCATCTGGTCACTGAAAATTGCACTGGATGCAAAATATGCAATCTGAGTCTTCTTATCCTCTCCCAATTCCTCTGTAATGGATACCGCCAATGGGAATGGACCTTCTAAATCTCCTTCCTCTTTTTCTGTTGTTTCCATATTTGCTAAGTCAGTCTTTTCATAAGCGCTGTCAGAGGTTGTCAAAATACTGTCTATTTTGATTGTATCTCTTACATTTTCAAGGCTTTTAATACTTGGTGATAATGCAGTTAAAATGTATTTGCTCTTAGAAGATAAATTTGAAGTAATTTCATTGCTTTCAATATTCGGCAATAAGTAATACTGATTTTGTGCAATATAATGCTCCTCATCACCTTCTAATACAATACCATTTTCAGGCTGAACACCGTAATTTTCTAACACTGAATTAAAGTTTGGCATCTCTATATCTGTATAATCGGATACAATAATTGCCTTTCCGCCGTTTTCCAGATAACCGATAATTTTTTTGCTTCATCTTCTGCAATATCGGTTTTCGGAGAGAAAATAAACAAACACTCTGTATCTTCCGGCACTGCTTCTTCTGTAAGCAGATTTAAATCGCGAATTTCAATATTCGATTTCTGGATTGTTTCCTTCATGGACTCACTCATAGAAAGTTCGTCATGTCCTGTCAACGTATACAATACAGGCATATCTTCAGAAACTACATAATTAATCGCACTGGTCAACTGTCCTTCACCGTCAAATCCTGTTACCTGCTGAGAATAAGTCTGATAATTTACAGTTGTTTCATACATATCCTGATAATCTACAACTTTATTTTTTTCTCCACATTCTACAATAATACTGTTATTGCTCAATTGCTCTGAAGTATATTGAGAAGCAAATTTAGGATAAACTGCCGGATCTTTCTTTTCTACTTTAATATGTTTACTACCTTCTTCATACTTTTCCAGTAGCTTTTCAATATCATTGCTTTCCGTACCATCTTGAGCAATGTAGTACAGATTGACATCCTTCTTCAAATTCTTCAGGATTTTTTCTGTCTGTTCACCAATGGTATACAGTTTTTGACTGCTCAAATCAAACTCTCTGTATTTTGATGGAATTTCCTGTATTACCAAATTTAAAATTACCACAATGGCAATCATCAGCGCTGTCATAGCAATGCTGTAAGAGCCATGCTTTAACATTTTTTTATTCCCTTTATTTCTGTGAATATTCACCATTTTCTTTATTTTTTTCATGTCATCCTCCTAGCTCCAACGGCGTTTCTGTATACACTGAACAGTAAGAAATACAAAGATACAAACAACAGAAAGCATATAAATAATTCCTGTCACATCAAAAATTCCGCCTACAAAATTATCAAAATGATTTGCAATCGCAAATAAATTTAAGAATTTCTGAATGAGTCCTGTAAAAATTGTAGGTTTTATAAAGTATACAGCAGCTACGACAATTACCAAAACACCTCCTACACAGGAAGAAAAAATAATATTTTTTGTGAGCTGGTAAACGACAATTCCAAGTACCACTGCAAGAATTAAAAATGCCACCATAGAGCTTACGGCAGTATCGGAGAAGAAGCTCTCAATTCCGTCCATCATATAACTGCAAAATAAAATTCCAAAAGTTAATACTGCTGCAATTACCTGACTTTCTGTAACGGAAGAAAGAAACAAACCCACGGCAATCTGAGCACATCCCAAAAAGAAAAACCCAATGACTGCCACATAAGCCATAGGATATGATATAACTCCATATCTTCCCATAATTAATGGATAAAAGGCGCTTATAACAACAGGTATGGCATAAATAGTCACCATACTTAAATATTTACCTAAAATAACCTTCCACACAGAAACAGGAGCTGTTAAAAGAAGCTGATCTGTTCGATTTTTCTTTTCCTCCGCCAATATTCTCATCGTTAAAATCGGTGTAATAACCAAAAATAAAAAGTAACAGAGCTTAATGTTGCCCCAAAATCAGGACTTGCATATTGCAAATTGTAGGCAGTAAAATAAATGCCCAATATCAACAAAACAAATGCAATAAATACATATCCTACCATTGAAGTTAAATAACTCCTCAATTCTTTCTTATAGACTGCCAGCATATTTATTGTTCTCCTTCCATTTCCTTATCTCGCATTTTTCCCTCGTCATTTGTCAGCTTCAGGAACACTTCTTCCAAAGACATATTTGTAGGCTGCATACGAAGAATTGGACATTTCACTTCAGAAAGTGCAAAAAAGATATTTTCTCTCATATCCATATCTCCTGAAATCTTTATAGTAAAATCATGCGCACCCTCTGTCATTGAACTATGATATGCAATATTTTCAATATTCTCTACCATACCAAGAGCATCTCGAATAACAGCTTCTTCTCCTTTTACAGTAAGCTCCAGAGAATTCATCCCCGTCATCACCTTACTTAAATTTTCCGGTGTATCACTGGCAACTAATTTCCCCTTATCAATAATCAAAACATGATCACAAACTGCACTAACCTCAGAAAGAATATGGGAACTTAAAATAACTGTATGCTTCTGTCCAAGGCTTTTTATCAAATCTCGAATTTCAATAATCTGCTTTGGGTCTAATCCGACGGTTGGCTCATCTAAAATAATAACCTCCGGATATCCTAAAAGAGCCTGCGCCAGACCAACACGCTGTTTGTATCCTTTAGAAAGATTTTTAATCAATCTTCGTTTCATATCCTCCAGCTTGGTAGTTGACATAACTTCTTTGATATTCTTTTCTCTTTCCTCTTTTGGAATAGCTTTTAATTCAGCAGCAAATTTTAAATATTCCAGCACTGTCATATCCTGATATAAAGGCGGTATCTCCGGCAGATATCCGATTTTTTTCTTTGCTACTTCCGGCTCATCCAAAATATTGTGACCGTCAATGAGAATTTCCCCTTCCGTAGAAGCAATATAGCCGGTAATCATGTTCATTGTAGTCGATTTTCCTGCTCCGTTTGGTCCGAGAAAGCCGTAAATTTTTCCTTTTTCCACTGTAAAATTCAAGTGGTCTACCGCTGTATGGTCACCATATTTTTTTACTAGATTTTTTACTTCAATCAAAATGTTCCCTCCTTTATTTTGACAACACATTCTTCTTCTAAAACTTCTTTGTCCTTTCCATTCTATGGAAAAAATGTGATAAAAATTAGGTAAGACTGTGGTTTTTTTGTGAAATAAAAAAGATCGCTGACCTTATTCTACGATAAAATCAACGACCTTTTCATTTTCTATAAAATTGGTTCTTTTGTTGGAGTTCCTGCTTTTCTCGGATATTTCTTCGGTGTGCTTTTTACCTTCTTAATCATCACCAATGTTCTGTCCATATCCGTCTGATACAGTTTAAAATCCACTTCCTTTTCCAACCTTCCGCCCAGAACAGAAATAGCTTTCTTAGCCTCTGAAACCTCCTCTGCCGCCTTCCCTGACTTGTAGGATACAAAGTATCCTCCTTCCTTTACATAAGGCATACAATACTCGCTTAAAGACGCCAGACGGGACACTGCTCTTGATACGCTTAAATCATATTTCTCTCTGTGTTCAGCCTTTCTGGCTGCATCTTCTGCCCTTCCATGAACGGTTTGAATACCGCTAAGTCCCAATTTTTCTATGACTTCATTTAAGAAATTCAGCCTTTTATTCAGAGAGTCCAGAAGCGTAATCTGAAGATGAGGAAAGGCAATTTTAAGAGGAATTCCCGGAAATCCTGCTCCTGTTCCCACATCAATACAGGTAGAAATCTTAGTCATATCCAACCCTTTTGCAATAGAAAGACTATCCACAAAATGCTTTAAAAGAACCTCTTCAAAATCCGTAATTCCGGTCAAATTCATTACCTTATTCCACTCAACCAAAAGCTCATAATACTGCACAAACTGCTTTTTTTGTTCTTCATTTAACTGTATTCCATACTCCTTACAGCCTTCTTCCAGAATAGTTAAATCGTAATTCATGCCCTTCTTCTCCTCTATTTTCCTCTTCTGTAAGACTCCATATACACCAGTAAAACAGAAATATCAGCCGGAGAAACCCCTGCAATTCTGGATGCCTGACCTATGGAAATCGGACGATATGCGTTTAATTTTTGCTTTGCTTCAATGCGAAGTCCGCTGATTGCATCGTAATCAATATCCTTTGGAAGCTTCTTATTTTCCAGCTTTTTAAAGCCTTCTACCTGCTTTAGCTGGCGTCTGATATACCCGTCATACTTGATGTTAATGTTGATTTGTTCCCTTACATCATAAGGTAACTCCGATCTTTTTTTATCTAAAGGAGCTACAATATCATACGATAATTCCGGTCTTCTGATTAAATCTCCCAGAGAAATTCCATTCTTCAAAGGAGTGCTTCCATACTGCTGTAAAAGCTCCTGTACCTCTTTTACAGCCCCTACATGTACATGCTCCATACGCTGTGTTTCTTCTTCAATTTTCTCTTTTTTCCACTGAATATAATCATATTGCTCCTGTGTTACAAGCCCAACCTGATATCCTTTTTCCCTCAGACGAAGGTCTGCATTGTCCTGTCTTAACAGCAGACGATATTCTGCACGGCTTGTCATCATACGGTAAGGTTCACGGTTTTCTTTCGTTACCAAATCATCAATTAGCACACCGATATAAGACTCTGAACGGTCTAAAACCAGCTGCTCACGGCCTAAGACTTCCATGGCTGCATTGATACCGGCTACCAGTCCCTGTGCTGCCGCCTCCTCGTATCCTGAGCTTCCGTTAAACTGTCCGCCGGAGAACAATCCCTTAATATTTTTAAATTCTAAAGTCGGATATAACTGTCTTGCATCAATACAGTCATACTCGATTGCATAGGCATTTCGCACGATTTTTGCATTCTCCAGCCCCGGTACAGAATGGTACATTTCATACTGCACATCCTCCGGTAAGGAGCTTGACATTCCTCCTATATACATCTCATTTGTAGACAATCCTTCCGGTTCAATAAATACCTGATGGCGATTTTTATCTGCAAACTTTACTACCTTATCTTCAATAGAAGGACAGTAACGAGGACCTGTTCCCTCAATCATTCCGGAGTATAAAGGAGAGCGGTCTAAGTTATTTCTGATAATCTCATGTGTCTTTTCATTTGTATAGGTCAGCCAGCAAGATATCTGGTCAATCTGTACGTCTTCCGGATTGGTAGAGAAAGAAAACGGCACAACTCTTTCGTCTCCGAACTGCTCTTCCATCTTTGAAAAATCAATGCTTCTCTTATCAATACGAGCCGGTGTTCCTGTCTTAAAGCGATACATTTCAATCCCCAGCTCTTTTAAAGAATTTGTCAGGTAATTCGCTGCCTGTAATCCGTTTGGTCCTGTTTCATTGCTGATATCGCCATAGATACATCTGGCTTTTAAATAAGTTCCCGTACACAAAATAACCGCTTTTGTGCGGTATTCTGCTCCTGAATAGGTTTTACACCTTTTACTACACCGTCTTCTGCCATAATTTCCGTAACTTCGGCCTGACGAATGGTAAGGTGCTCTGTATTTTCCAGTGTTTTTCGCATTTCTCTTGTGTATTCCTGTTTATCAGCCTGGGCACGCAGAGAATGTACTGCCGGTCCTTTTGACACGTTCAGCATCTTAGACTGAATAAAGGTCTTATCAATATTTTTGCCCATTTCTCCGCCCAAGGCGTCAATTTCTTTTACCAAATGACCTTTAGAGCTTCCGCCAATATTCGGGTTACAGGGCATCAGAGCAATACTGTCTACACTTACGGTAAACATAATGGTTTCCAAGCCAAGTCTGGCACAGGCAAGCGCTGCTTCACAGCCTGCATGTCCTGCTCCTACAATCGCCACATCATAATTTTCTGTTAGTACACTCATTTTGGATTTCCTTTCTACATTTCTTTCTGTTTTTTAAGAAGTTATCCACATTTTTTTGCTTTTTTCTATTTTCCTGTGCAAAACTTGGAGAAAATTTCATTTACCAAATCCTCTCCCACAGACTCACCGATAATACTTCCCAAAGCCTCATAAGCATTCATTAAATCAATGGAGAAGAAGTCTTCCGGCATCTGCATTTCAATGCTGTTTTCCACCAGCTCCAGACTTCTTTTTGCATCCTCAATGGCTGCCTTATGACGCATATTTGTAATATAAATTTCATCATTAAAAGATAAATTTCCTTCAAAAAACAGCTCTTTAATCTTTGCCTCTAAAAGCTCAATTCCTTCCTCTTCCTTTGCAGAAACAGCAACTACCGGATGGTTGGTTTTCTCCTTTAAATCTTCTTCCGTAACCTGCTGCTGCAAGTCCATTTTATTTAAAATAACAATGGCTTTTTTGTCTTTTAAAAGCTCGATAATCTCTTTATCATTCTCATCTAAAGGCACAGAGGAGTCTACTACATAAAGGATTAAATCCGCATCCTTTGCATTTTCCACAGCCTTCTTTACACCGATTTTTTCTACTACATCATCCGTATCACGAATGCCTGCCGTATCAATCATTCTAAGAGAAATTCCATGAAGCACAATGGTTTCTTCCAGTATATCTCTGGTAGTTCCGGCAATGTCTGTTACAATGGCTCTTTCCTCTCCCACAAGCAGGTTTAAAAGAGAAGATTTACCCGCATTCGGCTTTCCTACAATAACCGTTTTAATGCCTTCCTTCATGAGTTTTCCTTCTCTTACTGTATCTAAAAGCCCGTTTAATTTCTCTTTTAACAGACTGATTTCCCCTTTTAAAGTATCTCCGTATCCATCAATACTGATATGCTCCGGATCATCTAAAGCTGACTCAATATAGGCAATCTGATAGATAATTCCCTGTCGGATTTCCTTAATAACTCTTTGTATATTTCCCCTTAACTGGCTGATAGAGCTCTTTAATGCGTATTCATTTTTTGCGTTGATTACGTCAATAACCGCCTCTGCCTGAGACAAATCAATCCTTCCGTTTAAAAATGCACGCTTTGTAAATTCTCCCGGCTCTGCCGGTCTTGCTCCGTATTTCACCACCGTTTCCAACACTCTTTTCATGGCAAGAACACCGCCGTGGCAGTCAATTTCTACTGTATTTTCTCCTGTATAGCTTCTGGGTGCGTCCATAACCATAACCAGAACTTCATCTATTATTTCATCCTCATCACAGATAAATCCATACTGAATGGTGTGTGAGGGAACATTCTCAATTCGCTTTTTTCCGCCTTTGGAGCGATATATTTTACCTGCAATTTCCCTACTGTCAGGGCCACTGATACGGATAATTCCAATTCCCGATGCAGTCATAGCTGTCGCAACAGCTGCAATGGTATCTGCCATAATTTTCTCCCTTCTATAAAAAAATTCCAGGAGAAAGCGCAGGGAATTCCCCTATTATTCACGCTTTCACCTAGAATAATCTGTTTACTGTCTGTTTTCAGTTTTACTACCACATGACGATATGGTTCGTTTCCTTCGCTGTAAGTTTCTACATAGCGATTTCCCTGTAATGCAGAATGAATAATTCTTCTTTCATAAGGGTTCATCGGCTCAAGAGAAACTGTTTTTCTCGTTTTTCTTACTTTATAAGCAATACTTCTTGCCAGATTTTCCAGAGTTTCTTTTCTTCTGTTACGGTAATCCTCTGTATCAAGCTTTACACGAACATAACCCTGTGTCCCCTTATTTACTACCAGACTTGTAAGGTACTGTAAGGAGTCTAAAGTCTGTCCTCTCTTACCGATGAGAATACCCATGTCATGTCCGATAAATTCAATATCAAGATTTCCCTCAGAAGCTTTATATTCCATTTTAATTTCCACTTCCATATTCATGGCTTTGAAAACTCCGCTCAAGAATTTTTCTGCTTCTGCTTTCATATTTGCAATTTCTTCTTCGCTTCTTACCACAACTTCTTTTCTTCACGTGGCGCTTCTGTTTCTTTTTCAATCTCTTTTACAATTTCAGGTTCAGCTGGTTTTACCGGCTTTACCTCTTCCTTAACTTTTTCAACCGGTTTTTTCTTTGGTTCCTTTGGTAAGGATTTTTCAACTTCTTTTTTTGCCGCTTTAATAATTGCCGGCTTTGCACCGAAACCTAAAAATCCTGCTTTTCCCTCAGAAACAATCTGAATTTCAAGGTTTTCACTGGATACTTCAAATTCAAGACTTGCCTTTGTAATGGCTTCGTCTACTGTTTTGGCAGAAAACTCTCTGAATTCCATCTTTTTTCCCCCTTACCTTCTATTTCTTTTTCCCTTTGTTATTTGCATCAAACTGTGCTACCATATTAGCCTTCGAAGCCAGACTTCCCGGCTTTGTTTTTGGAACTTCGGCTGTATATGCTGCTGTATTTTTTACAGAATTGCTCTTATCTGCAATCGTTTTTCTCTTTGGCTCTTCAATGTTACGCACATTCATCTTTGCCTGTTGGCTGATATTCTGAGAAGTAACACCTAATTTTGCCTTTTTCTTATCCATTTTTGCTTTATTCTTCTGAATAAATTCATCTATATTCATATTATTCAGATGTCTGTTAATAACAACCTGCTGCACACTTCTGATAACCGCACCGATAATCCAATAAATACCAATACCTACAGGGAATGTGAAACAGATAAATGCTGTCATCAATGGCATAAAAGTATTCATTGTTTTCATAGTTGTTTCCATCTGAGATGGTGTACCATTACTTGTGTTAGATGCTGTCTGAACAAGCTTCATATTCAAAACCTGTGTAGCCCATGCCAATACAGGAATTAAAACTGCTGCAAAAATCAACAGATAATGCTGTGTAGACCATCCGGACTGAATTAACGCCCATGGGTTATCTGCAATGTTAAGTCCAAGGAAATTCTGCATTGGATGCAGCTGATCTGCTGTCTGATTTAAAACATCTGCAAATCCCTGAAATTTATCAACATCTGCCAGTTTATCCCACTGTGCAGGTGAAAGGCTGTATAAAAAGTCAACCACATGGTCACTGCTTAATTTTCCTGACATTGGAATATAGCTATTTTTAATCGCATTATCCTTAACAAACTGAAAAATAATATCTGAATAACCACTTACATCTGTAATATGAGAAACTGCAGATGCAAACACATCTTTAATTCCTCCAATATATCCGGGAATTTTAATAATAACCTGATATAATGCAAAGAAAATCGGCATCTGAATTAACATCTGTAAACAACTTCCCGTAGGAGAAACGCCGTATTTTTCATATACGCCCATAGTTTCTTCCTGCATTTTCAGCTGAGAATTCTGATCCTTTTTCCCTCTGTATTTCTTCTGAATATTCTGTAATTCAGGAGCCATAACCGCATTCATTTTCGCAAATTTCTGCTGTTTAATCTGCAATGGAGTCATAAACGCATAAATGACAAGAGTAAAGATAATAATACATAAACCTAAGTTATGCACTCCAATGCTGTAAATGCCGTTCATCAGCCAGCCAAGCACTTCTGCTACCCAGTTAACAATCGGCATGGTACTCTTCGTTAGTAACACACCCAAAACAATAATCCTCCTTCTTGACCTTTATCTCCTAATACGTCACGGCACAGGATCATAGCCCCCCTTGGAAAAAGGGTTGCATCTTAATATTCTCCATGCAGCCAAAAGGCTTCCTTTTACCGCACCGTATTTTTCAATCGCTTCCAATCCGTACTGAGAACATGTGGGTATATACGGACAACATGTTCTTTTCAAAGGAGATAAATACTTCTGATAACCTTTAATCAATATTATTAGTATTTTTTTCATTCTCTTTACTTCTCACAACCTTGTGCAGCCTTCCTAAATGAAGAAGGGCGCTCTCTAAAGAATGGTAATTCTGATTTTTCCATTCACTCTTACCACTACAACAATATCATATCCACAACAAAACTTTTCTTCGTTCAAACGGTAGCTTTCTCTTATTAAACGTGTCAAATGATGCCTTACTACACTGTTGCCGACTTTTTTACTTACGGATATACCAATTCTGTTACGACTCAACTGGTTTTCCTTTAAATACATAACCAGATAACGATTTGCATACGATGTTCCCGTTTTGTAAACCAGTTGAAAATCGTTGTTTTTCTTTAATGATTCTGAATACTTCATACTCTATCCTTTACCGCAAAGAGAAGAAAAGACCACATGTCTGCGGTCTTAAGCTGATAATTTTTTTCTTCCTTTTGCTCTTCTAGCAGCTAAAACTTTTCTTCCGCCAGCACTGCTCATTCTAGCTCTAAATCCATGAACTTTGGAACGCTGTCTTTTTTTAGGCTGAAATGTCATTTTCATATTCAAGGCACCTCCCTTATATTAATGGACATCTTTCCGATACAATTTAATTTAGATGTCACTTCTAGTTATGCGTGATAGAAAACATCATTTCAATTATATTCAGAAACCCTTGTTTCGTCAAGCACTTATTTGCGTTTTTAACGGTTTTTTCAGCAGTTTTGACCATCCACACTACTTCCACAATCTATCCACATAAAAATATCTCCATTTCCCGCTAACTAATTTTATCCATTTTTCTATACACACAGTTATTCACATTTTTTCCCTCCTTATACCTTTATCCACAAAATGTGGATAACATGTGGATAACTCCTACCAGATATTCACATTGTTTCCCCTTATATTTTTAAAAATCCTTATTTTTCAGGGTTTTTCGACATGTGGATTATGTATTTTACGTTATACACATTTTTCACATTCCTATTTTTCCACATGGTTTTCCATAAATCCTATCCTCATTTTCCACATACTTCTATCCACATGCACACATATCCATTTTTTCCTGTTTTTTTCTCTTTTTCTACACTGTTCTTTCTATATATAATGTAAACAGGATAGTTTTCCACATACCAACATTACCTTAAACACCGGATTTTTAATTTTTCATTGATAAAACTTCTTTTTTATTATATTATATAGATAATAATACTTTTTTTTGCCTATGGTTGAATGAGGTAATCAGTCAATCATATATTTTTGTGTTTTAAAACCGGCATAGAATACTGATTTAGGAGAAATGAAAATGCACATAATACAGGAAAAATGGTCAGATATCTTAAATATGATTAAAATTGAACATGATGTGTCTGATGTTTCCTTCAATGCGTGGCTTGAACCTTTAGAGGTTTACAAAGTAGAGGGAAATGTTGTGACAATTATTGTTACAAACGGGAGCATGGCATTAGATTACATTAATAAGAAATATCTTCTCCCTTTAAAAGTCTCTATTGCAGAGACGATTGGACAGGATTTTGAGATTTCTCTGGTTCTTCCCGAGGATATTAAGGAAGAATTTAAAGAGCCTCCGGCGGCAACGCCCGTAAGCTTAAATGAAAATATTGAAAAAGCCAACTTAAATCCACGCTATACTTTTGACACTTTTGTCGTGGGAAATAACAACAAAATGGCACATGCCGCATCTCTGGCAGTTGCCGAGTCTCCGGGAGAAGCTACAATCCGCTGTTTATCTATGGTGGTGTAGGTCTTGGAAAAACCCACTTAATGCACTCTATCGCACATTTTGTATTACAGAAAAATCCAAGTGCAAAAGTTTTATATGTAACAAGCGAATATTTTACAAACGAATTGATTGACTCTATTCGTAACGGTAATAATACCACTATGTCCAAGTTCCGTGAAAAATATCGCAACATTGACGTTCTTTTAATTGATGATATTCAGTTTATTATAGGAAAAGAGTCTACACAGGAAGAATTTTTCCATACCTTTAATGCTCTCCACGGAGCCAAAAAGCAGATTGTTATTTCATCTGATAAACCGCCAAAGGATATGGAAATTCTGGAAGACCGTCTTCGTTCTCGTTTTGAATGGGGCTTAATTGTCGATATTTCTTCTCCTGATTATGAAACTAGAATGGCAATTCTTCGTAAAAAGGAAGAACTGGACGGTTACAAAATTGATGACGAGTCATTGAATACATTGCCAAAAACGTAAAATCAAATATTCGTGAGCTGGAAGGTTCTCTCAATAAAATTATGCTTACGCCAACCTTGAGAAAAGTGAAATTAATCTGGCTTTAGCCGAAAAAGTATTAAAAGATATTATTTCTCCTAATCAGAAGCGCATTATCACACCGGAGCTTATTATTGAAGTCGTTGCAGAACACTTTGATTTGCAGCCTTCAGACTTAACCGGTAATAAAAGAAATGCAAAAATTGTATTTCCAAGACAGATTGTCATGTATTTATGCCGCAGTATGACAGAAGTAACCTTAAAAAATATCGGCAAAGTCTTAGGAGGCAGGGACCACACCACCATTATGAACGGAATTGATAAAATCGAAGCTGAATTAAACGGTCCAAACGCTGCTCCTACACAGGAAATTATTGATATTTTAAAGAAGAAAATAAATCCGTCAAAATAGAATAATTTTTATCCACACCAACAGGTGTATATGATGTGAATTACGTGTGGAAAACCTTTTTTGATATTTTTGCGGTTTTAACCCACATTTTTATCAACAGGTCTTACACTTGAATTTCAACCTTAACCCACAAAGTTATCCATACACTTAAAGCCCGTATTTTCTAGGGTTAAATGAGTTATTCACATATTCACAGCCCCTACGGCGGTTACTACGAATTTTTTATTCTTTTATATTTTTATTTAACCACCTCACACAGAAAGGAAGTTATTCACACTATGAAATTAGTTTGCCCAAAATCTGAACTTCAAAAAAGTGTCAGTATTGTCATGAAAGCCGTTCCAGGCAAAACAACAATGCCTATTTTAGAATGTATTTTAATCGATGCTTCAACAAATGATATTAAATTTACATCCAATGATATGGAATTAGGTATCGAAACCCGTGTTCAGGGACTGGTTCTTGAAAAAGGTATCATTGCTTTGGATGCAAAAATCTTTTCAGAAATTGTCCGTAAGCTTCCGGATAATGATGTTACCATTGAAACAGATGAAAAATTAAATGCTACTATTACCTGTGAAAAAGCAAAATTTAATATTCCCGGTAAATCAGGTGAAGATTTTTCCTATTTGCCTTTAATAGAAAAAAAATGATTGCATACGGGTTTCACAGTTTACTTTAAAAGAAATTATTCGTCAGACGATTTTCTCTATTGCTGTAAATGAGAATAATAAATTGATGACAGGAGAACTTTCCAGATAGAAAACAACATGTTAAGAGTGATTTCTCTTGACGGACACCGTATTTCTATCAGAAAAATCGGATTAAAAGAAAACTGCGAAGACCGTAAAGTTGTTGTTCCGGGAAAAACATTAAATGAAATCAGCAAAATTTTATCCGGTGAGCTGGAAGATATGGTTGAAATTTATCTTTCTGCAAATCATATTTTATTTGAATTTGATGATACAAAAGTAGTTTCCCGCTTAATCGAAGGGGAATACTTTAAGATTGACCAGATGCTTTCCAGTGATTATGAAACAAAAGTTAAGATTAACAAGAAAGAATTTTTAGATTGTATTGACAGAGCAACACTTCTTGTAAAAGAGGGAGATAAAAAACCGATTATTATCAATATCCAGAACGGACAGATGGAGCTTCGCATTGACTCCCAGATTGGTTCTATGAAAGAGGATATTGATATTGAAAAGAGGGAAAAGACATTATGATCGGCTTTAATCCAAAGTTTTTAATTGATGCCCTCAAGGTAATTGATGATGAAGAAGTCAGCATTTATCTCATGAATGCCAAAGCTCCATGCTTTATCCGTGATGATAATCAGCAGTATATTTATCTGATTTTGCCTGTAAACTTTAACGCTGTCAGCAGATAAAAGGAGAAAAAATGGAAGTAATTAAGCTTAGAGATGAATTTATAAAATTAGGTCAGGCTTTGAAAGCCGCAAATTTAGTGGAAGACGGTGTTGAAGCCAAATATGTTATTCAGGATGGCGAGGTTTTGGTAAACGGAGAGGTTGATACCAGACGTGGCCGCAAATTATATGATGGTGATGTGATTTCTTTTCACGGAGAAGAAATTAAAATTGTAAAATAGGTGTATACATGTATATCGAATCAATAGAACTTAAAAATTACAGAAATTACAACTCATTGGCGCTGGAATTTGATAAGGGAACCAATATTTTTTATGGGGATAATGCCCAAGGAAAGACAAATATACTGGAAGCTGCATATTTATGCAGTACCACGAAATCCCACAGGGGGAGTAAGGACAAAGAAATGATAAAGTTTGATGCGGATGAGGCGCATATCCGTATGTTTGTCAATAAAGACGGTATATCCCGCAAAATTGATATGCACTTAAAAAAAAGCAAGCCAAAGGGAATTGCCATTGACGGCATCCCTATCCGTAAAGCCAGTGAATTGTTTGGTCTTTTAAATATTGTGTTTTTCTCTCCGGAGGACTTGAATATTATCAAAAACGGTCCGGGAGAAAGAAGGCGTTTTATGGATTTAGAGTTATGTCAATTAGACAATCTTTATTTATCCAATCTTTCCAGTTATAATCATGTTCTAAACCAGAGAAATAAGCTGTTAAAGGATATTGCTTTTCAGGAGTCTTTAAAAGATACGCTGGAAATCTGGGACGAACAGTTTGTACAATATGGCAAGGAGATTATTGAAACCCGCCGCAGGTTTATTGATGAGATAAATGGTATTATGGAGAAGATACATAGCAGTATCACCGGAAACCGTGAAAAAATAGAGCTGGTTTATGAGCCTAGCGTACCCGATGAGAATTTTTATCAGGAGCTTTCCAAAAACAGGGAAAAGGACTGTCGCTTTAAACAGACTTCCGTAGGACCGCACAGAGATGATTTCAGTGTGAAGGTCAACGGAATTGATATTCGCAGATACGGTTCTCAGGGGCAGCAGCGAACTGCTGCACTGTCTTTAAAGCTTTCGGAAATCTATATGGTGAAGAAGGTGATAAAGGATATGCCGGTTCTGCTTTTAGATGATGTTTTGTCAGAGCTTGACTCGAACAGGCAGAATTATCTCTTAAACAGCATCAGCCATGTGCAGACTATGATTACCTGTACAGGCTTGGATGATTTTATAGATAAAAGGTTTCATATCAACAAAATTTTTAAAGTAATAGACGGAGATGTATTTTGTCCTTCCTGAATGAAAGGTTTACATAATACATATAACACAGAAAACTGAGCAACTACCGGAATTACCGGAAAACAGGAGGAATTGCATGAGTACAGAAATTAAAACAGAGTACGGAGCAGACCAGATACAAATTTTGGAGGGACTTGAAGCAGTCAGAAAAAGACCGGGTATGTATATCGGCAGCACTTCTTCAAGAGGTCTTCATCATCTAGTTTATGAAATCGTAGATAATGCAGTAGACGAAGCTTTGGCAGGCTATTGCGATACCATTGATGTGTCAATCAATGAAGACAATTCAATTACAGTTATTGATAACGGACGTGGAATTCCTGTTGGAATTAACCAGAAGGCAGGTATTCCGGCTGTTGAGGTTGTATTTACAATTCTTCATGCGGGCGGTAAATTCGGCGGTGGGGGATATAAGGTATCCGGCGGTCTTCACGGTGTAGGAGCATCCGTTGTAAACGCCCTTTCCACATGGCTTGAGGTAACGATTTTAACGAAGGAAAGATTTACAGACAGAGATACGAAAGAGGAAAAACGGTTTACAGCCTGAAGGTGGTAGGGGAATGTGAGCCGGAGAAGACAGGAACCATGGTTACCTTTTTGCCGGATCCTGAAATTTTTGAAGAGACTATTTTTGATTTCGGAACATTAAAACATCGCTTCAGAGAAATTGCCTTTTTGACAAAAGGTCTGAAAATTGTTGCAAGAGACAAGCGTGAAGAAGAAGAAAAAGAAGTGACCTTCCACTACGAGGGCGGTATTAAAGAATTTGTTCAGTATTTGAATAAGAGTAATACAGCGCTTTATGATGATATCCTTTATTTTGAAGGGAATAAAGACGGTGTTATGGTAGAAGTTGCTATGCAGCACAATGATGCCTATACAGAAAATACTTATGGATTTGTAAATAATATTACAACACCGGAAGGTGGAACTCATATTGTGGGATTTCGTAATGCTCTTACAAAGACCTTTAATGAGTATGCAAGAAAGAACAAGCTTTTGAAGGAAAGCGAACAGAACCTTACAGGAGAGGATATCCGTGAAGGATTGACAGCGATTATCAGCGTTAAAATTGAAGACCCTCAGTTTGAGGGACAGACAAAGCAGAAGCTGGGAAACAGCGAGGCAAGAGGCGCTGTTGATGGTATTGTAAGCAATCAGCTTGAGATTTATTTGGAGCAGAACCCTGCCGTGGCAAAAATTATTATTGAGAAATCTCTGCTTTCCCAGAGAGCAAGAGATGCTGCAAGAAAAGCAAGAGAGCTTACAAGAAGAAAATCTGCTTTAGACGGAACGTCTCTGCCGGGTAAGCTGGCAGACTGCGTGGATAAAGACCCAAGCAAATGCGAAATTTATATCGTAGAGGGTGACTCTGCGGGCGGTTCTGCAAAGACTGCCAGAAGCAGAGCAACACAGGCTATTTTGCCCCTTAGAGGTAAAATTTTGAATGTAGAAAAGGCACGTCTTGATAAAATTTATGCAAATGCAGAGATTAAAGCCATGATTACTGCATTCGGAACGGGAATTCACGAAGATTTTGATATTTCAAAGCTTCGTTATCATAAAATTATTATTATGACAGATGCCGATGTAGACGGCGCTCATATTGCAACACTGCTTTTGACCTTCCTTTATCGCTTTATGCCGGAATTGATTAAGCAGGGCTATGTGTATCTTGCAAAGCCGCCATTATTTAAAATTGAGAAAAACAAGAAAATTCATTATGCGTATACAGAACAGGAACAGGCTGATATCCTTGCCGAAATCGGCATGGACGGCTGTAACATTCAGCGTTACAAAGGTCTGGGAGAGATGGATGCGGACCAGCTTTGGGAGACAACCATGGATCCGGAAAGCCGTATTCTTATGCGTGTGGTAATGGATGAAGACTCTACATCCGAGCTGGATTTGACATTTACTACCCTTATGGGTGACAAGGTAGAGCCGAGAAGGGAATTTATTGAAGAAAATGCCAAGTATGCAAAAAATCTGGATATTTAATAACCCTGCATGATAAGGAGAAGCTAAATGGAAGAAAATGTATTTGATAAAATTCAGGAAGTGGACTTACAGAAAAAGATGGAGGAGTCTTATATAGAGTATGCCATGAGCGTAATTGCTTCACGAGCTTCCTGATGTAAGAGACGGGTTAAAGCCTGTTCAAAGAAGAATTCTTTACTCCATGATTGAGCTGAACAACGGGCCGGATAAACCTCATAGAAAATGTGCCCGTATCGTAGGTGATACCATGGGTAAATATCATCCTCACGGTGACAGCTCTATTTATGGTGCGTTAGTAAATATGGCACAGGACTGGTCTACCCGCTATCCGTTGGTAGACGGTCACGGAAACTTCGGTTCTGTGGATGGAGACGGCGCTGCTGCCATGCGTTACACAGAGGCACGTTTAAGTAAAATTTCCATGGAAATGCTGGCGGACATCAATAAAAATACCATTGATTTCGCACCGAACTTTGACGGAACGGAAAAAGAGCCTACGGTTCTTCCATCCAGATACCCAAACCTTCTGGTAAACGGAACTTCCGGTATTGCCGTTGGTATGGCAACCAATATTCCTCCGCACAATCTGAGAGAAATTGTCAATGCAGTTGTGAAAATCATTGACAATCAGATTGAGGAGCAGAGAGAAACTACCATTGACGAGCTGCTGTCCATTGTAAAAGGACCGGATTTTCCAACGGGAGCAACCATTTTAGGGACAAGGGGAATTGAAGAAGCGTACCGTACAGGACGAGGTAAAATCAGAGTACGTGCAGTGACGGATATTGAGACGCTTCCAAACGGAAAGAGTCAGATTATCGTTACAGAGCTGCCATATATGGTAAATAAAGCCAGACTTATTGAAAAGATTGCCGAACTGGTAAGAGATAAGAAAATTGATGGAATTACAGATATCAGCGACCATTCCAACAGAGAAGGTATGCGTATTTGTATTACTTTAAGACGAGATGCAAATGCAAATGTTATCTTAAACCGTCTGTATAAGCACACACAGATGCAGGATACTTTGGCGTTATTATGCTGGCGCTGGTAGGCAATACACCAAAGGTCATGAGTCTTCTGGAAATGCTGGAGCATTATCTGGCACATCAGGAAGAGGTTGTGACAAGAAGGACACAGTATGACTTAAATAAGGCAGAAGCCAGAGCGCATATTGTATCAGGACTCCTAAAAGCATTAGATGTAATTGACCAGATTATTAAAATTATCAGAAGCTCAAAGACAAGACAGGAAGCAAAGGAAACTTTAATGGATACCTTTGGTTTCTCAGAAGTACAGGCTCAGGAAATTGTAAACATGCGTCTGTATCAGCTTACCGGAATGGAGAGAGAACGTCTGGAAAAAGAATTTCAGGAGCTGGAAATCAAAATCAGAGAATTAAAAGCAATTCTTTCAGACAGAAACCTGCTTCTTCGTGTTATCAGACAGGAAATTCTGGCGATTGCGGAGAAATACGGAGATGACAGAAGAACAGCCATTGGATATGATGAATTTGATATTTCCATGGAAGATTTAATTCCGAAGGAAAATACAGTCATTGCCATGACAAAGCTGGGTTACATAAAGAGAATGACCGTAGATAACTTCCGCAGCCAGAACCGTGGTGGAAAAGGAATTAAGGGTATGTCTACCATTGATGACGATTACATCGAGGAACTTTTAATGACAACAACCCACCACTACCTCATGTTCTTTACCAGTGCAGGTCGTGTATACAGAATTAAGGCTTATGAAATTCCGGAGGCAAGCCGTACAGCAAGGGGAACAGCCATTATCAATCTGCTTCAGCTTCAGCCGGAAGAAAAGATTACAGCCGTAATTCCAATCAATGAGTTTAAAAAGGGCAATTATCTGTTCATGGCAACAAAGAACGGTCTGGTGAAAAAGACACCGATTGAAGACTATGAAAACGTGAGAAAAACAGGTCTTGCAGCCATTGCTTTAAGGGAAGATGATGAGCTGATTGAGGTTAAATTTACAGATAACAAGAAAGATATTATTCTGGTTACAAAATTCGGACAGTGTATTCGTTTTAATGAGACTGACGTAAGAAGCACCGGTAGAGTTTCTATGGGAGTAAGAGGCATCAATCTTCTGGAAGAGGATGAGGTTATCGGCATGCAGCTTACCTGTCAGGGCGATTATCTGTTGATTGTATCTGAGAAGGGACTTGGAAAGAGAACATCCATCAGTGAATTTACACGCCAAAACAGAGGAGGAAAAGGTGTAAAATGCTATAAGATTACAGAAAAAACAGGTAATGTAATCGGTGTAAAAGCGGTAAACAGCGAAAATGAAATTATGATGATTACAACAGAGGGAATTATCATTCGTCTGGAATGTGAAGGAATTTCCATTTTAGGAAGAATTACCTCCGGTGTAAAACTTATGGACTTAAAGGACGATATTACGGTTGCAAGTATTGCAAAGGTAAGAGAGAAAGAGGAAGAAATTTCTGAGAATACAGAGACAGAAAACCTCGCCGAGTAGGAGATATGGGGAGCATGAAGAATAAAAAAGGGATTATAATTTGTATGATTATGATTTCTATCCTGTTGCTGGGCGGGTGTGGCACCAAAATCAGCCACAAAAGCCGGAAGCAGTGGTAAAATCCTTAATCAGCGCTTATCAAAATCAGGATGAGGAAGCTGTGAAAAAGGCTTTTGGTGTTAATCCGGATAAAAAGTGTGCCAAGGAGATTCAGAAGGAAATCGACTATAATATGGATTATTTTAAGGCACACGAAGCAGATAAAGTAGAGTTTAGAAAATCAAAATCTTTAGGAAAATTCGATAAATACGAATTGGTGTATGTGTGGTATGACTACAAGGTAAAAAAACAGAAGGAGACTTTGGAAGTACCGGCGATGTCCTTCTATTATGTGAAGAAGAAGGATAAAAAATACTATGTTGTACCTGCAAAAGATGTAAATGAGAAAATGAGTGAAAACTCCAGAAAAGAATACAGCGAATTTATGAAGGGCGATGTTTATCAGGAATATGATAAAGCATACCAGACTTTTATCAGAAAAAATCCAAAATATGAGAACAGCCTGCAAAATAAATTTGAGGAAATAGTAAAATAGCGGAGAGAACAGTGAAAAGAATAATTTTGATGGTAGCATATAATATTCTCTTAGTACCGGTTATGTGGTTTAAACTGTGTTATTACGCACGGCACGTAGAGAAGTACACAGAGGAAGAACGTTATAAAATGCTGCGTTTTATTGACAGTCGGGCAATTAAAGGCGGACGTATCACCATTGATGTACATGGACAGGAAAATATCCCAAAAGAAGACGGTTTTATGTTTTTTCCTAATCATCAGGGACTGTTTGATGTACTTGCAATTATGCATGCATGTCCGAGACCATTTTCCGTAGTTATGAAAAAGGAAGTACAGAATATTCCGTTTCTGAAACAGGTCTTTGCGTGTATGAAGGCTTATGCCATTGACAGAGATGATGTAAGACAATCCATGCAGGTCATCCTTCAGGTGGCAAAGGAAGTAAAGGAAGGCAGAAATTATCTGATTTTTCCGGAAGGTACAAGGACAAAGGATCCAAACAATGTTCATGATTTTAAAGGTGGAAGCTTTAAAAGCGCCACAAAGGCAAAATGTCCCATTGTTCCGATAGCGCTTATCGACTCTTATAAATCCTTTGATACAAAGTCGATTGAGAGAGTTACCGTTCAGGTGCATATTTTAAAGCCGATGCTTTACGAAGAATATAAGGACATGAAAACAGTGGAGATTGCCGCAGAGGTAAAATCACGAATTGAAAAAGTAATAAAAGAAAACGAATAAAAAGGGGCTGTCGAATGCGACAGCCCCTTTAATTTAATTTCCGAAATTCCAAGGGTGTCATTCCCGTCGTTTTCTTAAACATGGCAATGAAGTGGCTGGAGTCTGTAAAACCGCTTTGTCTGGCAATTTCCTGTACCTCTGCATGGGGAAAGGTGAGAAGAAGCTCTTTTGCCTTGTTCATTCTCCAAGTCGTTAGATATTCATACGCAGAACAGCCCAGAAAACGTTGAAAGAGACGAGTGAGATATTGAGGCGTAATGAAAACCTGATGACTTAATTCCTGAATGGTAAGTTCTTCTGCATAATTGCTTTCGATTTCCTTTAAAACAGGAGCAACATATCTTTGGTAGAGCGGTTCGTGAATAAAATTTTCTGTGGATACACCATCGGCAAAAAACATAAGAAGACGATAACAGTCAACAGACAATGCTTTTGCATCTAAAGGAGGATGCTCATATTTTTTTATGGTGTTTTCAATAATCTGTGCAATTTGCACGCCCTGCTCTTTTGAAGTAAAAATAACCGGTCTGCCACCTAGAATTTTGCCGATATTGCTTTCCAGTGTTCCTGCAAAAGTAAAAAAACAGGTATTCCACTCATTTGTTTCCCCGTAGTAGGAGTGGTTTATATGGGGGGCAATGAGAAATCCTTCCCCCTCTTTTAAGGTATAATGTCTTCCCTGAATGGAAATATTTCCCAAGCCCTTTTCCGTTTGCAAATAATGATAGAGAGGATATCCCTTTGGACGAATGGTAGCTTCCTGTGTCCAATGATTTCCAATGGAATTAAAGGTAAATGGTTCATTTAAGGGAGTGTCTCTGAAGTAAATGGGCATTTTTATCACCTGTTTCGAAATGTTATATTATTTAGCTAAACATATCATACAATAGGAGAAATATCAATGGTAAAATAGAAACATATCAGCAAGAGAAAAGGAGATACGAAATGAAGACGTTTGATTATAATCAGGTGAAAAATCCTGAATATTTCAGAGACAATCGTTTAGATGCACATTCCAGCCATAGATATTATCAATCTTTAGAAGCTATGGAGATTGAAGAGGAAGATTTTAAATACAGTTTAAACGGACTTTGGAAATTCCATTATGCAAAAAATTACAGAAGCGCCATACAGGGATTTGAAAAAGAGGAATATTGCTGTAAAGCATGGGATGATATCCGTGTGCCTGCTCATATTCAGATGGAAGGATATGATGTGCGCAGTATGCCAATGTGCAGTATCCGTGGGAAGGAAAAGAATATATTGTGCCGGGACAAATTCCGGAAGAATTTAATCCTGTGGCAAGCTATGTAAAATACTTTGAAGTTCCGGAAAATATGAAAGGAAAAAGAATTTTTATATCCTTTCACGGAGCAGAAAGCGGATTGGCGGTTTGGTTAAACGGGGAATTTGTAGGATATAGTGAAGACAGCTTTACACCTTCTGAATTTGAATTAACTCCTTACATCAAAGATGGAAAAAATAAGCTGGCAGCACAGGTGTTTAAGTGGACAAGCAGCAGTTGGTGTGAAGATCAGGATTTCTTCCGGTTTTCAGGATTATATCGAGATGTATACCTGTATACCATTCCGGAGGTTCATATTGCAGATTTAAGAGTGAGAACTTATCTGGATGATACTTTTGCAAAAGCAGATTTGGAAATAAAAGTAAAAGCTTCAGCAGCAGGAAAAGTTCGCATTACTTTATCTCATCAAGAAGAAATTGTTTGTTGCCAGGAGAATTTATTAGAAGAAGACAGCACTTTTGTAATAAAAACAGAAAATCAAAGCTTTGGAGTGCAGAAGTACCAAATCTATATGATTTATTACTGGAAGTAATGAATGAGAATGGAGATGTTGTGGAAGTAGTTCCTCAAAAAGTAGGATTTCGTAGATTTGAGATGAAAAATAATCTCATGACATTAAACGGAAAACGTATTGTATTTAAAGGTGTTAATCGTCATGAATTTTGTTCTGCGACAGGCCGTCATGTAAAAAAAGAAGATGTAATCAAAGATATTACGACCATGAAACAGAATAATATCAATGCAATCCGCACCAGCCATTATCCAGATGAAACTATGATTTATGAACTCTGTGATGAATATGGTTTGTATATGATTGCAGAAAATAATCTGGAGTCCCACGGCTCATGGGATGCTCCTGCTGTGTATGCAGGGGACAAATCAGGGGTTGTACCTATGGACAATCCAAAATGGCTTGCAATGATGCTGGACAGAGTAAATTCCATGTACCAAAGAGATAAAAATCATCCGTCTATTCTAATCTGGTCTTGCGGAAATGAGTCCTATGGCGGTAAAGATATTTATGAAATGTCCAGATTTTATAAAAAAGAAGACCCTACCAGACTGGTACATTATGAAGGCGTATTCCATGACAGGCGTTATAATGACACCAGTGATATGGAAAGTCAAATGTATACAAGCGTAGAAAATATTAAAAAGTTCTTGGAAAAAGACCGAACAAAGCCATTTATCTGTTGTGAATATACACATGCTATGGGAAATTCCTGCGGTGCAATGCACAAATATACGGATTTGACTGATACAGAGCCATTATATCAGGGTGGATTTATCTGGGACTATATTGACCAGTCTATTGATAAAAAAGACCGCTATGGAAAGATTTATCAGGCTTACGGAGGTGATTTTGGAGATCATCCTTGCGATTATAATTTCAGTGGGAACGGAATTGTATACGGAAAAGACAGAAATCCTTCTCCAAAAATGCAGGAGGTAAAATTTAATTATCAGAATATAACGGCAGAGGTAGAAAAAGATAAGGTAACAGTTATCAACAAAAATCTTTTTGCGAATACCAATACCTTTGATTGCACAGTAGCTTTACAAAAAGACGGAAAACTGATAAAACAAGCAGTTCTTGAAACAAATGTAGAGCCTCTTTCAAAAGAAGAATATAAGCTTCCAATTCCTGTGCAGACATTGCAGGGAGAATATACGATTACAGTATCCTTCTTGCTAAAAGAAGATACTTTATGGGCAAAGAGAGGTCATGAAGTAGCTTTTGGACAGTATATTTATGAAGTTGCGAAAGAAAGAGAAGAACATAAGGGCGAATTTGAGGTTATTAACAGTGACCACAATTTTGGCGTAAAAGGCGAAAACTTTGAGGTGATGTTTTCTTACTTAAACGGCGGCTTAGTATCCTATCGTTATGGCGGAGTGGAGATGATAAAAGCAATTCCAAAGCCAAACTTCTGGAGAACACCTACGGACAATGACGAAGGAAACTTAATGCCTATGCGTTATGCTCAGTGGAAGATTGCAAGTATGTATCTTTCACATAAAAAACCATCGGACGGAAATTATCCGGATAGTATGAACCCCGAACTTGAAATTACAGAGGAATATGCAAAAATCACATATACTTACTATTTACCTACTACACCGGAGGCATATTGTAACCTTTCTTATAAAGTGTATGGAGATGGTTATATTGAGACAGAGTTGTATTATGAACCTGTAAAAGAGCTGAAGGATATGCCTGAGTTTGGCGTAATCTTTAAATTTGATGCAGACTATGAAAATGTTTCATGGTATGGAATGGGTTATGAAGAAACTTATGCAGACAGATGCAGAGGTGCAAAGCTCGGCATTTATAACAATAAAGTAAAAGATAATATGGCAAAATATTTAAATCCACAGGAATGTGGCAATAAAACAGGAGTACGCTGGGCATCTGTTACGGATAGTAAAGGAAGAGGTATGCTGTTTACAGGTAATAAAGTAGAATTTTCTGCGCTTCCTTATACTCCGCATGAAATGGAAAATGCCAGACATGATTTTGAACTTCCCCAGATACACTATACAGTAGTACGTGTTTCCAAGCAGCAGATGGGTGTTGGCGGAGATGACAGTTGGGGAGCAAAGACACACAAAGAATATCTGTTAAATACAGAAGAACCAATTCGATTTATTTTTGGCTTTAAAGGAATATAAGTAAAAAAGCATAGGTAAAAAGAAGCTGACCAACAACGCCATTGTCCCAAATGGTAGTCATGGTTGTAATCATGATATTGAGCTACGCCGATCCATGTGTCCCAATCCATCGTCTCGGGAACCGGTTCTCCCATAGGCATATGCCTAATATTCGGGTTCCATCCGTGCCAGCGACGCGGATTATTCATATGGGCGGTAATGGCGGTAACATCCTTGATAATACCGGCCTCTTTCCATGCTTGAATTGGAAATAGTTCGCCTCGGAATGTCCTTGGTTACCCATTTGGGTGACAACGCCGTATTTCTTCGCTCCACGCATCATGATCTCTATTTCTTGGAACGTGCGGGCCATCGGTTTCTCTACATATACATGTTTGCCGTGCGCCATCGCCTCGATCGTGATCGGGAAGTGGGAATGATCCGGCACACCTACGCTTACGGCATCGATCTTGTCCGCCATCCGGTCGAACATCGTGCGGAAGTCTTGAAAACGGGCCGCTTTCGGGAACATGTTGATAATCTCTTGCGTGTGAGGGGCTCCCATGTCCACGTCGCAGAGAGCTACTACGTTACACAGACCTGTGTTATACAATTCCTTGGCGATCTCGCCCCCTCGTTGTCCGATGCCGATGAACGCTATATTTACCCGGTCATTAGCGCTGATTAACGGGGAAGTAGGTAGAACACGTCCGTGGGCGGGTGTCCAGAACGACGGGATGGCCGATACTGCCGATAAGGCTAGCGCTCGCTTAAGGAACGAGCGGCGTGAGATTTCTTCTGATTTCATGGTATTATCTTGTTTAAATTATACTGTTTGCGCAAACACTAATGATTTACGTCGTAAATATACAAAACTTCTATAGTTACGGAAAAAATCATTTACTTTGTAACCTCATAAAAGGAGACCATGTGCTAATGTGCCACTCAGGCGGGTCTCCGATGGGACTTATCATTGGCACATTGGCATATTAACAAAATTGGCAAATTATTAGATTATGGCACAAGAAGATGTATTTAAGAAATTAGTTTCACACTGTAAGGAGTATGGTTTCGTATTTCCCTCCTCAGAGATTTATGACGGTTTGGGAGCGGTATACGATTATGGCCAGTATGGTGTTGAGTTAAAGAACAATATAAAGAAATATTGGTGGGATAGCATGACTTTGCTGCATGAGAATGTGGTGGGTATTGATTCCGCTATTTTTATGCACCCTACTATCTGGAAAGCTTCCGGCCATGTTGACGCTTTTAATGATCCGTTGATCGATAACAAGGACTCGAAGAAACGTTACCGTGCGGACGTTTTGATCGAAGACCATTTGGGCAAGATCGAGGAGAAAATGAATAAGGAAGTGGCGAAAGCCGCAAAGAAATTCGGTGACGCTTTCGATGAGGCTAAATTCCGTGAGACGAATCCTCGTGTATTGGAGCATCAAGCGAAATGGAATGAGATCCATGAGCGTTATAGCAAGGCGATGAACGAGTCTAACTTCGAGGATCTTCGCCAATTGATCTTGGATTGCGAGATCGTTTGCCCGATTTCCGGAACTCGTAACTGGACGGAGGTTCGCCAGTTTAACTTGATGTTCTCTACGGATATGGTTCTACCGCTGATGGAGCGACTAAGATTTATCTTCGTCCGGAGACGGCTCAAGGTATTTTCGTGAACTTCTTGAATGTGCAGAAGACTGGCCGTATGAAGATCCCGTTCGGTATCGCCCAGATCGGTAAGGCGTTCCGTAATGAGATCGTGGCTCGTCAGTTTATCTTCCGTATGCGCGAGTTCGAGCAAATGGAGATGCAATTCTTCGTTCGTCCGGGTGAGGAGATCGAGTGGTTCAAGAAATGGAAGTCTACTCGCTTAAAATGGCATCAAGCTCTTGGCTTGGGAGATCAGAAGTATCGTTATCACGATCATGAGAAGTTGGCTCACTACGCTAACGCCGCTACGGATATCGAGTTCGAGATGCCGTTCGGATTCAAGGAAGTGGAGGGTATACATAGCCGTACGAATTTCGACTTGAGTCAGCATGAGAAGTTTTCCGGTAAAAAGATCCAATATTTCGATCCGGAGTTGAACCAGAGTTACACTCCGTATGTAATCGAGACCTCGATCGGTGTAGACCGTGTGTTCTTGAGCATCATGGCGGGTTCTTACTGCGAGGAGACATTGGCGAATGGCGAGAGCCGTGTGGTATTGAAGTTGCCCGCAGCCTTGGCTCCGATCAAGTTGGCCGTATTGCCATTGGTGAAGAAAGATGGCCTGCCCGAGAAAGCTGAGGAGATTATAAATATGTTGCGTTTCGACTTCCGTTGCCAATACGACGAGAAGGATTCTATTGGTAAGCGTTATCGCCGTCAGGATGCGATCGGTACCCCGTATTGTATTACGGTAGACCATGACACCTTGAAGGATAATTGCGTAACGATCCGTTTCCGTGACACGATGGAGCAAGAGCGCGTAAGCATCGATAAGCTTCACGATATTATCACGGAGAAGGTGAGCATGAAGAATTTATTGAAAAAGGTAATAGAGTAAACGAATGAAGAAGTACTGGCATATCGCGTTGATGTTGTTTTGCGTGTTCATGATCACCTCTTGTGGGATGATGATGAGGCACTAGAGGTGGATGAGGTTTGGAAGGTCCAGAATGAGGAGGCTTTTCAAGCCAGATGCTGGTTCCGGGTTTCGAGCAATTGAGTTCTCAAAGTAATGCCGGATTTATCCTTTACAAGGTCTTGAAGACAGGAGAGAGTAAGGAGCCGATTTATTATACGAGCAAGGTGGAATGTTATTATAAAGGGACGTTTATTGATGGAACGGTTTTTGATGATAAATCGTTTGAGGCAGGTGCCCCTGCCGAACTTACTGTTTCTGAGATGGTAGATGGTTTTGCTACAGCGTTACAGAATATGCACCCAGGAGATCGTTGGGAGATTTGGATTCCTCAACAGATGGGATACGGTTCGGCTGGAAGGAGTGCTTCGGGAAGTGTCATAATAAAGCCTTATACGACTTTGATCTTTGATTTGGAAGTTACAAGGATTGTCAAAGAGTAGGTTCTTTCATTAAGAATAATTACGGCCGCCTCTTTTTAGGGGTGGCCGTTTTTTTATAGTTATATGTAAATCTAGGGAAGCAAACCTCTATAAACAATTAAAGCCTGTCTCACGACAAGCCCTAACCAAACTTTGTTAACCTTAAATCTAATACTATTATGAAAAAACCACGGTGCAAAGATACGTTCGTCAAGACCATTTGTCAAGTCTTTTGCAACTAATATATGTTAAGTAACATATCTATGCTTGCCAAAAAGTGTTACACAACACAAAACTCTATATATTACAATCAAAATCTTCTAATTTTAACGATGATTAGGTCCCTTTTATAGGACTGCTAAAGGGAAAGACGTTCTTTGAGTAGCTTATAGCCAGCGCTACTGGCACGAAGATATGTTCCATCCTTTAATCGTACTTGATAGGTTTCTTTTCCGAATAGTTCTACTCGCAATATCTGTTCCGTATTAACGATATAAGAGCGGTGTATACGAACGAACTCCGGAGAAGGAAGGCTTCGCTCGAAATACTTCATGGTTTGCTCCTTTACGTGCTGACCGGAAGTGGTGAATAAGGTCACATAGTCGCCACATGCTTGCAAATAGAATATCTCTTTTATCGGGATGATATGAATACGTGCCCCGTCTTTTACGGATATACGATCTAGAATCTCCTCCGGAACGGTAGTCGGGGGAGGTGCCGTCTTTTCCTCCATTTGTCTCACGATAGGTTCCGCCTCACTCTTTCTTTCCCGACTGGCATACCATTGGGATAGAATGATCCATGCCATTAGGCCGAACAGGAATCGAAAAGGAATCGTGATCGAGAATTCCTCCCAATCTTCCAATCCGAATATTTGTAGCAAGATCGAGCATCCGGCTATGCAAGCGATTTGTACGAGTACGGCGAAAGCCACTCGTGCTTGCATGATATGTAACGTACATTGTACATACCAAAGATAATATCCCGCTACGGCGAACAATGCGATGGAAAGTAAGCTATCGATCAAAGTGATGCTCAACGGAAGATCGCCATAAAGAGTTAATAATGCGCATTGGATCGCTATGGCTAAAAGTAATAATAGGCTTCCCAGCCCTTTATGTAATATGGATGTTGTAATAGGATGTTCTTGCATGATGAGTTTAGTCTCTTAGTTCAAGGCCGCTGAACGACAAGTCTCCACATATGTATAGTGTATGCGTCATGTCGGTTGCTTCTGTCAGTTCCCTCATATCTTGGCATCCTGCAAGAAAGAACCAACCTTTAGACGAACC